>Ga0116230_10005282_pt1 | contig 12672 bp, 13 predicted proteins | sample S1TSphfallax_3_FD_88678 | JGI IMG/M metagenome (GOLD analysis project Ga0116230, IMG submission 88678) | Host-associated microbial communities from peat moss isolated from Minnesota, USA - S1T2_Fd - Sphagnum fallax MG | ecosystem: Host-associated > Plants > Peat moss > Unclassified | place...
ACTTGTACATTAAACCTCCAATTTGCTCCCTCAACAGAATGCAGCAAAAGCAACCTCACATCACTCTTCTCGACTGAAGACTTGTGATCTCGCAAGTCCGACTACATGCAGAAAACCTTGACATAGAATCAGCTGAATGCAATCCTACCAGAGCTCCTCAAGAAACTAGATTCCATGCATACATAATCAGCAGACCTCAGGTACTGAATTTCATTCTATTATTCGCTCTGCTAGTACTTCCATGAGAACAATGGCAACTACTTCGCTGAGTTACTGGCACAGCGGAAAGTCTGTAACCAGCCAAGAAAAATTCCGGCAATCAGCAGATCTCGTCTCCTATCTACACATATCTAATTTCATCTACCACCATCTGCACTGATCTCCCATCTACTGCATACTCTACAAACTCAAGGACCTCCTCTGAAGCTCTACTCTTCTGCTCAAAAATTTGCTTCCTCCTCAGCCGCCATGCATTCCCAACCGCCTCAACTCATAATTGTAGCTCCATTCCTCACCATAATTCCGCGCCGCCTCATTCACACGTGATCAGCCTTCACGATCCTCCAGAAACAGCCGCTATGCATTCCCTGTAGTAATGGAGAGTAATGCGTAGCCAAAACAATTGACGGTTGCAAAAATTAAACTCAAACAACAGGAAGAGTTCACACTGTGTGGTGACTCGTTGTTCGGTCACAGCATAACCATCCAAAATGTGTAACATAAACCTAAGCTTTCTGAAATATTATGTATTCTGGTAGTATGAGGGTGTCTATTGGTGATAGGTTTATGTCTTTATATCTTCTATTAAAAGAGTTATTGGGTACATGTTTCACATAAAAAGGTGTAAGTAGAAGACAATTCAAAGAAGTTTTACAACCAATCTTGGAATAAAGTAGTTCAAGCAACATGGGCATAACATGAAGATAACAATCATCTTCCCAAGTATTCATTTAGTAGGTTCAAAATTTGACATGCATCCTCAATGTTTGGACTTTTAGAAGTTCAAGCCTTCAAGAAACAATTCCAAAACTTGAAAGATGTAAACCACTATAGAATCTATAGTATATAGATTCTTGTGGCATTATTTCTAGTTTGAACAAGATCAAGGTTAGTTGATTACAATTTTGAAGCACTTATTAGATAGCTGTTCTTTTCATCTTTTTTTGTTTTGTTTCTGTTTTTTGGGAAGGGGGCAATATTTTACATTTTGTTTTTGGTCAATCTTCTATGTGGAGGGCAAATTAGGTTTCCAAAGTTGGGACACTCAATTTTCATTTCAGTGTCACTCAGGCCATTCAAAACTTTTCAGTGACACTCAATTTTCATTTCAGTGAATTTTTTTTTCCAAACGACCTTTCTTTCACAGCCTCTCATACAATTGCTTATGATGAGAAAGGCATAGACTGCCTTATTTAATTATGCTTAGCAGTACTTCAATTTAAACCCAAATTTCGTTTTTAGTTGTTACTTACAACCATATTCAAAGTTCTGGTCACAGGCATTTGCAAGAGCAGTTGATACTAAGAAGCTTAGCACAGAATTTCTCCCAAGTAACAATTCAGATCAAATGTATAACTATGTCTAAGAACCTCCCTTTCACTCAGTGTGAGAGGAAGAACCCTACATGAACTGACAGAAGTGTGCACCTAAGAAGGGGACTGATAGATGTGACCTATTTTTGATAGGTTGAAGAGAAAAGAAGAAAAAGAAGTTGCACCTGCAAACTATGGTCACCAGACACTATTTGGAAATATTCAGGTGCTGAGAATAGTAGGTGCTGGACAGTTTAACAGCCTCTGTGACAGAAGTTGTCCCAAATGCATTGCTCTTCTCACATTTTGTCAAAATCCTCCCATCACATGCAGAAAATTTAGGATGCATCAAGAAAGTCCCAACAATGATCCCAAACAGGCATCATGAAAATGTAGCCTGCCATGTGGCTAACAGCAAGCTCATCATTATATGACAGAAAGAGAACAATTATAAAGGTGTTCTAAGACTGTTTGGCAACAGGGAAAACTTTACGGATATTGCAGGACACCAGAGGACAATGAACTAGTTTTGTGTCTCCCATGTGCAGCATCACTCAGTCTCCAACCAATTTAAGATTTCTCCACCCACCTGAAGCTGATGAGAAACAAGTTATATTTCAAGCCCTACAAGAACTTAGAACAAGAACTACATGCCTCCTACAAAGATGGTTTGTAATCAACTCACCTACAGTAAATTCCAACTTCCCAAGGCGTAATATTACAGCTTCACAATTGCAGGTACTCAGCAGAAATAAAAGTCAGAATTGGGACAGGCTATGTGCAAGAACAGAACCCAACGGCTACAGGATAGATCTCCACAACAGAAATGACTACCATTCACACTGAAACATGTTGTAGTGAAATATCTCATAGCAGACATAGTTTTAAATACATCATGTGTACTCCTGTCTGTAGGAATGATGTAAAAAGAAAACAATATACTGCCAGATCCTTGGAATTCATAGCTGCCTCAACTATAGTAACTGCCAGAGCACATAGTGAAGGATGCCCCCATTCTGGAAGTACGTCAGCTCCACTTGTGTGTCAAAGCGAAGCACACAAGTGAACTTTTTCCCATCATTTGTTGTCACAGCAACATCCATGCCAGGCTTGATGTTCTCAACGTCTGGCATGTGGATGGTGTACCTCTCCAAGCCAGTTAGACCAAGAGACTCAGCATCTTCCCCTGCCTTAAAGCAAAGGGGAATCAAGCCCATGCCAACAAGGTTGCTACGGTGGATGCGCTCAAAGCTCTTTGCAATCACAGCCTTCACCCCCTGTTAAAACAAGCATGTAAGAATCCATCTGTCTAGTTCTACCAGCGAAGGCCACAAAATTTAACTACCAGCAGTCTTTCCCTTCCCCAGACAAAGTTCTTGCCATATATTATTATTCTCAACAAGAAGACCCTCAAATATGTGCAAAAGATGGCAGTAACTACTCATATGGCAATTACAATCCCCCAAGCCCTGTACACAGACAAGAACCGGTAATAAGGCAATACCATACATACAAGAATCAACATGGAACTCACATGCATCTAGTTATCAAGATGCCAGAAACCTTGAGTGAGAAAAACATGACATAGATTGGCCACTAAGCCTCCTCTCAACAGGACCTGAAACTTCAACCCATGAACTTGGATGAACCCAAGTAATCCCAAGGAGTGTACAAGTCAGAATAGTAGGTGAGGTGCTCACCTGCAGATATGGGCCTTTGGCAGCCCAATCACGAGAGCTTCCACTTCCATACTCAGCCCCTGCCAGGATAATTGTATCTACACCTTCCTCTTTGTACTTCTGCTACAGGAAACCATGTTAAAAACTGAGTTGTAAAACAATAGACCAAACTACTGTCAAAAACTCAATTATTACTAGAGCCAATAGCCAAGGTCACACAATTCATCTTTTTTCATCTCCTCTGTGACAAAAAGCAGGAGTTCATTTCTTTCTCAGCTTTCGGAGAAAAAAAGCACTGGTGACTGTCCTGGTTGGGAAAAACTGAATGCAAATCAAAGTACTCAGCATACTGACCTGTGCAGCATCATATATGAACATCTTTTCTTTGGATGGAATGTGGAGGGTCCTAGGCCCAACTTCGCCTTTCAGAAATTTGTTGACAATCCTGATGTTGGCAAATGTCCCTCTTGCCATTACTTCATCATTTCCACGGCGACTACCATATGAATTGAAATCCTTTCGATCTACTCCATGTTCCATCAAATACTTGGCAGCTGGACTGTCCTTATTTATGTTACCAGCTGGTGAGATGTGGTCAGTGGTGATACTATCACCAAAGTTGAGGAGGCAGTAGGCATCTTTCACACTTGGCACACCTGGGGGATCTTTAGTCATGGTCTTAAAGAAAGGGGGTTCAAGAACATAGGTAGAATTTGGATCCCAAGCATATTGAGATCCTTGGGGGCAAGCCAGTTGATTCCACATTTCATTGCCCTTTGTTATCTTTGCATATGTAGATCGGAACATCTCTGGAAGCACAGATCTTCCCACCACCTGTGGGTCAAAACATATCATTGGTACAAAGTGATGTGATATAGGGGTCATTTTTTTGGAAAATATACACCTCATACAGTCTGATCAAAACAGATCATGCAATGTTATCTTACACAAAGCATAGACTTAATTTGGAATTGCAGTTGTTTGATTGCATAATAGACTACTTTGGTGTGTTCTAGATGAAAATCAGCTACTTCAACCAGGTTAAATCAGCTCTGCATCACATCAGGACTTTGCATGTCTACATGAGAGCCACTGCTGTGTTCTCCTATGTTAGGAACCCTTAACATGTGAGGAAACTCCCTAATATCTTCCACTTCCAGTAGTGTTTACAAAGCATAAGTATGAAGAGACTGAGAGAGTCCACAATTTATACCTCAGAAACCTCTTCATTGGAAGGCCATACATCCCTCAGAAAGACAGCCTTTCCACCCTTGCCAACCCCAATTGGCTCTGTTTCAAAATCAATGTTCACCTGTTGCAACCACTCCAAATCATTCAGAAGGGCAGGTGTCTAAAAACAGCATTTGAGATGCACAAGGCTTTCCATCATCTGCAAGTGCACATTGTAGTCAAGGGTAACTAAAATAATGAGGAATGCAAAGTCCATACACCATAGCAATAGCACAATGAAAACATTGAACCAGAAATGAAATGACTTGAATGACCCACCGTCCCAGCAAAGGCATAAGCCACCACCAAAGGAGGTGAAGCCAGATAATTTGCACGAGTTAATGGATGTACACGACCCTCAAAATTTCGATTGCCAGACAATACAGCTGCTGCAATTACATCTGCAAACAAATAACATACAAACAATAGAATGGCTCTTTAGATCTATGGGCTGGAGGTCTGTAATGAATCCTGGTAAACCTCCAGCTGAATATTGTTTCCAGCTCATCCATTTAACTATAGTTGCAGCAAAAATGAAAATTTTCTCTGAATAGTATAACATTTCCAGATCAATTTTCATTACCTTCTTGCAGACAAACAGAAAACTTACCATTCTCAGCAATTGCTTCAGCTACAGCTTCATGCAATTCACCAGAATTGCCAATGCAAGTGGTGCACCCATAGCCCACCAGACTAAAACCTTGCTGATCAAGATACTTTGCCAAGCCACTGCCATTTCAATACATGAAACTTCAGATCAAGGAAAATCACTTGCTCACACTAAGAATTAATGTGGAAGAGACTACATTTCTCCCTAAAGTTTGCAACCATTTTCACTTACATCTCATATCTTACAATTTGTCCAAGGCTCAGAACCATCTACTACTCGGTACTACAATTGCCACTATTGTAGGTGGTGAAGTACTTGACATTAGCCCATCCAACAAACATTAGTTTTCAAATGTTCCAGCATACCATATTCGACCTCTCATTTGCAAGAACAAGAGTCATTCATGAAATGTTCCCCTAGAATGGGCAGAATACCTTTTCTCAAGATATAGTGTGACAACACCAGATCCTGGAGCAAGACTGGTCTTTATCCATGGTTTCACCTGTTCAGTCAAAACAGAATCAAGTTGAAGAGACTACAATCCAATTCCAAAGAGGAGAGTACATTCAATCCAATAATTAAACCAAATTCTGCTGCATGACCAAAAGGGTACACATGAACATGTTGAACATCTGAACAACATGCCCTGGTAAGACATTCAAACAATAGCCCAAGGACTGTTATCCCCAGCACAAGACAATCCACTTTGGACATGGCTAAAATATGGGTTGCCTTCATCTTAATGTGATTCTAATTGACAGCAAAAAGGTGCACATCACAAGTCCACAAGAAATTGGGACTAAACTGGCAATTGGAACACACATTCACATCAGATGCAGAATCTGACCTCTAGTCCAAGTTCAGTTGCCTTCTTAGCCACAAGGCCAGCACCAAGCATTACACTTGGATTGGATGTGTTGGTGCAGCTTGTGATGGCAGCTATGACAACACTACCATGCCTCATCTCAGCTGGATGACCATTGAAGGTGAATTTCACAACTTTGTCCTGTTCATCCTTGGGAACAGCAAACCCCTGCAACAAAAGGAAACTGATAAGTACAAAGTGAAGCATTTTTTCCATCACAAGCCATGAAACTAGAAAAGAATGTGCTTGATAGGATAGGACAAAGTTCAGCAACAGACACAGAGGAATGTAACTATGAGATATACCTTGAAGCCAACCTTGTTGTCCAAACAAGCCTGCCAATCCACCTTCATATCTTTCAACTTCACCCGGTCATGGGGCCTGCATTTGTTCATTTACTCTAGTCAGGCCAAAAACACACGCAAATTTGCAGAAAGGAATACATGAAAGGAAACAGTGAGACAGATTCATGTCAATTGATAAATGCTTCCAACAAAACTGCATTGTGCACACTATAGTCCCCTCAAATTGACCATTGAAAACTAGACCAAAGGCCCGATACCATCCTTACAGAGAAGAGCATCCATGGATGCCAAGACTGTCAACATTTGTATCAGCCTTAAGAAAAGAGTGCTTTGTATACCTTTTTGGTCCAGAAATACATGGCTCCACTGAGTCAAGGTCAAGCTCCAGGTATGATGTGTAAATGTTCTCTTTTTGAGGCTGAAGATAGACATGAATGAACAATATCAATATCCATCCGATTGCCTATTGCTCAACTACAGCAGCCATTCCCATGACATCAGAAGTCACTATATCAGAAGACACTGAGCCATTACTCAGTACTAACCGCCCCATAACAACCATGGGGAGTCAACAAGCAATGGAAAAGAGTTCCTGCCCGCTGTTGAAAGGAGTCCACAACACATTCCAGTGACATACTCCAACCAAACCTGCTACTTACCTAGCAGGAACGAAAAAATCCAAGATACATGCTGTGGCCTGCAGATGCCAAACTGACCTTTTCATGGTCAATGAACAGGTTATTTGCCCGGAGATAAGCTTCAATCTCCTTGACCTATTGCATAGAGACAAGAACCACCCAGAACACAAAAAACAGGATTTGCTCTGTGAAGACGTCAATGACATTCCACCAAATATACTGACTACAACCTCACTTGAAGGAGGCTGAGTATTTAAGGACAAGACCTTAAACCTCAATCATCTACTGGCTCAAGAAAATGAGCAGTAAATTATCTCTCTTCTGCCAAATGATGCTTCCACTATGCTGTTTCTACCCAATATGACTCCACTATTTGGAATAACATCACATCATTAGAATCCTGAATAGATACCAGTATCTCCTAGTTATATGAACACACCTAGACATATGGCAGCAATGCTAAGATGGACATAATAGCTGATTTTTAATAAGAGAACGCATATATGAGCACATCCTGAAAGTTGGTTACCTTCTCCTCATCACGGCCAGTCAACCTCAAGTACTGGAGTGTGACCTTGTCCACTGGGAAAAAACCCATAGTAGCCCCATACTCTGGGGACATGTTTGCAATTGTTGCACGATCAGCCAAAGAAAGTTCTGACATGCCCTTTCCTGGAAAACAATGAACAGTGGTCATTGCGGTGAGACAAGAGAACAAAAATGTGATGCACTTGCACAAACTCTTCCAATCATCTCCATAGTCATATAGCAAACTCCAACAGCAGCAGTCAAGAATATCACCACATACCATAGAATTCCACAAACTTGCCGACCACACCATGTTTCCGCAGAATTTGAGTAACTGTTAACACCAAATCTGTGGCAGTAACTCCTGTGCGTAGCTTGCCATTCAACTTAAAACCTACAACCCCTGGAAGGACCATACTCATGGGCTGCAACAAAAGAAATGAAAGACCTCTCAGTTTTGCACAACTTAAAGAACCACAACGTTGAACACTGTGATGTAAGATGCTTCAATCCCTCCCAATAAGGTCATGCATTTAATGTCATTTGGTCCATTGCACCCCAGCAAAGTCCAATTACATCCTTAAGAAGGAAAGATTTCTTGTTGTTCAAAAACATGTATCCTCAAGCATGTACACCATGCAGAACCAAGCACCATCTATCATAGTCGTATGTGAATCTTGCTCCTAGGGAATGTGATGAACATACTTGACCAAGCATTGCTGCTTCTGCCTCAATGCCTCCAACTCCCCAGCCTGCAACACCAAGCCCATCTATCATAGTCGTATGTGAATCAGTTCCAACAAGGCTGTCTGGATACAGCAATCCATCACTGTTGAAAACAACACGAGCCAAATACTCCAAATTCACCTGTGACAGGCCCTCAACCATGTGTGAGATGACCCAATCACACTTAAAACTGAAAAAATATCCAAAAGAATATCTCTCATAAGAATCAAGAAACCTCCATTTTCACGATTAAGAAAAGGCAAAGCAAGGTCAACTATTGCCGGTTAGATTCCAAAAGAAGTATCAACTATCTGAATGGGCCTGCAGCAATCAATTATATAGCAACCAAATCAACAGATAACAGAATCTAACCAGCCAATACACAGAGCCAAAAGAAACTGACCTGATGCACAATACCAGAACCTGGTGGCACCACAAGCATGTTTTGGAAGGCAGTTGCCCCCCACTTCAAGAAAGCAAATCGTTCTTTGTTTCGGCCAAACTCCATCTCCATGTTTGCCTGGAGTGCATTTGGTGTTCGTGAAACATCTACCTGCACTGAATGGTCAATGACCAAATCAACAGGCACCTGCAAAACACACAACAAAGAAACCATCTTAGACAGAGGGGCATTATGCAGCCAACATGTGCCACCATGTGGCATAAAAAGTAAAACATACCTTGAGCAGCAGAGCCCAAATAGTTCATTGACATTGCACTGAGATCCTAGAGACAAAATAACCATGGTGCACAAAACACACTGCAAATGTCATCAATTTCAGAGTGAAAATGCTTTCAGTGCATTTTATACACTCAATTGAGACCAGGCTTTGCTCTCCCTGTGCACTGAGATGCATGCAGAACTCTGAAAGACAAAGGGATCTAAGTAGTGCCAGACAACACTCCAACAACCTGTTGACCAAGTGCAAGAAATCCGTTCCAAGAGTACTGCTCCATGTAACAGGATCATAATTCTCGCTTACCAAAGGATTGATCTTATCTGGGTCACCACCCAGACGTGTGATAGCATCTCGCATGGCAGCCAAATCAACGACAGCTGGAACACCAGTAAAATCCTGAAGATGCAAATAAACTGTAAGCACAAAGACAATCACACATATGCACTGTCCCATTGAAGTTTCCTGTTTGTCATCGATTAGTGAGCACAACCTGCAATGTCAACTTCACTTCCAACAGGCCAGGTAGTTGTGAAGCATATCCCTCCTGCACAACTTATTCAAAGAAACCTGCAAAGATCTTCAGCAAACCAAATTATCTTCAAACTTCTTTAAAAGACAGAACCTGGAGGATGACACGGGCAGGCTTGAATGGGATTTCCACTTGTTTGGGAGCAGTTATCTCCCAGTCCAGGATTTTTTCCACATCTGCCTTGAGGACCTGAAAGTTATCACAATTCCGAATTGCAGACTCCAACAGATATCTGATAGAGTAGGGCAGTATGTCTGCACAATACAAGCACAAGGACATGGCAATCAACAGCAGGTAGAATGGAAAAACAATTACAAAGAATAGTTTTGAAAAACAAAAAAAATGCCATGATCCCTGTTCTGAACATTCATAAAGCATCTACAACTCTTGTGGGGTTATCTATCATTCCAACAAATATAAACCAAGACAAATGACTCTTATCTCAGTAGCACTGTCAATCCGATGATCGAGCAGCAATCTAACCTATTACCGAAAAAACAAATCATCTTCAACAAGGAGAACCATGTTCAGCATTGTACTATAGAGAGGAAACAAACCCGATGGACTTACCTACTCGAGGATCATTCAGTTTGGTAAGGCTGTAGTATTTCCCATATGTGCCTCCACCTGGCTTGGGTAAATCAGTCAAGAGGCTACCATATGGATTCTCCGTAGCTGCAACATAGACAAGGCATCATCAAAAGAGTCTCTGTCGCTAATTACAATCTGCTCATTGTATCTGTACACTGGGGTAGCAGATCCAGTAGGGTGTATAATCACCGATCCATTTGCAAAATCAGAATAGGTTGGACTTTGTTGAAAGTGGAGATCCGATCCAAAAAACACTCCGTCCTCTAGGCACGATCCGCTTACCGTGAGAGGAAGCCATCCTTGAGCCGCCTTGCAAAAGCCCGGAAGCCGCGGATGCCAGCACTCGAACACCACCCGGCTGCTGCTGCCTCCCAAACCCTGGGAAATCTCGCACAATAATCCTCCTGGCAGTCTGACGGGCCAACCCCGCAGCGACGACAAAGCTTCGATTATTATACAACCTAGAGCCATAGAACTCACAAGGCGGCAATCGCACCGAATTCCGAAGTCCAGATACAAACCCTGACGACGACGATGATGCAAAACGGGTTGTGGAGGTGAACAGGTTCGTGCTGGTTCTGCAGCAGCAGGTAGCGAGCCCGGAAGCTTTGACAGGAGAAGCCGAGAAGCCTGCTGCTGTTGTTGCCAGTGCCGCTGGACGCAACCTGGTAGAAACGCTGCCGCAGGCTCTCAGAAATGGCGATACGGTGATAGTGTGCATTATGAGCTGAAGTAGAAAGGGACTCCTTTTTATTATCTCTCTCTCTCTCAGAGTTCTTGCAATAGACTGTCTCAATTCTCGCCTCGCCACTCCTCGCTTCCAAACCGCTGCAAACCTCTTCCCTTATCGCTCCTCCCTTTCCGCACCTTACTACCAGTGCCGCTCCGCTCGATCGCTCACTTTATTCGATTCCCGATCCACTCGCGCTTCTTTCCGTTCGTTTTGTCTCCCCCTGGTCCCTCCGCGCCCGTCTCGTCGCCTCCTCCTACGTATCTTCGACAGGCTCCTCTCTCTCTCTCTCTCTCTCTCTTTGTCGCCACCCTCGCATGTGTCTGGGTGTTTGTATGCGCAGCGAACGCAAAGAGCCCTGAATTGGCACCAACGCTCTCTTTCTCTTCTTTAGACTAGGTAGTTACCAGTACGTGTGTTTTTTAGGCATTTTTGTTTGTAGCCAAAGTGGCGATCATCCATTGAAAGATGTAGCAAAAGTGGCGACCATCGGTAGGAAGACTTAGCCAAATCTGCCTACAAATAAGAAAATAAAGTGCAAATATTGAATCATCCTAGGAAGTGAATTTGGAGGTTTCAGTAGCCAGAAGTGAGGAGAAAGAAAAAAGTATGTAAAAATTAGCAGATTCAAATATTAGGTTCTCGTTATGTAGCCAAAAATATAGAAGGATGATTCCATATTTGTACTTTATTTCCGGTTCAATAGCCAGATCTGGCTATATCTTCCTAGGGTTGATCGCCACTTCTTCTACATAATGGATGACCACGACTTTGGCTACAGATAAAAATTCCTCAAAAAAAACACTGCTAGGTAATACCCTTGCAGCTTCCACAATAAACTATATTATTTTCAAAAATGAAGAAAAATCCCACCCCCCGCCCCCCAATCAAAACTAATTATGTTATTTTCAGAAACGTTGAAAAATGTTCAAATTCTTTTGCAAAAATTCGAAAATAATTTGTAAAAATAAAATAAATGTTGAAAATCCCCACCCCCAAATCATTTTTTCAAAGACCTTAACTTTTGTGAAGGGAAAAAATGTTGAATTTTCAGGAATATTTTGTTTATCAAAATCAAAATCAAAATTTAATTAATTATGTAACAGACATGTGTCGGCTGCCAAGGTATTATGGCATTATTTTGTTTAAGTGAATTTATAAAAAAAAATTAGGGGGAATTATTTAAAAAAATTGATGGGTACTATAGATGCTCTTAGTCAAAGTGTAGAATAAAGCCCCAGTCTGCTGTGGGCTCTACCGAAATAAGGGCCAGCCCAAGTCGGAGCTGAGTGTGGGCCCATTTCTGGTAACGAGAGTTTTTCTTTCCAAGTGTAAAGACTGCACTTGAAAATACACTCGGAAATATATTTTTTGTGTGGGCCCCCCAAATGAAGAGGAAGGAAATTGGAAAAACATGCTTTTTGGGGCTACTTTTGGTAGCATTGGAAAGCCCTCATTGATTGGTAAAGGGTGTCACAAGGTGATTTTGTGATGTGTAAACTTGTGTCCATCAATTCTTTACTTTAATGAAGAATGTCCAATTCTAGTTCAAAAACTAAAATTAGAGTGATCTCTTCTTTCTTTCTTTCTTCTAATTTAACGTCAATACCCAGACCAGAGAGATCCATTTGAGACAATTACATAGTTGATTTGAGCAAAACACTCCTGTTGTTTAGGCAAGAAACTAAGTACAAAGCTATCGCTTTTTGATTAGCCGAACACATCAATTCAATCAGTAAGTTGCACGGTGTCAACTGTTTCCCTAGCTGTTGACCAACTTGCAACGAATGTCATGGTGAGTTGGGCACACTAGCAACAGGTGGTCTTCATCCTCAACAACACCTAGGGAACATAGGCGACAAACCCTATCTCTCCTCAGCACACTCTCAGGCTTTGCATGCGTGCCACACTCTACCTCTAAACGATGGTTTAAACATCTGAACCTTGACAAAGATTGCCTGAGCTGAACATTTTTGATCACTTGCAAATAACTCTGATGTGCATATGAGTACCCAGATTCTATTGTACA
>Ga0116230_10005285_pt1 | contig 12669 bp, 17 predicted proteins | sample S1TSphfallax_3_FD_88678 | JGI IMG/M metagenome (GOLD analysis project Ga0116230, IMG submission 88678) | Host-associated microbial communities from peat moss isolated from Minnesota, USA - S1T2_Fd - Sphagnum fallax MG | ecosystem: Host-associated > Plants > Peat moss > Unclassified | place...
ATTTCAGTTCCAATTCAATTAAATTTAATTCAACAATTGGATTAAGATTGAATTAAAAAAGAAATGAGATGTAAATTGGTGGAAAAAGTATTGAAAAATGGTTAATAAAAATTATTTTGGGAAAAAAAAAAAAAAAAAAAAAAAAAGTTAAAAAAAATGGACACAAATCTAAAAAGACGCCTTTTAACCTTCACCAGGCTTTTTTTCTGAAGTGTTTTGTGCTATTTTGCAGGGATTAAAATAAAAGTGGGAACCAATTTTGTGATGTAGCCACACTGGGAATCATCCACAGCAAGAATTAGCGAAATTTGGCTATGGTCAGAGAGTAAAGTAGAAACATACAACAATCTTGCTATATTTTGGCAACCTGCTGGAACCTATTGTCAAAAATATGGCAATTTTAGAAGAAAAAAAATTCCTCTGAAATATAGGCAACTTTGGCACATTTTTTTTCCACAAAAGTCCTTTGTATGAGTCACACTGGATGTTTTTCTTGTTGCCAAGTGACAAAACTTCCCCATGGAAAAAACCCGCTGTTGGGAACTTTTGTGCTCAGCTTTCTTCACCAAAGCTCACACCTGAGCCAGTTCCAAAACCTGTGCCACCACTACCAACCCACCAAGAAGACTGCTCCTGCTGCCTTGAAGCTGATAGATCTGATTGCGAAACAAGTTTGCACAGCAGCATAAATGGTGTGGAAATACATACATGGAAAAGAGAGAATCACTTAACAGTTTGTCATTATCACCCTGACCATGCTGTTTTCCATGATTGTTCCGAAGGGGTGAAGAACTTTTATGCCTGCTTTTTTTGCCATTGAGTTAATGTCTATTTATCACAACAATTGTCCTCATGGATGAGTAACAATGATCTTTCTTTCAGTGTTTATTTCATTCCCATTAAAAAAAAACTGTCCTTGTGGATAAGTAGCAATGAAACTTCTTTTGGTCTAAATGTCATCACCTTACTTTGAGACAATCCACTTCCACAAAAATCTGGGTTGGATTTTTCTTTACAATCCTGAAACATGTAGTCATGTTTGTTTGTGCATTGGACTTGCTGTGATGTCTTTGATCAGTTTTGGAGCATTCCTACCTGTGCCTCCAGCTGGCATGATGGCAACGTCGATGACCATGAGTAGCTATGGAACACAGCTTTTCAACATCTTCATGGGATCGTAAACAGATGGCAGGATGACGAGTTAAAGCTTATCAGCCAGCCTCTAAACCTCCATTCTCCTCCAGAGAATATCATCACACAAGAGTCCTTCTGCTCATTGACATGCAGTATTTTGTGTCACTGCACAACTGACTCTACTCATCTGGATCAGTTTTCTTCATGATGTTGAAGAACTCGAGTTTGCTGACTGCAAGAAAAAAAAGAAAAAAGTGGCATCAGGAACAGATTTAGTTGCAAATTGGGGACAAGAAGTGGGAGCCTGGAGGGAGGGGAAGATTTTTGGTTCTCCCACTTACAGTTGGAGGAAGTAGCATAAAAAACAAATAAGAGGGAGATTCAAGGATGTGTATGTGAAAGTAGAATGAGAGAACTTGGAGCCCTTACTTGCACCATCTCCATCCTTGTCAACTGCACAAGCAAACAAAAGATCAATTATCAGTCATGAGAAGATTTTTTTCTCTCCAGACAGTGATCTGCACCTGAATCTGTCATAGTACTGACCCCTCATTGGATCTTGTGTAAAAATAGTACTGATAGAAGAGAGGACAGTATTCCAGAAGTTTTAGAGGTCTACATTCATCTATCATGGCCTCAAGCTGCTCATCTGTTATGTTCTCGCCAAGTTCCCTTGTGACTTTTCTCAAGTTCTTCAGCTGCAAATCACCATGAAAAAGGTCCAGAATCAAGGTGCACAAGAAGTTCATGCCTTGTGGAAAAGAAAGCAATTTTGGTTTCTAGTTTAAGATGTTCAATCTTTTTGTTACCCTGGATGCATGCACCTTCACCTGACCAGATCAACACATTGCTGTTCCAGACAGTAGTGTTTGCAACATTCTGCACTATTTCAAGTTCATCAGCCATCTGCAGAGAGTTGATCCCTTGTTCAACAGCCAACAGACAAAACCTTCCTCACCCTTGCTTACAACCAGGTTTTAAAAACTAGGCTACCCTCCTGCTCACACTTGGACTCCAAGCAAGTCAAGTGAAACTGGAGTTTGTGCCCTAGCTGCTTGCCAAAAAAGAATTTGGAGACCTAGAGTGCAAATACTGAGACTGAGAGCCAGCTTCCAGACATTCTGGAATGAAAACATACCGAAATTTTCCCCATACCATCTTCATCAAAATACTGGAAAGCTTTTGCAAGGTCATCATCTTGATCTTTCTCCTTGTACTTCCTAGTCACTACACCACACATTTATTAGTGATCTTGCTTAGTTAGCATCAATCAACACTTCTGATCAGGTCAAATGCCCATGATTTTCACAGCTGCTGAGCAGCAATTAATCTGCATTATACAACGTTCTGATTCTGCATCTGCTTGAAAATGCTTAAGATTGGTCAACTTATAAAACAAAGAGCTTGAAGTCCACATAATGACCTTTTGCCTGTGTAATTTGATGCACCTCCCAAGATAGAACATCTTGAACTTCACATTTCAAATTTCAGGAATCTTATGAAACAGAAGGTACCTGCATTTCATAAGATTCCTGAAAATTTAAAATTTTATCATGTTGGGGGAAGGAACCCTGTTTTGGGTCTTCCTGCATTTTCAGGCCCAGCCTCGGGCTATTTCCCTCAGCCAGGCCTTAAATCCAGGAAGACCCTCAAAGGGGGTTCCTTCCCCTCTATGTGATCACTATTGGATGTGCAGGTGGTGACTGATATGAGGATATGATATATCATACCAATGACTGGAAAATACCTCATTATTGGCATACAAAGAAGAATGCGATGCAATGGGATTTTCCATTCTTGGACACACTTCCAGCAAAAAGATTGATTGTGCACGCACTAAAAGAATGATGAGACTTGGCAGTTAACTTTTTCTGAAGAAAGAGTGAGTGAAGGGAAGAAAAATGATGTAGGGAAAAGAAAACTTAACTGATTTGCATAAACTCAAGATGATCAATTTCTCTGCTCGGATGTTTGGAGTACTCTGCCATGAGCTTCTTCACCTCAGCTTTCTTCACGCAGAACTCCATTGACCTCATCGCAACCTTGGGGGGAGCAAGTAGTATATACATGTGTTCCAGGTTTTGTTTTGCCTGATTTTTTTCCATGAGTGGTGGATTTGGACACCAAATGCAAGAAGAAACAAACATACTTCCCAAAATTGGCAGAAAGTGTATAGTGTCCAAAAGACAAGAGCTTGCTCTGCATCCCCTCTATTTACTTATACACAACGTGCAGGGCAAATGAGGATATGGTGATGGTCCTGTGATCATCTCTGACTATGTGCAGCAGGCTAACTAACAAAATCTTTCTTCTTGCAGTGAGCATCTGAATTGTGCTCACACATGACCGTATTTCTTTGGCATTGATGAAAGCAGTCAGAGATGATGATCGCAGGACCATCACTACATCGTCATGGCTTGTTGCACATCCAGGCGAAGGAAAAAGTCTATTCTTAGAGATTTGTTTCCTGGATGGAAGGAAATGCTCACCAAGCCCTGATTGCTCGCCAACTTCAGATAAGCAGTGTGCTTCCAACGACAGAGAGCAAAATAGAGTTCTTATTAGAGTGGTGAAGAAAAACAGTCCGCAAAACGGCAACACTATAAGTTTGTAGTGTTGTTAAGGATCCGATTCTGGGATGGAAACAAACAAGCACGGGAGTTGAAGAAGGTAATGTCAGGAAGCGCAATACAAGAAAGACAAGAAAAAACAAAGAAAAAGGAGCCAATCGAAGAGAAGCACGGAGAGTTGACGATGAAACACAAAACAAAACTCAGCGAGAGAGAGCGGTGTGAAGAAGAAGGGGATGGATCGAACAATGATCGGGAGTAGAGTGTTGAAGATGAAGAGCTTCACCTTCATTTCACGGTAAGAAAGTCTGCCGACTTTGCGGGAATCGAAGAGCTGGAACGCTAGACGAAATTCTTGCTTCAAGTCGTGGCCGATGATGTCGTGACGCAGCAGCGTCGTCTGCTGGCCACCGCCGCGGCCGAAGATGGCACTAGTGGTGCGGGGGCTGCTGCTGCTATTTGCCATCGAGAACGAACCGGAAGTAGTGAAGAAGGGCGAAATGCGCGAAGACGACGACAGAAGAAGAGAAGGCGGCGGTGGCCTTCCGGCTCCCTCTTCTCCTAGAGCTCGTGCCGTCAATGGCGACGTTCCTCCCGAAGGTATCGGGGACCGCGACTTCCTGCGGTTCATGCTCCGGGAACAAGAAGAAGTCGTGGTCGTCTCCTGGTGCTGTTGCGACAGGAGAGACGCTGGTATGTTCTTCAGGTTCTGCATGATCCTCCTTTCAAGATCCGAGCTTCAATTGTTCTCAAATAAAATGAGGAGCTTCCTAAACAAACCGCACTTTCTTGTGAAGAAGAGAGTGTCTAGTGGTGGCAACAGCAGCGGAGGGTTTAGGAGGGAAGCTGGAACGCCATAGCCAAGAAGCAGAGTTTTCTACAATGCAAAAGGAGCTGCTTCTTCTCAGGTCCGGCATTTCCTTTCCTCTGTATCTTCTTGCAAGTACACCAACCAGATCTTGCATTGCTGAATGGCATTTCCTTTGTATCTTCTTGCAGTGTACCTACCAGGTCTTGCATGGCAGAATCTCGTATGAACGTCCGTTGGCAATTTGCATCAGGCAACAAATTCGAACAGCATCTCCACAGGCGCTCAATATGTGACCCTGCAGTGGAAATGATGAATTGAGGTAGAGCAGTCAAATCCATTGCATCCACTGCAAGACTGCTGGGACCCTGAAGAAATGCACAGCTTTCACAGCGCTGGAGGAGCCCTGGAACAGTTTTATAAATACACTTAAATGGGATGTCATGACTGCTTGCTCACTCCCTGTTTCTGATTGGCTAGATAGTTTGATTTGTTCAGGTGAGCATCTCCAATGGTGCTGAGCAAATGTATTTCTCACATCCAAGTTTTAGTTAGTTAGTTTTCCCCAACCCTGCCCATTTCCCCACCCCGTCCATTAAACTATTTTGCAGGGTTGCATACTGAGCACCATTTGAGTTTTGCTCTAAGAGAATCTCCACCGGAGCTCGGTATGTGACTCCAGACAGTAAAAAAATATTGTAAAAAAGCCAACAAGTGCTGGTTTACCTCAGGAAATTGGTTTTCCTGCACCAAATTCAAGCACCAAGTTCAAGCACCTTGCTGTGGCTGGTAAATGGCGCACACAGTTGTGCATCTCCAAAAAAGAATGTAATAAATTGGACCTGACTGCAGCTCAGTATTTCTCATTGGTCAATCATAATGATTGGCCCAGATGTTTTGCTATAAGTAGTTCCTGCGTATATGCAATTCCAGTTACAATTTTATTGGTGGGATTGCCAAAAAAACAACCAGCAAAACTTAGACCTTTAATTTTATTATCCAGAGTGAGATACTGAGCACCCATGGAGACACTCTAATGTCTGTACACAATGGATCATGTCTGCAACTGCAGACCAGAGAAAGCACAAACATCATCCTTCCAAGGTTTGACTGTCTGTCTTGCCATTTCCAACAAACTCCTTGCAACAGGGTGTACTACCAAAGGCTCAAAGAGTCACAAAACCTGAAAGAGACAGAAAAATCCTCCTGCAGAGGAAAAAAAATGTACAGCCTTGTTGACAAACATTGAGCAGCAGAAAGAAGACCAGACAAAACAACTCTATCCTTGTGCACCTTTATTTACAAAATAAGAAATACAGAACTGCAAGATCAATCACTGATTTTCTTTGCAACAGAAAGAACTAACTAAACATCAAGCAGGCAATACGCAATTGAAAGCAAAACAGGATAAAGAAATTCACTGCAAGATCTATCAATCATCATTCCATGCAATGGAACTAACAAAAATCTCAAGCAGGCACCCATGCAAATGCATTGGGATTCTGAAAACCTCCCGCTTATTAGTCTTCTACAACAAACAAGATAGAGAATGTGAAACAACTAAACCAATGGGTGACAACAAAATCCACTGCAACATCATAAACTCAGTCTATCATCAACAGATACACTTGTGAGAATTATGGAGTACACCCATGTGGGAGGCTTGTGCACAAGAGCACAACAGGAATTCAATGGAGAAGGAAGAGAAGAGAATTCCATGGAATTTGATCATGCATCATCATGACTCCAACACAGAATTCGCCAGATACGATTCTTTTGGTGAGAGGTCATGATGGTAAGAAGAAGAAAGCACCCCACCCACCACGCATGTGGACTATGTACGGAATTGTCCCAAAACAGCACAATTTTCAAAAGTCCCATTTGGAGAAGGATGATAGCCACCCAAAAAAGACCACAGCAATAATGGTCTTTGATATCCTTTGTGGTGAAGCCCCCCTCTCTCTCTCTAGTCCTGATCCTGCTTTGAGAAATCCTGCACAGGGTCACCGGTATGTATTCTGAGGGCACGAGAGTGGTTGTTTCCAGTTTTTGTCATCAAACACTGCATGCTGACTTTCCCCAAGTGGGAGACTTCACAGAAAGAATGTGAAAGACAGGTGACAAAAGACTGCCATCCATCTTTGCACATCTAACAAAACCTCTTCTTTTGTGAGCCGCTTTTGTTCTTTTGTAGAATTTTTTGCCCCCCAATCTCTCTTAACCCACCTGCAATGAACCCAGAGTGTCTACCACTCAGCTTAGCCCCACAACTTCAAGCCTTTTTTTGGGGGTGGGGGGTATCTCAGCACAGTTGGTACAATAGAGAAACTGTGATCTTCAGCACCAAGGGTACGACAACAAAAGAAACACTCTCAAGTGCTGTTGGGAGTAGTAGAAGAGCAGGCTTGTCTCCTTTGTGCCCGTTTCCATTGAGACCCTTCTTTGATTGACAACCACATAGAGGCACAACATGACGACGATGACCATTTCTGCTCATTCTGTTTTACCATCCCATTCTCCTCCCCAGCACCACGTGCATACGAAAGACACTGAACCACATTTCTTACCTGATCCATAGCTTTTTTTATATCAGTACAATTTTCAGACTCCCAGGAATACAATATGCAACTTACACTGGAATATGTTTCTGTGAACCCATTTTGCATTATAATTACACTCTACATATGGCAATACCACCATCACCTCATACATACAAAACAAACACAAATGTTGAGTGTAATTTTAAAACCTAGAAGCTTTCTGGAGAAGACCCAAAGGAAGCAATTTTTCTCTCATTACTTTCTGGAACCTTCTGTTGCACAACCAACTCTTTCTTGGAGAAATAAATATATATGTATGTATATATTGTGAATTGCTGGAAAACTATCTTCTAGTTAATGTAGCTTGGTACGTGAAAGATAATTGGGGAGCGGACCCACCTCGGACTGGTTGGAGTCAGGAGGGATCCACCGCATGAGGGAACCCAAATGTAGCACTGCTGGTATAGCTCTAAACAATAGTGGAGTTGTCACCTGCCAAAAAGCAGGTACATCAAGCAACAAGCTTTTCAACAATCAAAACTCTAATCCATATCTAATCCAAAATCAATCTATTGTCTTGCTAACCAGCACCGGACAGTGTGGCTCCCATAGTGAATGACTAAGATCTGCATGGTCATCAATTGTCAGAATGAGTGATTCGGGATGTTATCAACCTGATACTGTGAAAACCAGATGAATGTGGTCCCTCTAGTGAAAAAACCCTCTCAAAGGGACATATGAACTTACCAAACTTAGGGCTGTGGTCCCAACTAGTAGCAGGTAAAGCTTTTTCTGAAACAAGCATAAAGCAACAGCACACTAGTTATGCACAAGTTGAATCTGCTTCATTCTGATGGGTCCCCCAGCATTAAACAAGCCACCTTTCCCAGGAGGAGAGAGACACTGGCAGACATTTCCCTGATGGGTTTTTGCTATTGTCCATGTGCAAGAATTTTGTCAAGATTGCCAATCCACTGTGAAAACAAAATTATGTGCTCACTGCTTACCTGAATAAGATGGAGGTTAGAAGCACGGCTCAGGAGAATAAAAGCAAACTCCCCAATTTGAGCAAGTGACATACCCACCTGCATGCAAGCAAACCCAACTTTTCATCTAACTGGTCCAACTTAGTGTTGCCAAGCTTGCTCCAGAAAGTTGAGCATTTGATTTTGGAGTGGAATGACATGTCCTCTTTGTGTCTGTGCATGGGACATTGGGACTCTGGCTTCGGTTGATGCATCTACTAGAGTTTCAAAGGCATATTAAGAAATTCTAAGTATAGATAAATTTCTTAGGAATTACTGAGGGAGACCGAGAGAGAGTAAGCATAGTACAAGAGGCATCAATAACCAGATTGGATGTGCAGCAACAGATTGACAGAGAGACAGAATGAGCTTACCAGAAAAGCATTCTTCATGCTGTACCCAAATGCTCGAACTACCACAGTGACCACAATGGTCTTGGAGACAATGACAAGGATCAGAGATGCCACCAAAATGTCCATATGTGCCCACAAAAACTGTATGTTGATCAGCATCCCAATGCTTGCCAGAAAAAGAGATGCAAAAAGATTTCGAATCGGCTCCACCTTCAGCACATAACCCACACAATAATAAATTGTTTGTTCAGCAACTTGAGGAGCCAGTTATGTGATGCTCTTATTGGCACAGAAAAGATCAAGCTAAATGAAAGCACACACACCTGCTCCAGTGTATGTTCTGCAAATTCAGTGGTTGAGATCATGACACCCGCAACAAAAGCACCCAGTTCTAAGCTTAGCCCAAGCTTGTCACTGATCTGCAGTTCACATCTGATAAATTTTAGATCCAAAACTTACCCTGGATTATTTATTATATGTATGGAGAGCATAAATCCTGCAGACGGTCCTAGACAACATTTGCCATACTAAAATTCCTGCCTTCTAGCTCTTGAAGCCTAGTGGGTTCAAGTGAGAGGAAGAGAAATGTACCCAAGCAACAAGCAAGCAAAATGCAACAGATGCAAGCTGATAGAGTTCATTTGTCTGCAACACATCCCAGAAAGAAGCATCTGTCAGTATGAGCTCAAGTTGGGAACCCAGCACAACTAAGATTGTTGAAAGCTGCACCAGCAAGCACCCCTAGACAGAACATTTTCTCACCGATGATAGAAATAAGTACCTGCGATGAAATCAGTTTGAAGAATCTTGTTACCAGAGAGCGGGTCACAATGACAGCTGTCACAATAAATGCTGCAAGTACAAACAAGCTGCGCAAATAACGCAGCATTTGAAAAGAAAAAAATGTGAGAACAGTTTATTTGCCTGGTTTAGTTCAAAATGCAAAGAAAGAAATTCACCAATGGATGTGAACAGTGGGGATGTGCTTACGATCGAGACATAGCAACAAGCCCTGACATCACACCACCTGTATCTCCTAGAACAGGCAGCAATGCAAATAGCAGGCCCACTGCACAGTCCTGGTCCAAACACACATGCGTGTCAAAGTCAACAGCTTCTGTCCACATTCCAACTGTGGTCAAGGTTGCAGGGAAACAAATGTACAGTGCCAATAGAAAACAAAGCCAAAAAAATTGCTACCCACATGGAAAGACATGGCTATTTGAGAGCAATCTACATCACAAGCTCACATCAGTTGCTGAACTCTCTGAGTCAAAAACAGTTTGACACCCGAAAAAAAATGTAAATAAGAAATAAACTCAAATCCTCTTCATCAGCAAGACGGAGTATGAGCATATATACCTGAAGAATGAGGGTGCCTATAGTAACCTGGCCATGCAGAGCAGTAGTGCCATTACGGTCCATCAAAAACTTGAGAACCTGCAAAAGAAATCTGTGGTTCACATTTCTACTGCTCACAGCATCATAAGGATACGCAACCACCCAAATCCACAGTAACACAACTGCCACATATCCTACTACTGCAAAACAGTGTAGTCAAATGGATCCCAATAGTTGACATTGTCACACTTAAGGTATAAGGAATTTGCTCCCATGCGCAGAAAGTTGCCCAAAAGACAAATCACAAGGCCACACAACCAAAACTGTCAAGATAGGGCTTACCACAGCAGTTGATGACATTGACAAGAATGCACCAACAAAAATCCCCTCTGAAGCCTTTGCCCCACAGAGCTACAAAACACAAGCATCAAACAGTCAACCTAAAGTTCAGACACCCATTGCACAGAAGCCGTTGACTTAACAACACCCATGAAAGTGCTTCAGACTCCATGACCTGTCATTCTGATCTCAGACATGCAAAACGAAACATTCAATTGTCTGCGCAATCTGCAAAGTAAAGATTGCCTGACTAGAATCCATGTAAGTCAAATGTGAAAAGTAGAGAAAACATACCACTGCAGTCAAAGAACAGAGACACATGAACAATGCAATCTGTAAAAATCCACCAATAACAGCTACAGCTCGCACCACTCGCAGCTGTTTCAAACCCAAACCAAAACCTCTATGAGAAGATTTATAGCAGATAGCCACAAAAGAGTGTGACAATGTCACAAATCAGACAACTCTTAATATACAATAATGACTGAGAAAGCACACAAAAGAACCCGAAAGTTTTGGTTTTTGAACTGAGGTTCGAGAGACAAGTGGAAAGTTTGTACCTTGCTCATAGAAAATTCAAGACCTAAAGCAAAAAGAAGAAAAACAACACCAAATTGAGCCACAGTCTCAACCTGCAATTCTCCCAGGCCCACAACTTTGATCACAAACTCCACCAGAAATAGGAAGACAACAATCATCTATGCTTGTTGCAGCACAGTTGAGTAGACAGGATAGAGAGAGAGATATATGTTTATTTCTCAAAAAGCAAACTTCAGAATCAGATCCACCTGCCAAGATGGAAAATTACCTGCACCAGTTCACTGACAAAGCTGAATCCACCCGGGCCAACTGCAGACCCTGCCAGCAAATAACCTGTGATCACCTGTGTTGTCCAGAAACAAAAAGTTTTGTGAGAGAGTAAAACTCCATACAAAAAAAAGGTTACAGCATACAATATGATAGATTTAAGCTCAATCTCTTTTGACAGCTGGATGTAATAGAATGACAAACCGGCTGGCCAAGGCAGGCAAATGCGATACCACCCCCAGCTGCTGATACAATAACCAGAACCAAATCTGATATGAATCTGCAAAGACATCATCAAATTCTCATAAGCCAACTAGGTACTCGAAATCAGGCAGGGACACACAGTGCATTCTAAAGCCTCACCACATGCAAGAGTTGATTGTTGTCTAATGTTGTAATTCCTTCCAAATCTTTTGAGCTCCTCCTCTTCAGGAGGCTTTCAATCACTTCCCATGTAGAGTGAATTAGCACACTCAAACACAATTATGTGGATTTCAGGGACACAAAGCAGTACCTATGCCCCCTGGGGAAGAATGTACCTCACATCTTGTTGAAGGACCATAGAGCCCTCTCTAGGGTTGGAAATTACAAACACGTTGTCCTGCACACAGTTCCAAGTTTTGTGAGAGTCAAATCTCACAATAAAATGAAAAGCACAACAAGCCAAAATACTGCTCCCTAGTCTTTGTTTCTCCACTGTTCTTGCAGAGAATAGGACACTGCAATAACTATTCAGATACCAAGGACAAAACAAGAACTGATGACAACTCCATGCAGCAGCATCAATGACCAGTTATCTCTCACCTTTTTGTCAATGAGTGTGGGTAATTGATCAGCACCCGTTTCAGCATCCCGATTGATGATGAGATCTTGAAGATGAAACGGCTTAGCTGTTGCACTGTTTTGGAAACACACAACGGCTGCTGGTCAGTTTGATCTTTGACACTGCAATCTTTCACAAGTTCATCACAGGTTTATGAGAGAACAAACAAACCCATTTTCATCAGAAGGCAGTTTCTTGATGGAGCTGAGAAATACAGCTGGACCAGCTCATGATCAATTATCCATCCTTTAGTGATACAATTGTCAGGGGATACGTATTTCAAGGGATTGTGTTCACAGTTCTAAACAGTAGAATGTAAACAATCCAAACCAGCAGAAGAAATCCTTTTTTGAAGCAGCAGCAGAAAGCTCATCAAAACCAACACTCCTGTTTGAGGGATTTAGCTCTAAGGACAGACCCATGCAAAGGGCATAAATTCAACTGATCAACATGGAAATGTGCATGGTGGTTCTTGGGTACACAGTAATGTACTTCTCAGCTTGAGTATCATTCTTCTTTGGCTTGTCATGCGTGACCCTGGCCACTGTCTCCAATACAGCCTACACAACAACAACAGAAGAAGAGAGAGAAATTAGTTGCTCCAAGTACTTGTCAAAAGCCCGCTATGACTTGAACCCAAAAAAAGAAAAGAAAAAACCTAATATTTTGCCATCATCACAAAGCCTCCAAAAAGCTGAAAGTGCAGGTGACTGAAATCAAGATCAAAGAGGGGGGGCCAGGGCACAGCAGTCATGGATAACACGGAGGGAACTTTTTACCTGTTGATCATTGACACTGTTATTGAAGCTGCTGCCCACCAATCCTTCATTTGCTGTTCAAAGATTCCAAAACAAATAAACCCAAAGAAGTAAATCAAGCAGAGATTTCATTCCCCACTGCAACAAGAAACTCACTCTGGCAAGAGCTCA
>Ga0116230_10005288_pt1 | contig 12668 bp, 7 predicted proteins | sample S1TSphfallax_3_FD_88678 | JGI IMG/M metagenome (GOLD analysis project Ga0116230, IMG submission 88678) | Host-associated microbial communities from peat moss isolated from Minnesota, USA - S1T2_Fd - Sphagnum fallax MG | ecosystem: Host-associated > Plants > Peat moss > Unclassified | place: USA...
GGGGGGGTGGGGGGGGGGGGGCGTGTGGGGGGGGGGGGGGCGGGCCGCCGCGCGCGGGCGGCGGCGGGGGGGGGGGGGGGGGGATGGGGGGGGGGGGGGGCTGCCAAAAGCCATAATCGGAAGTGTTGCCCCCGAGGCGCAGCACGCCATGCGGCGCGAGGGCCTGAAATTGCGCGATCAGGCCGCGGTTGGCGGCGGAGAAAAATGCGGGGTCGGCGAGTTGCTGCGTTTCATATGACAGACCGATGAAGTTGGAAGGGACAGTCGGCCCCGGCGCGCCGGCATCCAGCCGGAGGGTGGCTCGACGCGGTCCGGCCGCTTGAGCAAGGGAGCGCAGGGTAGCGCCGCCGACGGACCAGGCGGCCAAGGCCGCCAGAAAGCGGCGGCGATCGAGGTTTCGCATAAAGGGGCGGGGACCGGTCGGGGACAACCCACCCGCGGCATTATGCCAGCGGGGCACGGGGTGTCGAGCCCGGCCAGGAGCATCGGCGCTTGGAACCCCTCGACAATCGTTCGGCAATGGAGTTTCCTCCCGAAGCGCCTTCGCCGAATCGTGGCCCGGGTCCGGTACTTCACGCCATCAGCCATGACCCCAACGTTCATCGACGCATGAAAAAGGCATCTTCATCCCGGCGCCGCCCTCCTCAGCTGGAGCAAAGTTCGCCTGCGAGCGCGGCCCGGGGCTGCCCGATCGTCGGCATCGGAGCTTCGGCGGGAGGGCTGGAGGCGCTGGAGCAGTTTTTCGCGCATGTCCCGGAGCGGAGCGGCCTGGGCTTTGTCGTGGTGCAGCACCTGGATCCGACCCACAAGGCGATCATGGCGGAGCTGCTCCAGCGGGGCACGCCCATGCGGGTGATTCAGGTCAAGGATCGCACCCCCGTTCAGCCGGATTGCGTCTACGTGATTCCGCCGAACAAGGACATGTCCATTCTCCATGGCGTGTTGCATTTGCTGACGCCGCGGGCCCCGCGAGGCCTCCGACTGCCGATTGATTTCTTCTTCCGGTCGCTCGCGCAGGACCAAGCGGATCGCAGCATCGGCGTCATCCTCTCGGGCATGGGCTCCGACGGCACGCTGGGACTGCGGGCCATCAAGGAGAAGGCGGGCGTCGTGCTCGTGCAGGATCCAGTGAATGCCAAATTCGACAGCATGCCGCGGAGCGCGATCGACGCGGGTTTGGCGGATATCGTGGCCCCGGCCGGAGCGCTGGCCGAAAAACTCCTGGGCTACCTCCACCACCCTCCCCTCATCGCGAAGGCGGAAGGGATGCTCGAAGCCAAGACCCAGAACTCCCTGGCCAAGGTGGTCATTCTCCTCCGCGCCCACTCGGGGAATGATTTTTCGTTCTACAAACGCAACACCCTCTACCGGCGGATCGAGCGACGCATGGGCATTCACAAGCTCACCAAGATGACGGGGTACGTTCGCTTGCTGCAGGAGAACCCGCAGGAACTGGATCTGCTGTTCAAGGAGCTGCTCATCGGCGTGACCAACTTCTTTCGCGACCCCGCCGCCTGGCAGCAGTTGCGCGATCAGGCGATTCCCGAACTGCTCGCGCGTCGGCCCCAGGGGCAGGCGCTGCGCGCCTGGGTGGCCGGGTGCTCGACGGGGGAGGAGGCCTATTCGCTGGCCATCGTCCTCAAGGAAGCGCTGGAGGAGATCCGACCGCGGGAGAAGATCGTCGTGCAGATCTTCGCGACCGATCTCGACCGCGATGCCATCGACCAGGCGAGGCTCGGCCTCTTCCCGGCGAATATCAGCGCCGACGTGTCGGAGGCGCGGCTGAAGCGTTACTTCACCCGGGAAGCGGGACGTTATCGGGTGCGTAAGGAGGTCCGCGAGATGGTGATCTTCGCCGCCCAGAATCTGGTTGTCGACCCCCCGTTCACCCGCCTGGACATCCTCAGCTGCCGCAATCTCCTGATCTACCTGACGCCGGAAGTGCAGAAAAAGCTGATCCCGTTGTTCCACTACAGCCTCACGAGCGGCGGGATTCTGTTTCAAGGCAGCGCCGAGACCATTGGGGATTTCACGAACCTGTTCGCGCCGTTGGGGGGCAAGTCCCGCCTCTTCCGCCGGGTTGACTCCGATTTGAAACCCGAGCAGATCGCCTTCCCGTCCTCCTTCAGCGCCAGCCCCCCGGTCGGGGTTGAAGCCCGGCCGCCGGCCCAAACGCCGGCCAGTCTGCAAGCGCAGGCGGACCAATTGGTCCTGCAGGCTTATGCCCCGCCCGCCGTGATCACCAATGACGCGGGAGATATTCTTTATATCAGCGGCCGCACGGGCAAATACCTCGAGCCGGCGGCGGGCAAAGCCAATTGGAACCTCTTTGCCATGGCCCGCGACGGACTGCGCCACAAGCTGGCGGGAGCCTATCAAGCGGCGCTGCGCAAGCCGCAGAGCGTGTTGCTGCCCCGACTCGCCGTCGGGACCGAGGGGGGCGCCCAACGGGTGGATGTCACCGTCCGACGCCTGAATGAGCCCGGGCCGCTGCAAGGCCTGGTGCTGGTGGTCTTCGCCGACGTGGTCCCGGTCGCGGGCGCCCGGGCGGCGGGACGCTCAATCAAGCCCGGGACGCAAAGCCCGCGACTGGTCGAGCTGGAGCAGGAAATCCTGCGCGTGCGGGGCGAGGCGAGGGCCACCCACGAAGAGATGCAGACCTCGCAGGAGGAGCTCCGGTCCGCCAACGAAGAGTTACAATCGACGAACGAGGAACTCCAGTCGACCAACGAGGAGCTCACGACCTCGAAAGAGGAGATGCAGTCGATGAACGAGGAGCTGCAGACCGTGAACACCGAATTGCAGGCCAAGGTGGACCAGTTGTCGCAGGCGAGCAATGACATGAAGAATCTGCTCGATAGCACGGATATCGCGACCCTTTTTCTCGACAAGGAGCTGCGCGTCCGACGGTTTACCCCGCAGGCCACGACCATCATCCATCTGATCGCGACCGATGCCGGGCGGCCGATTACCGACCTCGCCACCGGGCTGCGCTATCCCGAGCTGGCCGATGACGCCAGGGAAGTTCTGCGTACGCTCGTGGCGGTGGAAAAGTCGATCAGCGCGCGGGACGACCGATGGTTCACGGTGCGGATCATGCCCTATCGCACCCTCGACGACCGGATCGACGGCGTCGTGATCACCTTCGCCAATATCACCACCGCGAAAACCCTGGAAAACAAGTTGCGGCTCAAGAACCAGGACTTGGCCGAAAACGCGGCCGGCCGCTCCTCGCCCAAACATCCCCGGAAGCGGCCATGACCGGTCGTCGCCGGAATCCGATTGCGCCGCACCCGCTGCGCCGCCGGGCCCAAACCCAGTTGCGGCGGCGGCAGGAGTCCGGGCGAAAGCCGGCGGGAGGAGCGACCACCGCGAACGAAACGCTGCGGTTGGTGCACGAATTGCAGGTGCACCAGATTGAACTGGAGATGCAGAATGAGGAACTCCAGAAGGCCCGCGGCGCGATGGAAGCGAGCCTCGCGAAGTACAGCGAACTCTATGATTTCGCGCCGGTCGGTTATTTTACGCTCAATCGCGAGGGCGTGATCTGCGAGTGCAACCTGGCGGGGGCGAGCCTGCTCGGGCTGGTCCGATCCGCGTTGGTCAAACGGCGGTTCGCGACTTTCGTCACGGCGGAGGATCGCCCGAGCTTTTTAGCGCTGCTGCGCCGGGTCTTCGACCAGCCTGCGATGCAGGAAGGCGATCTGCGGCTCCCGCGGGCCGGCTCCGGCCCGATCGATATCCGGATCCGGTGCAATCTTTCGGCGGGGAGTGAACTCTGCCAAATGGCCGTGTGGGATATCACGCAGCGCCGGCTGGCCGAGCGGGCGGAAATCGTCCGGCGTCAATTGGAGCTGATGACCGCCGCCAACCAAGTCTTGGAAACCGAGATCGCCCGCCGCCGGAAGGTGGAAGTCGCACTCAAGGAGAGCGAGCTGCGCGCCCGCGATCTATTGGGCGAGTCGCAGAAGATGCAGGGCCAGCTGCGCGAATATTCCCGCCGGATTCTCCGGGTGCAGGAAGATCAGCGGGCCGCGATCAGCCGGGATCTCCACGACCGGGTCGGCCAGTTATTGGTGGCCATCAACATTCATTTGACCGCTTTCGCCGACGCGGCAATGCGGCAACCCAAATCAATCAAGGGAAGCATCGGTCCGATCCTCAAGCTCCTGGAGGAATCAGCCGAACACGTGCATAGTTTTGCCCGCGAGCTTCGGCCGACGAGCCTGGATGACCTCGGACTCATCCCCGCGCTGGCCGCCTACCTCCGGGCCTTCCGGAAACGCAAGGACTTCCGCATCGAATTCGCCGCTTTCGAGGGAGTGGAGGCCATGGATTCCGACAAGCGGATGGTACTCTACCGCGTCGTGCAGGAAGCGCTCACCAACGTCGTCAAACATGCGAAGGCCACCCGGGTGAACGTGAGCATCTTCAAAGCCCCGGGCGGCGTCTGCCTGGAAATCTCGGATAACGGCAAGGCCTTCAATGTGCGGCAGCTGGCCCCCGACCAATCCAACCAGCGCCTGGGCATGATCGGCATGCGCGAACGCGTGGAGATGGTGGGCGGCCGATTCCATGTCGTGTCGAAAGCGGGAAAAGGGACGACGGTCCAGGCCCAGATCCCGTTCGCGGCCGCGGGCCGTGGATCATGACGCTGGACCCTGGACCGCCGCCCGGGCCCGCGGTCAATACGTGTAGGTGACCTCGAACTTTCCGTTGATCGGGGTTCCGGGGACGATGACGTCTTCGCTGCGGACCGAGTAGATGTATTTTTTGTCCAGCAGATTGTCGATGGTCACGTCGAACTTGATATGGGCATTGTACCGATAGGTGATGTGGGAGTCGACCACGGTACGGGACGGCACGTAGCCCCAGAAGACCTGGTTTGGGCCATCCGTGATCGCGCGCTTGGACTGGAAATTTTCGCCCAGCCCGACCTGGAGACCGCGCAGCGTGCCCCGGAACTTGTAAATTCCGTAGACGCTCTCGGTCTGTTCAGCGGTATTGTCCACGGGGATCGAGGCGTAGGCGACGGTGCCGGTCCCAGGCTGAATGAACCGCCCGCCCAGTTCGGCGGCATAGGTGGCGCCCAGGATGGATTTGGCGCTGTAGTTGGCGACCGAACCCATGAAGTAAAGCTGGTCCGTCACCTGGAACGTCCAGTCGCCGTCGAAACCGCGGGAGATCACGCCCGGAATGAGCACATTCGGGTTGAGCGGATCCGAGGGAAACGACGGCACGGTGTTGTTCTGCTGCTGGATATCGAAATAGGACACATCCACCGTCAGCCGATGCTTGAGCCACTCGGTCTTGATGCCGACTTCGTGCTGCTTGCCTGACTTGGGCGGAAGCACCGAGTTGGGCACACCGTTGAGGGTCCCCGTGCCGTTGACGGCGAAGTTCTGGTTGAAGCCGGTGAAGAGATTGATCCCGGGCAGCACCTTGATGACCCCACCCCATTGCACGAGGTTGGCGTTGAGGTGGTAGGGGATACCGCTGTACGCGTTCGTCAGATCATTGAAGGTGCTCGCGAAGTTGCTGGCCCGGGATACGCCGAAGCTGCCGATGATCCGGTCGTTCCAGACCTTCAGCGTCTCCAGGACATAGTAGCGCTCTTGCAGGGACTGGCTGTTGACGAAACCGCTGGGCGTCGTGTAGTTGACCACCGTTGAACCGGGGGTATTCGGGGCATAGGGATACCACGGGCTGGCGGAAACTCCGTTCTTCCACGTCTCCGTAAACGTGGGCGAATCGCGATACTCCCCGCCGACCAGCAAGAGCTCGGTGAAGTACTTGCCATTGTAGTTGAAATTCAAGTCGGCCTGAAGGTCGTTGTAAGCCGTGTGGCCGTCGTCCGCGTTAATCGTGCTGCGCGGAATCGCACCGCCGGTGTAGTTGCTGGCTCCCGCCCAAGAATCCGTCACGAAGGTCGTGCCGTTCTGGACGAAATAGTTGGTCGGCGCCACGCTCTCGGACGTGCCGACGGTCGCCGGCGTGGTCCATTTGCCGCCGAGAAAAGTGACCGGGGTCGAAACCCCGTTGATCAGCGCGGTGCCGGTGGTGGTGCCCTCGGTCCACGTCGGGGCGATCGACTCATGCCGGTCAGCCCGGTCGAAGGCGCGCATGCCGCGGATGCTGAAGGCCAGGTACTGGTTGATGCGGGTGTTGAAGTGGCCCCAGAGGCGGTGCACGTTGTCATGGCGCCAATCCAGCGGCGAATTGAAATCCTGCGTCGCGGTATAGGGCAGGTTGATCAGGTAGCGGGTGCGCGGATCGATCGGCAGGCCGTTGTACGAGGGCCAGTTGACCTCGCTGAGTTCGCTTTTGAGTTCCAGGGTGGTGCTCGGGTTGAACTTGTAACTCAGCGCGAACATGCCGGTGAAACGATGCATGTAGGTGTTGTCGTAGTATCCGTTGTAATACGACTCAGCCGCGATCACGCGGTAGGCGAGCTTGCCGTCCTTGGTCAGGGGCCCGGTGGAGTCGAACGTCGCGTGATTGCCGTCGAAGACGCCCGTCTGCAGCGCGAGGGAGGTGGAAGGCGTCGATTGCGGCGACTTGGTGATCTTGTTGACGATGCCGCCCGGGCTGCCGTCGGCCGCGAGGAAGATCGCCGAGGGACCCTTGACGATCTCGAAACGATCGAAGATCGACTCGTCGAGCGCCGTCGCCGCCGTCGGAGCGAACCCGTCCATGTAGTCGGCATCGCCGGTGAACCCGCGGATGTTCATGCGTCCGGAAGTCCAGTTCAACTGGCCGTTCTGGCCGCCGCCGACGTAGTTGAGCATGTCGCTCGTCATGTCGGGATTGATGGCGGTCAGGAAGGAATTGTTCAGCACCTTGACCGATTGCGGCAGCTCCGACAGGTCGACGGCAATGCGGGTCGAGCTCATGGCACTGCTGCCGACGAATTTGTTGTCGGACTCGGAGGTGATTTCGAAGGCGGGGAGCTCGACCACCTTATCGGTCGGGGCCGTCTCCTCGGCAGGGGCGGCCGGCGCGACCTGCCCGTGCAGGCGGCAGACGACGGCGAACAGGGCCAACGGGATGGTAACAATACGGCGATGCGTCATGGAGGGGTTGGGTTGTGGTAGCCGGGCGGAGGCCGCCCGGTTGGAGGGGAAGCTGGAGGTCGACTGGCCGCACTCGCAAGCAGGGCTCGGACTGCGGCGACAGTAAGGGGAAGGTCGCTGACGGTTTGAGGGGTAGGGGCTGGAACTAAACGACCGGCAAACTGAAGGCCGCTGCGGCATTCAGCAAGGAGTTCTAAACGTACCACGTTACGGGAGTACCGAACCACCGAGAAGGTGCCACCTTTCGTCTTTCCCGCGCCTCGATACCTCGCCTAACTGAGGGAATGAGCCATTGCCTGCCGCTTTTCGTCGTCGGAAATTACCGCGCATTCCTCGCCGCCTCACTGGGTCTCGCGCTACCGCTCGCGTCCGCCCATGCGGCGGCACCCGCCCGCAAGCCGGTCGAGAAGGCCGACGACCTGCCCCGGCACACGTATGCGGTGACGGAAGCACCGTCCCGCATCCTGAATGATCCGGTGGCGTTCAAGGCGCTCGCCGAGGCCGTGCGCAAGGACGTGGCGGCCGACCTGCTCGCCTACGACATCAAGGACCGGACGACGCTGCAGACGTTCACGGGCGTCGAGTTGAGCCTGGACATGCTGGACCAGAATTACGCCGGCACGCTGGCCAAGGTGGCCGAGTTGAAGGCGCTCCAGGACAAGCCGTCTGCCAAGCTCACGGCCGGGCTGACCTCGGCAGCATGGGCGCAGACGCACCTGGCGGGCGCGGAGGGGCCGGCCTTCGGCCCCGCTTTTCAGGCGGCCCTGACCCGGGCGGCCCAGGCGCTGCCCTGGGATCTCGTCCAGAACGATCTCAAGGGCGCCAAGGCGGGATTCGAGATTCGGAGCCCCACCCTGCTGATCGGGATGGTCCAGCAGGAGATCGATCCCTCGGCGGCGAAGACGGGCACGATCTCAGCCACGATGGCCCAGACGATCATCGCCCTGCGCAACCAGATCGTGAACCTGCTGCCCTACAAGCGCGAGGTGGTGACCGCGCTGGGGACCGTCATCGCGGCGCATGCTGTGGCCAAGCCGGACCGTTGGACCGAACGGCTGGTGACGCTGACGCCGGCCGACCACGGCCATCCGGTGCGCATCGGGATCTGGGACAGCGGCGTGGATCTGGCGCTGTTTCCCCACGAGGTCTTCACGGACGAGGCGGGCCATCACGGGTTCGCCTACACCCTGCACGACGATCCTTCGCCGGACCTGATCTTCCCGCTGGGCGAGGCGCAGGCCCGGGCCGACGGCCTGCTCGGACGGATGAAGGGGTTCAGCGACCTCCAGGCGTCGATCGACAGCCCGGAGGCGACCGACCTGAAGCGCTACATGTCCGCGCTGAAGCCCGAGCAGGTGAAGCCGACCATGGAGGACCTGGAGCTGACCGGCAACTGGGTGCATGGCACGCACGTCGCCGGGATCGCGACCGCGGGAAATCCGTACGCGCAACTGGTCGTGGGGCGCATCACGTTCGACTACCATATCATCCCCGAGGTGCCGACGATCGAGCAGGCGCACAAGGATGCGGCGATGTATCGGTCGGCCGTCGGCTATTTCAAGGCGCACGGCGTCCGCGTCGTCAACATGAGCTGGGGCGGCTCGCTCAAGGATTATGAGAGCGCGCTGGAAGAGAATGGCGCGGGCGGCAACGCGGAGGCGCGGAAGAAACTGGCGCGGCAGCTGTTCGAAATCAGCACGGCGGGGCTCCTGGAGGCGCTCAAGGGCGCGCCGGACATCCTGTTCGTCGTGGCGGCCGGGAATTCGAACGACGATGTGAAATTCGACGAATTCGTGCCGTCCTCCTTCCAGTTGCCGAACATGATCACGGTCGGAGCGGTGGACCAGGCGGGCGAAGAGACGTCGTTTTCGTCGTTCGGGCCGACCGTCAATGTCCATGCGAACGGCTTCGAAGTGGAAAGCTACGTCCCGGGCGGACGGCGGCTCAAGTTGAGCGGGACGTCGATGGCGTCCCCCGAGGTGACCAACCTGGCGGCGAAACTGTTCGCCCTGGACCCAGCGCTTTCCCCGGTGCAGGCGAAGCAGCTTATCCTCGCCGGCTGCGACCGCCACGGTCGCGTCAACCTGATCAGCGAGGTGAAATCGATCGCGCTACTCAAAGCGGAGATGGCCCGAAAGTAGCTGCAAATCGCCCCAGAGGGCTGCGGCGCAGAGGGGATGCTTGCCCGAGGACACTGGTGCCGCTTCGTCCATCTCCGTGGGCGGCCTCTGGCGGGTCGGCTTGACCGGCCCGCGGTATGGCCGCCCGGTCCGATGGACGATCTGGGCCTTGGCACCACCGGACCAGGGAAGCGTCCCTTCGGCGCCGCAGCCCTCTTTGCGGCCGGCAATCTAATGCCCCATCGCCACCACCGCCGCAGCCTCGGGCTCAACCGGTCGCGCAATACCTCTGCGCCCTGCGAGCACCACGACGAGCCCGAGGGCACTGGCCAAGGCGACGATCTCCGCCAGAGTCAGCAGCGGCCGACCGTGGGCAAAGCCCATGCCATACGAGCTGAGCGAGCCCACGCCCCATTGGATCGTTCCCATCAACGCCGACGCGGTTCCGGCTTTCTTGGCAAAGGGGGCGAGCGACAGGGCGGTCGAGTTGGGATAGTTGAGGCCGACGCAAATCAGCATCAGAAAAATCAGTCCGGTCGCGCTACCCAGTCCGAGCCAGCCACCGCTCGCGCCCAGCAGTAGGATCACCCCCACCCCGAACTGGCCAGCGAGCGCCCAGACCACGATCTGCTCGCTGCGAACATAGCGCAGCAAAATGCCGTTTAATTGGCTGAAGCCGATGAACCCGATGGAGAGCAGGGCGAAGGTCCAACTGTAGGCCTGGCCGCTGAGTCCGAATTGCTCCATGAACACAAGCGGGGAAGCGGCCACGTAGGCGAACAATCCGGCAAACGCTAGCGCACCGCCGCCGGCATAGGTGTAAAACTGGGGCTCCCGGGCGACCGCCGCGAAACTGGAGGCAATCGGACGGAACCGGAGGTGAAATTCGTGATCGCGAACGTGGCTTTCGGGCAGCGTCAGGGCGACGCCCACCCCGATTAGAACCGCGATCACGAGCAACACGACGAAGACCGACTGCCAGCCGAAAGCCGCCGTGAGATACCCGCCGGCGGTCGGGGCCAGCATCGGCGACGCGGCCACCACAATCATCAGCGACGCAAAGACCTTGGCGCTATCCTTGACCGGGAACAGGTCGCGCACCATCGCGATGGGGGCGACCGTCGCCGCCGCGCTGCCCAGGGCCTGGAGAAAGCGCAGCGCGATCAGCCCTTCCACCGACCGGGCGAAGGTGCAGCCGATGGAGGCGGCAATGTAGAGCACCAATCCGACGTAGAGCGGCCGCTTCCGGCCAAAGCGGTCCATCAACAGACCATAGAGGACCTGCCCGACGGCCAGCCCGATAAAGAAGCTCGAAAGCGACCGGCTGACCTCGCCGGTCGTCGTGCGCAAAGCGTGCGCGATCTGCGGGAAACCCGGCAGATACATATCGATCGAGAACGGCCCAAGGGCCGTGAGCGATCCCAGGATCAGAACGAGAAACCAATGCCTGCGCTTAGTCACGGACGATCGTCCCGAGGCCCCGGCAAGGGGTCAAGGACATCAGGCCATAACCAATCCGTAATGTTTGGATCGTATATAGACTTATTTCCACTCACGGCGCGGCGGGGGCAAAGGCGTTTGACGCCCTATATTATCAGGCCGGGCGGCGTTGGCACAATTGCAGCTCTCCGCCCGGGTTCCCGCCACTTGCTCCGGCCTCTCATCCCCCCGTTCCGTTCCTCTACCCATGATCCTCGCCCCTTGTCTCGCTTCGCCCTCCACTGCTTCCGGCTTCCGTCCTCGGGCCACCGGCCTGCGCACCGGCGCCGCGCTCGTCCTATCCCTCGTCCTGGCGCGGACCGCGCTCGCGATGGATATCCCTTACGACTACCTCGTGCCGCTGACGCCCGAGAACGCGATCATCGGCCACTTCTCCGCGACGAAGAAGCCGGTGCTCACCGTTCCGTCCGGTGCGGTCGTGCGGATCAACGGCGGCGGCGGCGGCGGCGGCGCGGGCAGCCGGGGGCCAGGCGGCGGACCGGGCGGCAATCCCGATGATTACCTCGCCGCCAACCACATCCCGATCAAGTTCGAGGACACCCCGGCCCTGCGCGAAACCGCCGCCGTCCTCCAATCGCCGCTCACCACCCGTGCGCCCGGGCGATCCGGCGGTCACCTGATCGTCGGCCCGATCTATATCGAGGGGGCCGAGCCCGGCGATTCACTGGAGGTGCGCATCCTCGACGTCACGCCGCGCATCCCGTACGGCAATACGGGCGCAACCCCCGGCCACGGCGGACTCACCCTCGGAATCACCACCGGACTGGCCTCCAGCGGAACGCCGGCGGTCGCCGGTCTCACCCCGCCCGCGAAAACGGAACCGACCGGCCGGACCGCGAGCCCCGCCGCGGGCATGTCCATGCCGCGACCCGCCGGCAAAGTCACCCACCTCGACCTCGCCCGCAACGCCGGGGTCTTCGACAAGAACGTCGAGGTTCCGCTGGCCCCGTTCATGGGGGTGATGGCCACCTGCCCGGCCGATTCCGAGGGGCCGTACCGCAGCTCCACCGAGCCCGGCGCCTTCGGGGGCAATCTCGACTGCGCGGAGCTCGTGGCGGGCAGCACCCTGTATCTCCCGGTGTTTCAAAAGGGAGCTCTCTTCTACACCGGCGACTCGCACGCCGGCCAGGGAGACGGCGAGGTAACCGGCACCGCCATTGAGACCGCTGACGCCCTCACCGTTCAGTTCATCCTCCACAAGGGAAAGAAGCTGGACATGCCCCGCGCGGAGACCCCCACCCATTACATCCTGTTCGGGCTCGATCCCGATCTGAACAAAGCCATGCGACAGGCCATCGTCGAAACGATCGCCTTCCTCAAGGAGAAGCAGGGCTACGACATCCTGCAGGCCTACCCGCTCGCCAGCATCGCCGTGAATTATCACGTGACCCAAGTGGTCGATCAGACCCTGGGTATCCACGCGATGGTGCCCAAGAAGATCTTCATCAACGATCCCGACAACTACTGGTACCGGGCCCGGCTCTAAACAGCCGGGGGTGAATCAGGTTATCGGATCAGCGGGCCGCCAGTGGCCCGCGGTCCGTCAACGCAGACGCCCGGCCGATCCGGCCGGGCGTCGGGGTGAAGGCGTCGCCGTCGACGCTTCGACGGTCGCTTCAGGCGTGCATCTCGGCGTGCACCTTGCCCGCCTCGTCGCCATGATGCTCAGCGTGGAGCTTGCCCGCCTCGTCGCCGTGGTGTTCGGCGTGGAGATGGTGGGCATGGGCCACGTGGGCGTGGTGGGCCGCTTTTTCGTGATGGCCGGCTTCGTGCGCCTCGGCGGCGTGGTGGTGATGCTTGGCCGCGTGCTCGTGGTGTTCCGCCGCTTTGCGGTGATGTTCGATCTTTTTCTCGTGGGACATGACTTGATTCTGGTTGAGGGTTAACCTGGATCCCCGCGTGGGGACTTAGACCAACCTAATCCCGCATCGTCGCGGCTTCGCGGCGATCCCGTCAGGATCGTGCAACGGCGGAA
>Ga0116230_10005289_pt1 | contig 12668 bp, 12 predicted proteins | sample S1TSphfallax_3_FD_88678 | JGI IMG/M metagenome (GOLD analysis project Ga0116230, IMG submission 88678) | Host-associated microbial communities from peat moss isolated from Minnesota, USA - S1T2_Fd - Sphagnum fallax MG | ecosystem: Host-associated > Plants > Peat moss > Unclassified | place...
CGGATAGAAGATCCGAAAGTTTGGAAATCGTGAGACGGTCGTTTGGCATTTATCGCATTAACCTCAAGGGATCACCATGTTGATAGGCCACGGAAGCCGCCGACCAGGATGGCCAAGGGATTTGGGCATGGTTAAGGGCAAGGACGCCCGTCCCACATGGTCCGACCGATAGTGCAATCCGCTGCTTATCGCAGCTCGATCGCAATGGCCGTGGCTTCGCCGCCGCCGATGCACAGGCTCGCGATTCCACGTTTCTTGCCGCGGCTTTTCAGGGCATGGATCAGCGTGGTCAGGATACGGGCGCCGGTCGCGCCGATCGGATGCCCCAGAGCACAGGCACCGCCGTTGACATTGACCCGCTGCGGATCAAGTCCAAGTTCGCGGATGGCCACCATCGTCACAACCGCAAAGGCTTCGTTGACCTCGTATAGATCCACATCAGAGGGCTTCCAGTTGAGCCCGGTCAACAGTTTTTGGATCGCGCCGACCGGGGCTAGCGTGAACCATTCGGGCTCGCGTGCGAAACTCGTGTATCCGAGGATGCGCGCCAGGGGTTGGCATCCTGCCGCGGTTGCCACGGACTCGCGCGCCAACACGAGGGCGGCGGCGCCGTCGGAGATGCTTGCCGAACTGGCGGCCGTCACCGTGCCGTCCTTCTTGAAGGCCGGTTTGAGCGTGGCAATTTTTGCCACGTCCAGCGTCATGGGGGTCTCGTCCGCGTCGACGCGCACCTCGCCTTTGCGACTGTTGACGGTTATGGGCGCGATTTCCGCCGCGAAGTCGCCGCGCTGCATGGCTGCCTTGGCGCGGCGCACGGATTCCGCGGCGAAATCGTCCTGTTCGCGGCGCGTGAACTCATACTTTGCCGAGGTTGTCTCGGCGAAGCAGCCCATCAGTTGCCCATCCCACGGGCTCTGCAGCCCGTCGTAAAACATGTGATCCAACACCTCTTGGTGCCCCATGCGGTAGCCCGCGCGGGCTTTGGGCAGAAGGTAGGGGGCATTAGTCATGGATTCGAGGCCGCCGGCGACCATGATCCGGGCCGAACCTGCAAGGATCTGGTCCGACGCCATCATCACGGCTCGCATGGCTGAGCCGCACATCTTGTTGACGGTAGTGGCGGGGGTGCTCGCGGGCACACCGGCCCCCAGCGCGGCCTGGCGCGCTGGGGCCTGGCCGAGTCCAGCCGACAGCACGCAGCCCATGATGACCTCGTCGATGTCTTCAGGCGTAAGCCCCGAATCGCCTATCGCGGCCTTGATGGCCACGGCGCCGAGTTGCGGTCCCGTCGTGGCGGCGAATGCGCCCTGAAAAGCGCCCACGGGCGTGCGGCGGGCGGACAGGATGACGATGGGATCGGAATTCATGGCGATGTGCTCCGGGGTTTCTCGACGAACCGAGTATAGGTGGATCAGGGGGCCAACGGTTCGTCGAGCGCGGCGGCGATCAGCTCACGGCTGCGCTGCTGCGCTCCCTCGGGCTCGAGCACGTCCAAGATCTCGACGCGAATGGGGCGGCGGTAAATCATCAAACCGCCGGGAGGAAGCACTGCCCGGGTTCCGTGTACGGCCACGGCCACCACCGGCAAGGTCAAGCGTTGCGCAATGGCGAAAGCGCCGCCCATGAAGCGCCTGATCTGCCGCTGCTCGTCAAAGGTGCCCTCGGGGAAGAACACCAGCGATTGGCCCGTGGCTGCCAGCCGCAGCACGCGGCGCGCATCCGATGCGCCTTTGTGCCGATCGAAGCGTTCGACGAATTCGGATCCGAGCCGGCGCAGCAGCAATCCAGCCAGCGGCACACCGATCATCTCCCGTTTGATGACGAAGGCGAAGTCCGGCGGCAATGCAGCCACCGCGATGATTCCATCGATGTAGCTCGCGTGGTTGGCCACCACCACGCAGGGTCCTGGAGGCAGTCGCTCGAAATGTTCGACCGAGAACGGGATGCGCGCAATTCGCAGAAACAGCCGCGAGAATATTCCGGCAATGCGGCGCCGCGAGCGCAATCCGGGCACGAACAAATTGATGCCGAGCGTGGTCAATGCCAGCATCAGAAACAGGACAATGCAGACGCCCGCATAGAGCCTCTGCAGCAGCGTGGGAGCGCTTTTCTCCGCACGCAGGGCAGCATCGTGAGACGGGGTCCGTCGAGATTGGACCGGTGCAGGTTTCAGATCTGTGATCTGGTTCTCCTTATGTTAATACTTATAGTTACTGTGAGACTGATCACGCCGACCCGCAAGCACCGCTCGCATACTGATTGCACAAACGCGTACGGCACTGCTTCGTGCGATTACCACGCGGGAACATATGGCGACGGCTCTGAAACGGACGGTTTATACACGCACCTCTGGCACAGAGGAAACTCCAGGCCGCGAGGTAACGGACCCGGCCCTGCAGCGGTTTCTGGATGCCGTGTGGATGGAGCGCGGCTTGTCGGCGAACACGCTGGCGGCGTACCGCGCGGATCTGACGGCGCTGGCGCGCTGGCTCGACGAGCATCAAAGCGCCCTGTTGAAAGCCACGCGCATCGACTTGCTCGGATTCATCGCGGCACGCGTCGAAGGCGGTTCGCGGCCGCGATCCACGGCGCGCCAGCTCTCGAGTTTCCGGCGCTTCTTCCGCTTCATGATGCGCGAAAGCCTGATCGACGTCGACCCGACGGCGCAGATCGCGATGCCGAAGATAGGTCGATCTCTGCCGAAGTCGTTGACCGAGGCGGAGGTCGATTCGTTGCTCGAGGCGCCGACGGTCTCGGACCCGCTCGGGCATCGCGATCGAACCATGCTGGAAGTGCTGTACGCGACGGGCCTGCGCGTGTCGGAACTCGTGAGCCTCAAACACAATCAGGTGAATTTGAATCAGGGCGTCATTCGCGTGGTGGGCAAGGGCAACCGCGAACGTCTCATCCCGCTCGGCGACGAAGCCGTGAAATGGGTGCAGCAATTCATGCAGGGTCCGCGCACGGAAATCCTGCTCGAGAGACAGACCGATTACCTGTTTCCGACGCGCCGCGGCGACCGCATGACCCGCCAGGCCTTTTGGCACATCATCAAGCGCTACTCGAAGAAGGCCGGTGTGGACAAGGAACTCTCGCCGCATACGTTGCGGCATGCTTTTGCCACCCACCTGCTGAACCACGGCGCGGATTTACGCGTGGTGCAAATGCTCTTGGGGCACAGCGATCTGTCCACGACCCAGATCTACACGCACGTCGCCCGCGAGCGCTTGAAGGAACTGCATCAACAGCATCATCCGCGCGGTTGAGCGCGGCCCGGAACGGTTGTCTGCCCCGGCCTGCTAGAATGACGTGAACCTCCCGGGAATCGCGAGGTCGAAGTCGGTACCAGCCGTGGGAGCGTTTTGCATGTTGAAAGTTGTCGCCGTAGTCGTCTTGGGCTTCGTTGCCGTGAGTTCGGGCTTGAGGGCCCACGCCGCCGACCCCGCGCCCGCCGCCGATCCGCGCGTTGCCCTTCTCAAGCTGCTGCCGGCCGGCACGAAGCTCGATGACCTGAGGCCGTCCCCGATCCCGGGAATTTACGAGTTGTCGCAAGGCGCCGATGTCAGCTACCTGACGGCCGATGGCAAGTATTTCCTCGACGGCAACCTCTATGACATGGGCACGCGGCAGAATTTGACGGAGGAGCGGCGCACGAAGGCAAGGGCAGCGCTCATTGCCACGGTGCCCGAGTCGCAAATGGTGATTTTCTCGCCGAAGAATCCTCAATACACGATCACCGTGTTCACCGATGTCGATTGCCAATACTGCCGCAAACTGCACAGCGAGATCGCGGAGATCAACAAGCTCGGCGTGCGGGTGCGTTACGTGTTCTATCCGCGCACGGGACCGAACACCGACAGTTGGCGCAAGGCCGAGGCGGTCTGGTGCTCTGCGGATCGCAACGAAGCCCTGACGCGAGCCAAGGCGGGCGGGGCGCTGGATCTCACCAAGAGTTGCGGCCCCACGCCGGTCGCGCGTGAATATGCGGTGGGGCAGAGCATCGGCGTACGCGGCACCCCGGCCATCGTCACGGAGAATGGCGCCTACATCAACGGCTATATGCCGCCGCATGATTTGCTCGAAGAGATCAAGCAGCTGCAGTCCGGCAAACAAAGCGGCTGAGCGCCAAGCGGCCGAGTTGCACCGCGGGAGCCGTCGCTAACACATTCGCCGCTCCAAGCGCGCCGCGATCGGCGGCTATCTTTCCAGCAACTTCACCTTGTCTTTGACGCCTTCCCATTGCTTGGCGTCCGCGGGTGCATCCTTCTTCTCGCTGATGACGGGCCAATTCTTCGCAAGTTCGGCGTTCAGTTGCTTGAACGCTTCCTGGCCCGTCGGGATCTCTTCCTCGGAATAAATCGCCTCGACGGGGCATTCTGGCTCGCACAAGGTGCAATCGATGCACTCGTCCGGGTCGATCACGAGAAAATTCGGTCCTTCGTGGAAACAGTCCACCGGGCAGACCTCCACGCAGTCCATATACTTGCACTTGATGCAGCTTTCGGTGACCACGAACGCCATGACTTTACCTTCTTCTTGAACAGTTGCTTATTGAACGGTTGCTGATCGATCGGCCAAACGGGGCCGCCATTCTGCCACAGCCCGCAGCCGGCCCTTAAATAACGACTCTAGTATTTTAGCTTACGGGTCAGCTCCGTGAAGTGATGATCCTCACGGCCGGCGGCTCGGTCGGCAAAGAATTGGCGCAACGTGAACTCCCCGCTCGGAAACGCGAGGTCCTCCCACGGAATTTGCGCCTCCGTATAGAGGCCGACCTCGAGGCTCTCGGGTCCGGGCGCGAACTCGGGGCGCAGCAAGCGCGCACGAAACATGACGTGCACTTGGGCGGCGTGGGTCACGCTCACCACGGCGAGCAGCGAACCGATCTCCACCCGCGCGAGCGCTTCCTCGTAGCACTCGCGCGCCGCGGCATTTTGCAGCGTCTCGCCGTTCTCCATGAAACCGGCGGGGACCGTCCAGAAACCGAGCCGCGGCTCGATGGCGCGCCGGCAGAGCAAGATTTTATCTTCCCATTGCGGCACGCACCCCAAGACCAGCAATGGATTCTTGTAGTGAACCATGCCGCAACTCGTGCAAACGAAGCGCGGCAAATGATCCCCGTCGGGGACCTTCGAGACGACGGGCGAACCGCAATGGCTGCAAAAATTCAAAGGGTATCCGTTAATGTAAAAGTCTGGTGCCCGGAGAGGGAATCGAACCCACACCTCGATTAAGAGACCGGATTTTGAGTCCGGCGCGTCTACCAGTTCCGCCATCCGGGCGAACCAGATCGCGCAGTATATGCGATCGGCGCACTTGGTAGTATTGGTTCGAACCATGCGGCGAACCGACTTTTACTACGAGCTTCCTAAGGACTTGATCGCGCAGCGGCCCATCGAGGAGCGCTCCGCCAGCCGCTTGCTCGCATTGGACGGTGTCACCGGACGTCACCGGGACTTGCTGTTCCGCGATTTTCCGACGCTGTTGACCGCGCGGGATTTGGTGGTATTCAACGACACCAAGGTGCTGCCGGCGCGCGTCCACGGGGTCAAGGACAGCGGCGGGAAAATCGAGATCATGCTCGAACGTGCGCTCGATTCGCGCACGGCCCTCGTGCAAGCACGCGCCAGCAAGGGTTTGAAGACGGCGGCGCGCATCGCGCTGCCCGGGGGCGTGACGGCGCGCATGCTGGGGCGGGAGGGGGATCTCTACCGTCTGGAATTTTCCGCCGACGTGTTGCCTTACTTCGAATCGCACGGCGAGATGCCGCTGCCGCCCTATGTGGATCGCGAGGCGGATAGCACCGACCGGGCGCGCTATCAAACCGTGTATGCGCGTGCGCCGGGCGCGGTGGCCGCACCGACGGCCGGACTGCATTTCGATGAGGCGACGCTGGCTGCGTTGACGGCCAGGGACATACGGTGGGCATTCGTGACGCTGCACGTCGGGGCAGGTACATTCCAACCGGTGCGTGTGGACGATTTGACTCAGCATGTGATGCATTCGGAGCAACTCGAAGTGCCCGCGCAAACCGCCGATGCCATCAATGCGACGCGCGCCGGCGGCGGCCGTATCATCGCGGTGGGCACGACCGTCGTGCGCTGCCTGGAGACCGCTGCCGGCGGCCCGGACGGCGCGTCCGGCGCCGGCGCGCCGCGCATGCGGCCATTCAAGGGCGCGACGCGCCTGTTCATCACGCCCGGCTATCGGTTTCAAATGGTGGATGCGATGGTGACCAATTTTCATCTGCCCGAATCGACGCTGTTGATGCTGTGCGCCGCCTTCGTCGGCCGCGAAAACTTGCTATCGGCGTACGCACACGCCGTGGCGGCGCGGTATCGATTCTTTAGCTATGGCGACGCGATGTTCCTACTGCCCGCTGCTGGGGCCCGCGTTGCTCCGGAACTTTGAGCCATGGCCATGCGCTTCGAACTGCTCGGACAGGATGGCGCGGCGCGGCGCGGCCGGCTCGAATTTCCTCGAGGCTGGGTCGAAACGCCGGCATTCATGCCGGTGGGTACCTACGGCACGGTCAAGGCCATGACGCCGGAGGATCTGGAGAGCAGCGGCGCGCAAATCGTACTCGGCAATACCTTTCATCTGTACCTGCGGCCGGGCCTCGACGTGATCGGCGCGCACGGCGATCTGCATCGCTTCATGCATTGGGAGCGGCCGATTTTGACGGACTCCGGCGGGTTTCAGGTCATGAGCCTCGCGGCGATGCGCAAGCTCACCGAGGACGGCGTGGGCTTTCGGTCTCCCGTGGACGGTGCGCCGGTGTTCCTGTCGCCCGAGGAGTCGATGCGCATCCAGCGCGCGCTCGGCTCGGATATCGCCATGAGTTTCGACGAATGCACACCGTACCCGGCATCCGAGGACGAGGCGCGTGCGTCCATGGAATTGTCGATGCGCTGGGCGCTGCGCGGGCACCGTCGCTATTACGAAACCGAGCCGCCCGGCACGTTGTTCGGCATCGTGCAAGGCGGCGTGTATGAGGACTTGCGCTTAAGCTCGTTGGCGGCGCTCGAAGACATCGGCTTCGAGGGTCTTGCGGTGGGCGGGCTTGCCGTGGGCGAGACGGCCCTCGAGCGCGAACGGGTCTTGGACGTGCTGATGCCGCAAATGCCGGCGCACAAGCCGCGCTATCTGATGGGAGTCGGCAGACCGCAGGATATCGTCGAGGCGGTACGCCGCGGCATCGACATGTTCGATTGCGTCATGCCGACGCGCCACGCGCGCAACGCCCATTTGTTCACGCGCTCGGGGGCGATCAACATCCGCAACGCCGTGCATCAGCGGGACACCGGTCCGATCGAGGCGGATTGCGGCTGCTACACCTGTCGGCACTACAGCCGCAGCTACCTGCGCCATCTCGACAAGTGCGGTGAGATCTTGGGGTCGCACCTCAACACCGTGCACAACTTGTATTTCTATCAACGCTTGATGGCTGAGATTCGCGCCGCGATCGAGGCCGGCCGCTTCGAGGCCTATGCGACCGAGTTTCATGCGCTGCTCGGCGCTGGCGCACCGGCCGCGTGAAGTTGCGGCGCCCTGCTGTATACTGCCCGGCTTTGTGCTGCGGCGTCCGCCGCAAAAAACGGGTGTAACTGTATGGATTTCTTCATTAATTCTGCCAATGCGCAGGCCGCCGGCGGTGCCGGTAGCCAGGGCATTCTGCAAGCCTTGATGCTGCCGGTGCTGTTGTTGGTGGTGTTTTATTTCTTGCTCATCCGCCCGCAGAACAAGCGCGCCAAGGAACAAAAAGAAATGCTGTCGAAGGTCGCGGCCGGCGACGAAGTTGCCACCACGGGCGGCATCCTCGGCAAAGTCACCGAGGTCGGCGATCAGTTCCTGACCCTGGAGATCGCCAGCGGCGTCAGCGTCAAGCTGCAGAAATTCCAGGTCGCGCAGGTCCTGCCCAAGGGCACGGTCAAGAGCGCATGATTGCGTATCCGCGCTGGAAGATCGCGTTGGTCGCGGTCGTCCTGCTCATCGGGATCTTGCTGGCGCTGCCCAACCTGTTCGGAGAAGAAAGCGCGTTGCAACTTGCGCGCGATCGAGCCGTCGTCACACCCGCCGACCGAACCAGCATCGAGCAACTCCTGAAGGACAAGGGCGTGGTCGTGAGCGGCGCGTTTCTCGACCAGGGCCGGTTGACGCTGCGTTTCGGCAGCAAACAGGATCAATTGAAGGCGCGGGACATCATCATGGATGCGCGCCCCGATGCATTCACCATCGCCTTGTCACAGGCGTCGCGCGTGCCGGAGTGGATGCGCAATCTCGGCTTGAGTCCGCTGAAGCTGGGGCTCGATCTGCGCGGCGGCGTCTACCTCGTCTACCAGGTTGACGTCGACGGTGCCGTCAAGCAGCTGCTCGACCACCATGAACAGGATTTCCGGGCCTCGCTGCGCAATGCGCGCATTCCCTACCAAGACGTGCAGGTGGATTATCCCGACAACCGCGTGCGCGTGCTGTTCCGCGATGCCGACAGCTTCAAGAAGGGCAGGGCGGCCATACTGGCCGACAGCCGCAACCTCACTCTCTCGGATACGACGGTGGACGGTTCACCGGCACTTGAATTGAGATTGACGCCGGACGAGATCAAGCAGCGCCAGGACTATGCCGTGCAGCAGAATATCGTGATCCTGCGTAACCGGCTCAACAGCCCTGAGCTCGCCGTTTCCGAGCCGCAGGTGGCCCGGCAGGGCGTCGACCGCATCGCGATTCAGCTACCCGGCCTGCAAAATTCGGCCGAGGTGAAAAAGATCCTCGGCAAGACCGCGACCCTCGAATTTCGCATGGTCGACGAGAACAACAATCCGTTCGACGCCATGGCCACCGGCCGCGTGCCGCTGGGCTCAAAGCTCTACTACACGCGCGAAAAGCAGCCGGTGCTGCTGAAGCGCGAAGTCGTGGTCACGGGTGATCAGCTGACCGACGCGACGTTCCAGCCGAATACCCAGGATGGGGCCGCCGTATCGGTGGGACTCGACAGCCGCGGCGCCGCGAAGATGCTCAAGAACACGCAGGAGAACATCGGCCACTTGATGGCGGTGGTGTTCATCGACCGTTCGCGGGAGAAGAACGCGCAGGGTGTCGACGTCGACAAGACCACCGAAGAGGTCATCAACCGCGCGACGATCCGCGGCGTGTTCAGCAACAATTTCCAGATCACCGGTGTGAACCCCATCGAGGGCCGCGAACTTGCGCTATTGCTGCGCGCCGGCGGCCTGGCAGCGCCGCTGACGCCGGTGGAGGAGCGCGCAATCGGCCCGAGCTTGGGCCAGGACAACATCGACAAAGGCGTGCACGCGATGGTGTTCGGCATGCTGGCCGCGTTCTTGTTCATGGCCGTCTACTACAAGATTTTCGGGCTGATCGCGGATGCCGTGCTCATCGCCAACGTCGTGTTGCTGGTCGCGTTCCTGTCATTGGTGGGCGCCGCGCTGACCTTGCCTGGCATCGCGGCCGTGGTGCTGACCGTCGGCATGGCGGTAGACGCCAACATCCTGATCTATGAGCGCATCCGCGAGGAGTTGCGCAACGGCGTGTCGCCGCGGGCGGCGATCACGGCCGGTTTCGACCGGGCATTCTCCGCGATCGCGGATTCCAACGTGACGGCGTTGATCGCGGGTCTGGTGCTGTGGTTGTTCGGCGCCGGCGCGGTGCGCGGCTTCGCGGTGGTGCTGGTGATCGGCATCGCGACGTCGATGTTCACGTCGCTCATGGGCAGCCGCGCCTTGGTACAACTCATCTACGGTGGCAAGCGCAAGGTCGAACGTCTGTCGATCTGACGGTCCCGATCCGAGGTTTACAATGGAATTCTTTCACAAGGCAACGCGCTTCCCGTTCATGAACACCCGCAAGGTGTGGTACGGGTTGTCGGCCGTGTTGATCGTCGCGTCGCTCGCGCTGGTCGCGATTCGCGGCTTGAATCTCGGCGTCGATTTCACGGGCGGCGTGACGGTGGAGACGAATTTCCCCCAGGCGCCGAACATCGATCAGTTACGCGCGGCGCTCGCCAAGGCCGGGATCGACGGGCAGGTGCAGGCTTTCGGCAGTTCGCGCGACATCCTGGTGCGCTTGCCGCCGGATCCGAATGCCAAGGGAGACCAGATCGGCGCGCACATCATGGAAGTGTTCAGCGCAGTCGATGGCGGCGTCAAACTGCAAAGCACCGAGGTCGTGGGTCCGCAGGTCGGGCAGGAACTCTTCGTCAAGGGCGCCTGGGCGCTGGTCGCGACGCTCGTGCTCATCGCGATCTACGTCTTGCTGAGATTCACGTTCAAGCTGGCCATGGGCGCCATTTTTGCCGTATTGCACGATCCCATCTGTGTCATGGGCTTTTTCGCCCTGACTCAGATGACCTTCGATCTGACCGCCATTTCCGCCATTCTCGCGGTCATCGGTTATTCGTTGAACGACACCGTCATCGTGTTCGACCGGGTGCGTGAACGCGCCCGCGTGGCCCGCCGGCTCAGCATCGCGCACGTCATCGACGAGTCGATCAATCAGACGCTGTCGCGAACCTTGATGACGAAGCTGGTGACCCTGCTCGTGGTACTGGCATTGCTCATCTTTGGGGGTGAAACGCTGCACGGGTTCTCGGCGGCGCTGGTGATCGGGATCATTGCGGGCACTTACTCATCGATCTATATCTCGGCGGCGCTCGCGCTCGATTTCGGATTGCAGACGGACGATCTCATGGAACGTAAGCTCACGAAGCCCGAAGAGGTCGACGGCCTCCCGTAATGCTCGCCGCGCTGATCGTCGACCCGCAGGCGTGGCTGTCGTTCCTCACGCTCGCGGCGCTCGAAATCGTCTTGGGCATCGATAACATCATTTTCATGCTCGTCTTCGTCGAGCGCCTGCCCGAGCGGCAGCGCAAGAGCGCGCGGCAGCTCGGTCTAGGATTTGCGATGCTCACGCGCATCGCACTGTTGTTTTCGGTCACTTGGCTTGCATCGCTACGTGATCCTCTGTTCAGCGTCCTCGGGAAGTCCATCAGCGGCCGCGACCTCATCCTGTTTGTCGGCGGCGCGTTCCTGATCGTCAAGAGCATCATGGAAATCCGCGAGATGCTGTCCGGCGAGACGGTGGACCGGCCACGCGGCGCATTGAACGGTTTCTGGCTCATCATCGTGCAGATCGGCGTCATCGACATCGTATTCTCGCTCGACTCGGTGTTCAGCGCGGTCGGATTGGCACGGCGCGTCGAGGTGATGGTGGCCGCCATCGTCGCTTCCGTGCTGGTCATGATGGTGGTCTCGTCGGCAGTCGGCCGCTTCATCGATCGCCATCCGACGATCAAGGTGCTCGCGCTGGCGTTCCTCGTGCTCGTAGGCGCTTCGCTGATCGCGGAGTCCCTCGAATGGGACGTTCCCAAAGGCTACCTGTATTTCGCCATGGCCTTCGCCGTCGTCGTGGAGTGGATCAACATGCGATTGCGCCGGGGTCCGCCGGCGCGTTGAGGAGGCGCAAAATATTTGGATGCTGCCGTGGAAAGCCGCTACAGTCGGGAGCGGGAGTTCGGCGTCTCGTGATTTCAACGGAGAGGACATGAACTGGCGCATCAAACCGCTCGACGCAATTCTGGCGAGTGCTGAGAAGAGGTCTTTGACCCGCACCCTGGGGGCATTCCAGCTGACCATGCTGGGAGTCGGTGCGGTGATCGGCACCGGCATCTTCGTGCTGACGGCCGAGGCGGCGCAGAAAGCGGGACCCGGCATGATGTTGGCGTTCATCATCGCGGGTTCGGTCTGCGCGGTCACCGCGCTCTGTTATGCGGAACTCGCCGCGATGGTTCCCGTGTCGGGCTCGGCCTACACCTATTCTTACGCGGTGCTCGGCGAACTCATCGCATGGATCGTCGGCTGGGCGCTCATTCTCGAATATGCGGTCGCGGCCAGTGCCGTTGCGGTGGGGTGGTCGAATTACTTCGTGCCGCTGATCGAACACAGTTTCGGGTTGCACATTCCGCTGTACCTGGCGAAGGGCTATTTCGCCGGCGGTTTCATCAATATTCCCGCGGTGGGCATCGCCTTGCTGGTCACGACGCTGCTGGTACTGGGGACGCGCGAGAGCGCGGCCGTGAATGCCACGTTGGTGTGCATCAAGGTGGCGGCGCTCGTGCTGTTCATCGCGCTCGCCCTGCCCGTCATCAAGCTCGAGAATTTTCATCCGTTCGCGCCATTGGGGAGCCTCGCGGTCGGCGGTGCGGCCGCGTCCATATTCTTCGCGTACGTGGGATTCGACGCCGTCTCCACCGCCGCCGAGGAAACCATCAACCCGCAGCGAAACATGCCCATCGGGCTCATTGGCAGTCTGCTCATCTGTACGGTGTTCTATTTGTTGGTGGCGGCGGGCGCCATCGGCTCGATCGGTGCGCAGCCCGTATTGGATGCGACGGGACAGGGCATCGAGCCGGGCACGGTGGCGTTGTTCGACGCTTGCAAGGACCCTGCCAAAGCGGCGCTGTTGGTTTGTAGCGAGGAACCGCTGGCCCACGTACTGCGCGAGTTGGGCTGGGAAAAGGTGTCGAGGCTAATCGGTCTCGCGGCGTTCCTCGCCCTGCCGTCCGTGATCTTGATGATGATCTTCGGGCAGACGCGCGTCTTTTTCAGCATGGCGCGCGACCGGTTGCTGCCCGAGGCCTTGACGGCGATTCA
>Ga0116230_10005290_pt1 | contig 12668 bp, 8 predicted proteins | sample S1TSphfallax_3_FD_88678 | JGI IMG/M metagenome (GOLD analysis project Ga0116230, IMG submission 88678) | Host-associated microbial communities from peat moss isolated from Minnesota, USA - S1T2_Fd - Sphagnum fallax MG | ecosystem: Host-associated > Plants > Peat moss > Unclassified | place: USA...
GGCATTGCACCGTTTTTTTATATGGGTGTTTTTTTGGTACAGAAGAAGAACGTTTAAACACCATTTAAACGGGAAAAAACGTTTTTTCGTTTAAACGTTTAAACTGTACCTAACAACACTGGTTCCACCCCTTTCCAAAGGAGGGTTTTTTTTAAAGGATTGGGAGAGGTGAATTGTTTTTGGGATGGGGACTAATCCAAAGGTTTGTTTCTTGGGTGGCATGGGAAGGAGAAGTTTGGTTGTTTTTCAAAGTAGGAAAGAGGGATTTTTTTAATTTTCCAAGGAATTGGTTTTTGGTGGTGTGAGATGGGGTGGTTGGAGAAAGGGGTCGGGTATAGATTTTTATATATTGTCTTCTTCTTTTTTGATACGGTGATTTAATGAAATTTTTTTCTGAAGAAAATATTTTATAAAAATTAATGATTTTTTTTGGGAATGGAAAAATTTCAACACAAAAATTTTATTTAAAAATTTAATAGAAAGAACAATCAATATTTTGTTTAAAACTTAACATTTAATACATCTAACCAAAAAAGGGGAAAAAAAAAATCAAATTTGATTTTTTAATGTGTCTAATTGTTTTTATGTACATGATAAAAAAGTTGAGGTTTAACATATAATATAATATATTTGAGCAAAAATGAAAATAATGATTAAATAGTGGGAAAAAAATTAAGGTTTATGTCTTAATATCTTTCAAATTTAAGTTGAGATTTTTAAGGTTTGGGTGCAAGCATGAAATGCATAATCAAAATTCATAATATGCCAAAGGTATCAATGTTTTGTTCATTATTATCTAACCATCAAACCATGTCTCATCAATATCCATGGTTAATGGTAAATATCTACCATAGTCAAAGTTACTAAAATTCAATAATTAAAATTTATAAGATGCCAAGGGTATTAATGTCTTGCTCATTATTAGACCATAATTTAACTGCCAAACCATGGATATGATCCTTTATTATTATGTTGAAATTGACCATAGTCAAAATTACTTATAGTTAATACAAAGTAAAAAAAGTTTAGAGTTAAATTTAAAGTTAGGTTTAAGGTTTAAATTAGATCTTTTATCCCATATAAATGCAACATTGTATGTTTGTTGTCTTTTTTTTTTCATAGCAAGAACAATGTCTTTGGTTTAAACTTTCACCATTTATTGATTTAAAAAAAAATTATTTTGCAAGTTTGTGTTTCTACAAGTGTATGTTTTGCCAAATGTGTGTTAGTTTTGCCAAATGTTACTTCATTTGTATGTCAAATTCATTCTGGTAATTTTTTTTTGTTTTTACACAATGGTTATTGTTTTAATGAAGGAAGTTAAATGAGTTGTTGTGATGGGTGAATTGGATTTCAAAATTAGAAATGTTGCATTTGAAGCAAAGGTGTTCAATAAATATGGCACCTTTGATCAAATTACAAATAGGAGCATGGAAGATCTAGGCTATGCATATATTCATTATGATTTGTTGGATAGGGCAACTCTGACCACAATCATTTTGAGGGTGAAATTGCTTCATATAAAGATGTATGAGTAACATTTACAAAAAAACATGTTTATGAAGGTGAATTTTTTTGGAATTGATTCAAAGTTCAAAAAGGGTTTTGAATAAGGTGACATGCATGTTGTCATTACAATTGAGTTGACAACCATTGTGGGCATCAATTCCTGCATTCCAACCTAAGTTAGTTCCCGTGTTTTTTCACATGTATTCCATTAAGGAATTCAAAAAAATTATTTAAAATTGGAGGTCTGCTACCATTGTTGTCATCATCATTGGTGTAAGGGAAGTGGGGGATAACAAAGGTGAAAAAAATTGTTGAATGTAAATGGTGAAGGTGAATTTGATCAAAACATTCTTACTTTTGGTAACAATTTTAGAACAAAATATGAGCAACTTCTTGAGGTGTACAATGGAAGCCAAAGTGCTATGATTTTAATCAAGAATGTGACAACAACATTAAAAGGAGATTAATATTTGAAGGCATAATATTATACAAATTTAACAAAGGTTGTTGACGAAGCTATTTGAACTTGCCTTCTATAGTTACACAACAAATTATCAAGTGCTCAATTTGCATTCAAAGAGGTAAATTCCTTTCCTTTCATTTGCATCATTCAATGTTTTTTCCAAATTTAGACATAAAACATCAAATAAAACCTAATGTTCATCTCATGATCAACTTATTAGAAAAAAAATGAGAAATACAAAAATAATGTAATAATTTTTCAAATTGTTATTTATGAATGTAAAAAAAAGTCAAATATTCACCTAATTTTCTAAAATGGTCCATCAAGTGGTCCTTAGCAATCTAGGATGGAAACCACTTGGTCCTCACAGTTAAAGATTGAATACACTAGGTGGCCACAAGGTGGTTTCTAAGGGAAAAAAAACATTAAAAAAACATAGTGGCCACCAAGTGGTCCTTAGTAGTTTAGCGTCAAAATGAATTAATGGCCACTACGTCTCAAAACAAAAAAAAAAAGACTCGGTGTCCACTAAGTGGTCTCCAAATGAAAAAAAAAAGAATTAAAAACAAACTACCTAGTGGCCACTAAATGGTCCCTATTTAAAATCAAAATGACCTAGTGGCCACTAAATGGTCCATGTTTAAAATCAAAATGACCTAGTGGCCACCAAGTTTCTTAGTGAAAAAAAATGTTCAACTTTGGACTACAAGAGACCATCTGGTGGCCACTAGGTGGGTTTTTTTTTTCCTTCCACCTAAAGACCACTTAGTGGCCACCCAAATCTAATGTAAAAAAAAACAACAATTTGATTTTTCCCTCTTTGAGGAGGGGAGAACCATGTAGAGACATACTTATTTTTCCTATAATAGCCTGCAGAAAATAAAATTACATTGAGATGAATTTTTTTTTATTAGAATTGTTTAAAGAACAAAAATCCTGTTCCATTATACATTCGACATAGAGTACAATGTTGCTACTAAAAATGAAAAAAAATAAAAATAATGTAATTTAATGGAATTAATTTTTGGGTAAAGAATATGCGATAAAATGTTTGGAATGTGTTTGTTCAAAGAAAAACATATTGTAATTTTAATATGCTAAGGTAGATGAGTATGTGAAAAAAAATGTAAATAATTTTTTATAACTTTCTCCACATTGGTCAATAATCATTGAACATTGAAAGGATTTTGTAACCCCTTTTTTGGCACATATAATGTCACAAAAATCACTAAAATTGGTTTTAAAATGAGCAAGATATGGCTTGTGGAAATGAAGGTGGTGAAAATGTAAGGTTTAAACACAAAAAAGTTTTTGTTTTAAATCTTAAGATACATATATGTTGGTCTAATGTTTCTACACTTCCAAGATCAATTGTAAAGTTTTAAATTTCACACCCATAGCTTTTTAAATCATTCAAAACAAATAGGAAACAAAAGAGATATATGGTTGAAAGAAAAAGGTACAACGTGTCTTTTTGGTGCTTGAATGACCAATTCTTCTTAATATTTCTTTTTTTCTTATTATTTTTTATTTTATTCTTTGTCTTCTCTTTAGGTATTAATTTTTTTAATTATTAAATTTGCACAACATCTTTTATTATGCACTTCTTACACATTTCATTTTTTTCATTTACATATTATGTGTATGTGCGTGCATGGTTTTATTACTCTTTTGATTGCTCTACTTTTTCTCCACATTTTCCCTATGTTTATATACATTTTCATTTACCTTTTTGTTTGAACATATAGTCTTTTTTTTTAGGTGACTAGAGTGTTGTCCATAGCCAACCATGTTACAACTCCATTTGAAAAAGTATGTGGAAAATGTCATGTAGTAGATATCATGATTTATCCAACGGGTGGTGTTCATTATAACACTTGTTTTTCAAAATCAATGGTTCAAAAATTACACTTTCTTCATGGTTCCATTGCAACTAATGATGAACATGTGTTATTAATTATTGAGTGCAAATGACTTTAAATAATTGTGCATATGACAAAATCTAAATTCTTGGATTTACTTCATCCAAAACAAGTTCAACTCCTCATTTCAATTCGCATTCATTGTAATTTTCAATTGTCAACCACATTTGCCTTTGTTGGCTTTCAAGAAAACATTCAATAATTTATCTCACAAACGAAAACTAGTTTAAAAGGTGAACGTTTGTTGTTCCTTTGATAATTATTCTTGGTGATAATGTCCAACGTAGTGTGAAACACAAGCTTGACTTTCATGAATCAAAATTAATTTCTAAACAAATACCCTCTTACAGACATTAAAGTTGTTGATAGTTTTTATGTGACCTTTTTATAGTTACTTTTAGTATACGAATAATCTATATATGTGCAAACTCCCTATATCAAAAAAATTAGTTTAAATAACCCATATTATATAATCATTTTCATAGTTTTTTTTTCTAGAGGAAAAAAAAGTTCTCATATATCAATTTACATCAAGTGCCAAAAATAATTTTAAATGCAACATTTTCTATATGAAATATTTTTTCCAAAAAAAATAGTTTTTTGATGGAAGCAATTTTTTCAATGAAAGCAAATTTTTAATGCAAGCAATTTTTCAATCCAAACAAATTTTTCAATGAAAATAGTTTTTCAATCTAAGTAGTTTTTAAAATGAAAACAATTTTTCGATGCAAGTAGTTTTTTCAATGAAAAAAGTTTTTCAATGCAAATGATTTTTTAATATAAGAGTTTTTTTAATGCAAATAAATTTTTAATGTAAGGAGTGTTTTAATGAAAATAATTTTTAATGATTTTTTTGGTTTCAATGCATGCAAATTTTTAATATAAGTATTTTTCTTATTAATTTTTTTTAACGTTAACAAATTTTCCATCTAAGTAATTTTCCATAATAATGGAAAATGCCTTTAATAAATCTTATTGATTCATCATGTGAACAAGTATTACATTCATATGGCTTTCATTTAGTTTCAGCATACAAATATGAAATAAGTAATTGTCTTTTTGATTATATATATTTATTGGATACCCATTTATCACTTTTGAATTGAGGCAAAATAACATGGCACATTTAAATCAATGTTTATTATTGAATATAGAAAAAACCCAACAATGTTGTATTCATAAATTAAATCTAAGTTTTTTGTTTGATATGGATCAAAACATGCTCACAAATGAACATCAATATGTGCCAAAAATGACATTAAATGTTAGTATGGGAGGTTTGTGGGGAGATTTCACTACAATATTTTGGATAATTGAATATTTACAAAGGCCATTTTACATTTGGGTTAAACTATCAAAATGCATTATGATTCGATGTGGCATGGATTTTCAATCCATCCCTTTACATATAGCATGTAGTTTTCAACATTTTGAACCACTTCAATATGTTAATGGTCTATCTAGGTCTTTGCCTACTTTTCAAGTTAATAATTCCAAAGTTAACATAAATTTAGATGATTTTCCATCTTTTTAAGAATTAGTGGTGAAACAACCTTGTATTCAATTATCGCGACTAACTACATGTTTTTGCTATAATGAAAATTTTGATTATGCATTAATGGACAGTTTGAAAGATAATTGGGATTCACCATTGGAATATGTTGTTTCATTGTTCACCCTTATTATACTACAAATATTATATATATATATCACAAAAATCTTTCATAAATGATAAAGTTCAATTATCATATGTTCAATGCATTCTAGAAAAAATTCAATAACCAATTCCCACACAACTTCTTACAAAACATAATGTCAATGAAATAAAATAGTATATAATGTTAATATCAAGGAAAATTGACATAATTCAATATAAATTGACATTTATAATAAATAAATCCAAGGCATTCCCATAATTCCATGTTTTAGTTGTGAAAGGCTATATATTTAAAAATAACTTAAATTTTTAAAAACTAATTATCAAAACTACTTTCAATGTATTTTCAAATTCAAATATAATCTAATTCAACATCATAAATTTGTACAAGGTTTTTACATAATATTAGTGAAAATAAACCACCCTTATTTCAAGTACTAAATAAAATTTTCCAGAAACAAAATTATTCTGTCAGTTGCATGGAAGTTGGAAAAGTTTTCCTTGGGTGGTACCATTAAGAACCACCTTACCAAAATCACAGGAAAGTTGGACCCAATTTAAGAAATAAAATTTCACCTACTTATACATTAGTTTATTTAATTGGACTAGGTGGGCTATGTGTTCCCCATTTATGCACACACTCATGAAAAATAATGAACACCCAAAAACATATAATATGCATTAATATTTTAATTTCTGAACCATTCCTAACCCATTCCTGACCCAATTCCTATCTTTTTCTTTTATGTGTCGTTACATTTACATAGTAGATATTTTTTCTTGCTTATTTAGTACATGCACAAGGGAATGATCCAAACTAATCATTAAAACAACAAAAGGTGAAAATAATTATCATTTGTGTTCTTGACATCAATGGTCTTTTAGGGTTTCATAATCTTGATTTCAAAGTCATAACTAAATCAAAATTTATTCAATCAATTATCTATAAAAGAGATTAAGTAGGTTAACATTTGAAGTATTATAAAGAATTAACATCCAATAAAAATTCCCCAAAAATAGATTCCCTTTGCGATCCTAATAAAAAAAATCCTTCATGTGACATTCCTAAAACTTTTTCTTTATGCATTCATTTTTCACATCAAAACACATTTTTTTGTAAATTTAATTAAAATTTTGAATTCCACATGATGTGGGTAACATTTTGATAAATAATTTGGAATGAAAAGCTTCCTTTATGTGAATCCTATGTTGTCCTAAAGTTGGATGGGTCACAAAAATTTGGGGTGTGACATATTTAGTGGTACCACCCCAAGGATAAATTTGCCATAATGTTATTAATATGCCCACAAATGTGGATCCAATTCAATCAATACTACCATGTTTATCACATGATGGTACAATAATAGGTGTGTTTTTAAAACAACATCTTGAATACATGATCTTTATATGTTAGCAAATGTTCATCCAAATATGGTGATGGTCACTTTATGACATTTAATTGAAACACCATTATACAAAGATTTGAATGTTACCATTCATCATCAATGGGTGAGTTTGTTTGCTTTACATATGAATTTAAAATCTCAAATTCTTACTTATAATAATATATCATTTGATAACTTTGATTTTGACAATGAAAAAATATATTGTACACCAACAAATTCAATGATACATGATTTTTTAAATGCTTCAAAAGTAATGGATTATGAAAATACTATATATTCTATTGCCCCAAGTTAAAACTTTCACCCTTTATTTTATTTAAAGATCAACATTCAAAGGAATTAAATTTTCCAAAATTATTTTATGGTTAATGTCGACACATTTTTTAACGTTTTTAATATCGACAAATAGTTTAATGGGAATTATTTGATAAATCTAGGGAGTTTTTAACAAATATTTTTAACCTTTTTTTTTAGATGTGAAAAATTCCATTCAAAAAGTCATAGGTTATAGTTAGGTGTGAATATGAAAAGGAAAACTATATGATAGAACTTGAAAAGCTTATCAAATATGAAATAAACCAAATTTAGATAGTATCTTCAAATCATACTTAAGTTATTGTGATTCAGAAGGTTTACGTGATCCACATAATTATTTAAAAAGGTTTCAAAAACATTTATTTATAATGATTCAACAACTTGGTCCTCCAACGTTTTTGTCATTTTTACATTTGATGAAAGATTATGGGATCCTCTCATTAAAGTTTTACACACATTACATGTTTCAAAATTAAATCTCTTAAATAAAATCAAAAACCTCTAATCTATTCAGATAATAGAATTGATACGAATTGAACCTATCACGTGTGTAAAATATTATGATCATAAAACATCTTGTTTTTTCAAACTTATTGCAAAAGATCAATATATTTTTGGATATATATATTTCATTACTAAATTTCAAAATCATGGGAATGAACATGACCATGGACTTTTATAGATAAAAATGCTCCTATGTTTGGCATGCACACAAATGAAGCAATTGAATAGTTTGTGAACATGTAGATTTCGTATGATGTATCATTATTACCAAACCCATTACAAAATGCATAACAACATCAACACACACATACATGTAAGGACAAAACCATGTTGTTTGTAGATTTCATTACCTATTGCCTCCTATGCATAAAAAAATAATTTAAGAACCTTTTCAAATAAATGGAAATGATCCATTTTCAGAACAATACTTCCATACACAAGTAAACAAAATATTTCAATCTTTAAAAGTTTTTAAAAAAATGATGATATATATTTTTTGAATATTTAAATTCTTTAAACCTTAATGAAAGTACATATATATTAAGTTTGAAAAGTAAATTAACAATATCACACATTTATTTTAAAATGAACTTGTAAAATAATGCATTTAGTATACATGTTGTTCATTTGTGGTTTTCAAATACAAATATTCAATTTATTTTGGACCCATATGCAATAACAATATGTTGCACATCATATATGACAAAAATAAATAAATAAATATAAAAAACTACATTCTATTGTTAAAAAAAACCCCAAATAATATAGATGCAAATACAAAAATTCAAAAATTAGATAATTGTTTTCTTAATGCCCAATAAATGGTTATTCAATATACTATTTACCTTGTGCTTTCTTTACCATTATATCATTCGAATATTTCAATTCATAAATAATATTCCTTTTGAAGAACATGTTTTTGTGTTAAAATCATAAGTTACATTAAATGAATTAAAACCAAATTCAATTGATATAATGTGTTCATCGATCACAAACAAATATATTAATCATTTTAATCAATATGAATTATTGTCAGAAACAAAGTTTTTGTTTTTTATAACATTGAAAAAAAAAGATTTCAAACATTGCAAACCAAAAATTATTAAGTTTGTAAATTATAATAAATATAAAAATATTGAAAATTGATCAAATTTTTTTTTTATTATATTCACCATTTTGAAATTTAGAAAACTCACAACTTGGAACTATTGTAACTTGGCATGATGCATATTGTCAACAACATGATGAAATTTTTAAGATTAAATTTATTTTCGACTACCAAATGCCATATCCAAATATTTAAAAAATGGATGATTCAATAGATTCAAAATCAAAACCATTACATTCAACTAACATTTGGACTAACGATATAGATAATGAAATAAATGATCCATGTTCTACAAATTCATGTAACAAACACAATCAATATTGAACACTATGATTTACGATTTGATTTTGTCATTTAATCATATAATGGATCAAACCAAAAATCATAAATTTTAGAATATGAAAATTTTACAAATCATTATATTCCATGATGATGGAAGAATTTGAATATTGTAGTTTATTTAAACAATTAAATGAAGATTTTTTTTTTGATGATATTATGCATAAAAAAAAATTGTACTTTGATACACTAATATGTTTATTTTTGACAAGGGGTGTTGAAATTGGTAAAAATTTTATATTAAAATTCATAATTAAGGGATTATTATGATTATACAATAGAGACATATCTTTTGATTTAACAATTTTAAAAATAAATAGATAAAAAAATACATATTGTATGTGTGTATCGAATTCATTCATGTTCAATTTCTACATTCTTAAACAATTTTCAAAATATAATTCAACAATCTCCTAAACATTGTTATGGGATCTCCCATAATGATGAGTTTGAAAAACTTGGATTTTTTTGAACAAAATAATTATTTACAACTTTCTATTCATTTGTATGGTCAAATAAATGGAACCATGGTTTCAATTTCTAAATATCCACAATGAATTCTAAGATGGTTAGAAAACTTTGTTTTTTAGTTCAAATGTGAAAAAACAAATTCATGGTTTTTCATAAAGCCAAGAAACTTTCATCCAATATAACTTGAGTTCATAGAAAGAATTAAATGTAATACCTTATTTTCAGGACAAAGCCTTTCATGGCAAAGCCACTTGTTTTAGTGGTAATCTTCATTCTAATTAATTTTGTGAATTTCAATGCACTTAATTGCAACAAAATCAGTGAGTTTGGTGTTATTGAATATAGGCCACTTGAAATCTTTGTATTGGAAAGGCTCAAGTGCTTGGAAATCACATATAATTACTTCAATGACTAAGTTGTTTCACCCTTCTTGGTCTACATTATTTCCCAAATTGGTTTGAAATTTTGGTTTGCAATTGTCAACTTGTTAATTTGGAAGGATTTATGGGCTATCTTGGCATGGATAGTTGAAGGTCACTTATAGAATGCATAAAGTGATTTTCATACCAAGAGTTTTAGGGGATGTTCTTGAGACAAAAATCAAAATGCAAAATCATTTTTATCAAACATCTAAACTATAAACTAGTTCCACATGTAGATGATATATGATTCAAATGATTGCATAATAAAGACAATAATTGTCTTTCAATTTGTTTTAGATAAAAAATTCATGGCATAGGCCTTTATTGCACAAAACAAAGGACATCATAAACAATAGCCCCATGAAGGAACCATTATGAATATTGCAAAAGGGTGAACATCAAAGAAAAATCATTCTTTATTAACCAAACCTTAGTATCAAGGGACTATTGAGGATTGTTTATAAAATTCATTTAGGAATGGATGGAGACATCCAATGATAGATGACTCATTACAATTGAGGACTATTGAGGACATTTTTGATTAATAATATAGGGATCCAGATGGAAAGCAAGCGACATGAAAGGGCCAACAAAAGACTATATAAAAGAATAATTTTGATTTTTGTAGGAATTTAATCGAAATAATTGGGACAAGTTTGTGCAAGAGATAAAAAGGGAACTAAAAAGGACAAAGGAGAATGTAAAGACCTTTCAAAAACTAAATGTTGTGAATTTTTTTTGTTGCAATAATGTCAAAATTCACAAAAAAAAATCTTATTGTTCTTACTATCAAAATCTAGTAAAATAGTAGATAAAATGAATATTTTTCATTTTTTTTTTGGTCATGTTGGTTTTAGCGCAAAAGAAATTTTTAAAGTGGAACCATGTTTGAAAAATGGCATGTTTCAATAGGTAATTTAAATATTATTTTATAAATGAAAAAATTGAAGTTCCAAAATAGATGATGTGATGGTGCAATAGGGAAAATTGTCGCAAAAATGATAATGTGACTTTCCATTTAAAAATTAGTGCACATTTTAGTTGATTTTTTTTTTCCACATGGCAATTTAAGTCATATTAAATAACTTATTGTTCACTTATGAATTGTTAAGTGATAATAACAACCTAATCAAATAAGGCTAAATGACCTAAGTCTAGGAAGCTTAAATTAAACAATATAATCTAGGAGGTCTAACCTATGTTAAAAAACAATTTAGGTTAAGAGTCTAGGTGGGCTATTTACACAAGGAACCTAGGTTAATTAGGTCGTTTACTTAGGTTGCAATTGTGAAGATTTGAACCCCTCACCATCATCTTGAAGGTTTAAGCTTTTAATCATTACACCACAACTTATTTTGGGTAACAAAACTAACCACAATAAAACTATAAACAATAATTTTATACAACTTAAGTAACAAAACCTATGTACCTAGTCAAGCTAAACCTAGCTTGGTAGGCCTAGCTTAACCTACCTTAAGTAGACCTATGTTAATTTAAGTTATCTTAGGCCTACCTAAGTTAACATAAACATATATAAATTAACCTAGGCTACAAAGGATAATTTAGGTTAGCATAAATTACTTTAGGTTACTTAGGATAAGTTAAGTCCGTTTAAGTTAACATGAGTTTAATTGAGGACAACCTACACTACTACAAAAGTGGGGTGTAATTTACCAACCTAAATGACTATGGGACCTTAAAAGTGAAATAACTTCATTGCATTTTACTGGTTTCACCCTAGTGAAAATTATTTCACTATAATATCATTATGTAAGACATCATGTTTCATATTTAGTTAACATAATTCACTATCATAATCTACTATAGTAAATAGCTTTATTTCTATGTTTTTTTAATATTATATATATGCTACTTTATGATATATCCTCTATTATTTTAAGCTACTTTAGTTATTTTAATTTATATCTTATGTTATTATAGGCTATTATAAATAATTATATTCTAAATTATTATACGTTATTTTATTTTAAGGTATCTTAATTAACTTATTATAAGCTTTTAAGTTATTCTAAATTAAATTATTCAACTAACTTTACGCTATACCTTAGGTTATTTTATTTAAAATTAATATATTTTATTTCAAGTTATATTTTAAATTATTCAAGGTCATTTTACTTTACGTTATTATAAATTATTTTATCCCCAATATAATAACTTAAAATAATCTAAAATAAAATATAATGATTTAAAGTAAAATAATTTAAAATAGAAAATAATAACCCATGAAAAATAATTTACAATACCCTACAATATAATAACTACCAATAACCTATGATATTTCAACATAAAATATCCAACAATAATTATAATATAATAATCACTATTAACCATTGATAAAATAACCATTAATAGCCATCAATAGTCACTAATAAAATAACCACCGATAGCCACTAATAAAATAACCACCCATAGCCATTAATATAATAGCCACCAATAGCCATTAATATAATAGCCACCAATAGCCATTAATATAATAGCCACCAATAGCCATTAATATAATAGCCACCAATAGCCATTAATATAATAGCCAC
>Ga0116230_10005292_pt1 | contig 12666 bp, 12 predicted proteins | sample S1TSphfallax_3_FD_88678 | JGI IMG/M metagenome (GOLD analysis project Ga0116230, IMG submission 88678) | Host-associated microbial communities from peat moss isolated from Minnesota, USA - S1T2_Fd - Sphagnum fallax MG | ecosystem: Host-associated > Plants > Peat moss > Unclassified | place...
GAATCACCGGACATACCCAGAGACTCGTTTGAGTCAGCGTCGATGATGGACACATCGGCCGGCTTCAATCCATCGACCGCGCCGGCAACCATCCTCTGAACCGCGGACGTCTCGTCGCGTGTAAGTCCGCCGCGCGCCAGCTTCAATGTCACCGAGGCCTTGGCACCGCGCTCGCGGTCGAGGAACACAGAATCTGTTGCCATCACAAGATGCACGCGCGCGCTCTTGACATTGGCAAGGGTCGTGATCGTTCTCTCCAACTCGCCCTCAAGAGCACGCTGATAGTTCACCTTCTCATCGAACTCGGTCTGACCCCAGGAGACCTTATCGAATATCTCGAAGCCCAGCCGTCCGGAACGCGTCGACTGATTCGACGAGACCTCAAGCCGTGCGGCGTCCACCTGATCGGCAGGCACACTGATGCTCTTGCCATCCGGGCTTACCTGGTAAAGGATGTTCTTCGCCTTCAACTCCGCGCCGATCGTCTGCGCGTCTGCCGGCTCCAGGCCGGACATCAGCGGCTTATAGTCCGGCGTGGACATCAGATTGGCGAACAGAGCCACCAGCCCTATTGTGGCCGCTGCTCCTGCACCCAGAAGCAGCCGCTGCTTCGACGACCTGCTCGACCAGAACTGCTTCAACTGAGCAGCAATTTGATTCATCTCAGCCATAAAATCTCAGTCATCTTCCTGGGTTCGTTAGAACTGCATCTTTTCAATGTCTTGGTAGGCGGAGACGATCTTGTTTCTTACCTGCATCATCAGCTGAAAAGCCACGTCGGCCTTCTCCACCGAGATCATCACCTTGCTCATGTCCGCATTGCCGCCCTGCATCAGCGCTGTTACCTGCTGCTGCGCGCTGCCTTGCAGGTCGCTTACCTGGTTGACCGCGTTCTTCAGCACATCGCTGAAACCGCCGGCATCGGAGCCGCTCGCAATGCCCGCGCCCGAGGTCAGACTGGAAATGCCGGGAACGGCTGTCAGCGGTCCGCCGACTGGAAGTCCGATACTCATTCTGTAATTCCTCTCTGTAGCTAGCTCTTGAGTATGTCGATCGATTGCTGGATCATCTGCTTGGCCGCTGACACCGCTGATGCATTCAGCTGATAGGCACGCGTGGACCCCATAAGATCAACCATCTCCTGCACCGGGTTGATCGCCGGATAAGCAACGTAGCCGTCCTTGTCCGCATCCGGGTGCCCAGGCTCGTAACGCATCACCGGCGGCGTGGGGTCATCGATGACCTGCGAGACGCGTACCGTTCCTGCGGGGCGGCTCGAATCTCCCGTTGCTCCCGTGAAGGCGAGGTGGAAGGAAGAGTTTCCCGCCGCGGAAAAAACAACCTCCTTGCGGCGGAACGGACCTCCATCCTCGGTGTGTGTAGTCTCGGCGTTTGCCATATTCGCGGCAATCACCTCTGACCGCTGGCGCTCCGCGGAGAGCGCGGATGCGCTGATCGAAAGCATGTCGAAGGGACCCAATTTAGCTGCCTCCATTGATGGCGCTGAGTAACTCGTGGAACTGGGACTTCACAAGTTGCGTGCCCATTTGATATTGAAGCTGCGCCTTCGCAAGCATCAGACCCTCGCGGTCCAGGTCGACGTTGTTCCCGTCCGGCCGCTCCATAAGACCACTTACCTCGGAGACTGCCGGCGTCATCGTGAAATCCTGGTCGCTGCCGCTTGCCTGCATCATGGCCTGTTTGAAGTTGACGTCCAGCGTGTGGTAGCCCGGAGTATCGACATTCGCCATGTTCGATGCGATGGTCTGTTCGCGATCTGTAGTCACCTCAAGAAAGCGCTCCAGCGTTGAAGGCAGAAAAGAAGAAGTTGGCATTATGCATAGCTCCGGGGCGGCAGCCCATACTCACGAATTCGATTCCGCATGGTGCGAATGCTGATTCCAAGCAGCTCCGCGGCCTTCGTCCGGTTTCCGCGAGTCATCTGCAGTGTGCTCTCAAGGTGAGCCCGTTCGAGATCGCGGATCGACACGCCGGGTGCGGCTGCAGGCACAGCAGCCGGAACAACTGCGTGGGACCGGCGCGTCTGAAACTCCTGATCGAAGCAGAAGCCATCCAAGGTGACGCCGGGATGCAGCGAGCAGACGCGACGGATGAAGTTGCCCAGCTCGCGGACATTTCCCGGCCAGCTATGCGTCTTCAGACGGTCTAGAAACTCCTGACTCATGCGCTGCGCCGGAGCGTGCGACTTAGAACTGAACTTACCCGCAAAGTAGAGCGCGAGTAGTTCAATATCTTCCATCCGCTCACGCAGCGGGGGTAGGTCCAGCGGAATGACGTTCAAGCGATAATAAAGGTCGCTGCGAAACTTCCCTTCATCCACCATGGATGCCAGGTCAACATTAGTTGTCGCGATCACACGAATGTCCACCTTGATGGAACGAGTCTCGCCCAGGCGCTCGAACTCACGCTCCTGCAAAGCGCGCAGCAGCTTTGGCTGCAACTGCAGCGGCATCTCGCCAATCTCATCGAGAAGCAGCGTGCCCCCGTGCGCCAGTTCGAATTTTCCGGGCTTCGCCGCGGTGGCTCCGGTGAATGCTCCGCGAGCATGACCGAAGAGTTCACTCTCCAGCAGATGCTCCGGGACTGCCGCGCAGTTCACTGCGACGAACGGCTTCCGGCTCCGGCTGCTGGCGTCATGAATGAAGCGCGCTAGAAGCTCCTTGCCGGTGCCGCTCTCGGCCTCTACCAGCACATCCGCATCTGTAGTGGCTGCCGCCCTTGCGCGCTCGAGGGAACGCAGCAGCCGCGGCGATCGCCCGACCATGGCGCACACATCGACCACATCGCTCTGTGCATCCGGCACCATCTTCTGCATCACCCGGGCGACCGCCTGCTCCAGTTGCTCGAATGAGATCGGCTTGGTGAGGTAGTCGAAGGCGCCGCTTCGCATCGACTGCACAGCCTCGGTAACATTTCCAAACGCTGTCAGCAGGATGACCGCAGTATCGGGCGATAGGTTGCGGACTGAGTTCATGACCTCCAGGCCGTCGCCATCCGGCATGCGCATATCGCTGATGACAAGCTGAAACTTATTTCGCTCCAGTTGGCGCAGCGCTTCGTCGACGCCATTGGCTGTCTCCACATTCCACCCGCTGCGTGAGAAGCTGACGCGCAGCGCGGTGCGGATGCCCGCCTCGTCGTCCACGATTAATACAGACGATTGCGAAAGATGGCTCATAGTGCCGGTATCTCCACAACAAAGGTTGTCCCAGACCCAACCTGGCTTGTTACCCGTATCTCGCCTTCATGCTGCTTGATAATCTGCGCGCAGACCGCGAGACCAAGGCCGGATGTATTTCCACTTACACTGAAGCCGCCACGAAAGATATTCTCCAGATGCTGCGGCGGGATGCCGCAGCCTGTATCCGAGAACTCAATCACCGCAGATGCCGTACCGTTCGGATCGCGGCTTTCCCGAACCTTGATCGTCACACTGCCCCCGGAGCTGGTATGACGGATCGCGTTGCAAACGATGTTCATCACGACCTGCTGCAGCGCGCTGCTGTTGCCGCGCACTGCCAGAGCAGCATCCGTCGCCTCGAACAGAAGCGCGATCGAAGCCTGTTCGGCGATCGGCCGCACAAACTCCACACTGCTGCGGATCGATGCCGTGAGGTCAAGAGCCGAGAGCGATGGAAATCCCACTCCGTGAAAGCTCAGCACATTGTTCACCGTTCCCGACAAGGACCGTATGCCCGCGCGAAGATGCGAGACCCATTCTTCGACGCCGCTGCCTCCGTCGGCAATAAGTCCAGCGAAGAGTTCGAGGCTGGTCAGCGGATTTCTAATCTCATGAGCGAGCGTGGTTGCCACCTCGGCGAGAGCGGTCGCCTTCCGTGCGCGCTCGCGCTCCAGCTCTGCCTGCTTCTGCAGCGTGATGTCACGCAGGATAAGGATCGTCTGTCTCCGGCCGCGCAGTTCAATCTCAGACCCGGGAAGAGAGCGACGATCGGCAACGGAAAGCCAGCGTTTCCCGAGGGGCGAGGACTTGCAGAACTCCCTTTCCTGGCCGTTGTCGGAGGCCTCTTTGAGAAATCGGGCAAGGTCGACGCCGCTTTGCTGCGAGATGGCATCGAGATGCTCGGCGGGTGTGTCGCCAATCCCCAGCAAAGTGCGGCCTTCAGGATTGATCATCGACACGCGGCCATCGTCTTCAACCACGAGAACTCCGCAGGGCATCGAGTCCACAACCTGCTGCAGCGCCTGGTGAACTCGTTCATTCTCCGCAAGGCTCAGCTTGAGAGCCGCGTTGCGTTCGGCCAGTTCATGGCTCAGCCGCGTGATGTCAAGCTGGAGCTTCTCGTAGGCCCCTTCAAGCCGCGACGAGGCAGAGATAAACTCCTGGAACGCGTCGCGCAGCGGACCGACTCCGTTGCCGCCCTTCCTTCTTGGGGCAATTATTGGCTCTTGATGAGATATGAGTTGCATCTACAGTTACAAATTGCAAATAGAGGGCCAAATCAGAATTAGAGAATAATGTCGTTTTCGCTAATTTCGGAAGCTGCGCCAGCCATGATACTGGCTCGTTCAATGACATTTCTTAGTTCCCGGACGTTGCCCGGCCAGTTATGGGTTCGAAGCAGGTTGAGCGCCGGCTCACTCAGCTTCACTCCAGGACAAAACCTCGATGCGAAGAAGTGGGCGAGCTTCACAACGTCGCCGCCGCGTTCGCGCAGCGGAGTAAGGTGAATGGGAAAGATCGCGAGACGATAGTACAGATCTTCACGAAATAGCTTCTGCTGCACCTGAGATTTCAGGTCAGCATTCGTTGCGGCGACCATGCGCACATCGACGCGGATATTTTCGTTGCTTCCCAGCCGCTGCACCTCACCCTGTTCGACAAAGCGCAGAATCTTGCCTTGCAGCGAGAGAGGCATGTCGCCGATCTCGTCGAGGAAGAGTGTCCCTCCCTGCGCCGCATGAATGCGGCCGACTCTCGATTGCATCGCCCCGGTAAATGCTCCCTTCGCGTATCCGAAGAGTTCTGCCTCGAGCAGCGCCTCTGGAATTGCGGCGCAGTTGACCACGACGAATGGCGCGTTTCGGCGCGGGCTGATCTGGTGAATGGCCTGGGCGATAAGATCTTTGCCGGTGCCGCTCTCTCCGGTCACGAGGACGGTCGTATCCCGCAGCGCGACCATATGAGTCAGAGAAAACACTCGCTGCATTGCGGCAGAGTCGCCAATGACTCCGCGCAGCCTCGGTCCCCCGGATGGCGCTCTCAGGTGCTCGTTGAGCCGCGGGGTAAGCTGCAATTGGCTGCGGCCTTCTTCCTGATTGAGGACCGCCGTCAACTGCGGACTGAGCGTACTCAGCGAATGCGTGGAGGAAGCTACCTTGCACGCCGCGGTATCCAGGGTTAATACTTCCAGCGCGGGAAATACCTGGCCCAATAATCCCTGGAACTCGGAGGGCAGCAGATCGGGCAAAGCAGGGTCGAGCAGAAGGACCTGGATATTTCCTTGCAGTGTCAGTGCTTCAAGTGCCTCCGCACCGCTCGCGGCCTCGTATAAGTGCCAGTTCAAAGGTGCGAGGCGTGTTGCGAGTTCTCGGCGGAGGTGCGAACTACTGCTTACGAGCATAAGTCGAACGGCACGGCTGTCGGGGCTCCGCGTGGAGAAACTACCGGACGGTTCGAGGCTATGAGTATTCACAGTAAGTTATAAGATGCAATTCGCAATGCCGGTGACACCTGCAAGGTCGGAACTGGTGTATCTCTTCCTTCGCGGCCCGCCTGACACGGCCGATTTACGCGCAGATAGGACCGCATCTTCTTGTCGAGGTTATTGCGAAACTACAGCGAAGATACCGTGGGCAAAGGAATCAAGCCTGTGCCTGGAAGAGGTATCCCATGCCCCGTACTGTGCGGATGAGCTTGACGCTGTGCTCGCCGTCAATCTTGTCCCGGAGATATTTGATGTACACGTCCACAATGTTCGTGTTCGTCTCGGCGGACATATTCCAGACCTCCTGCGTCAACTGCGCGCGAGAGAGCGTCTTGCCGGGGTTCTTCATAAGGTATTCGAGCAAGGTAAACTCACGCGGCGTCAAGTCGATCACACGACCGTCGCGTTGCGCCTGGCACTGTTCTTTATGCAGCACAAGCCCCGCGGGTCTGGCTTCGGCAGCCTGGCCAGAGGCCGCTGCGGAGCGGCGATGCAGCGCCCGCACCCGAGCCATCATCTCCAGCAGTGAGAATGGCTTGGGAAGATAGTCGTCGGCACCGCTGTCCAGGGCGGCAACCAGAGACTCCGTGCCTTGCCGGTGACTGGTTGCCAGGATGCGAATCGAGGGGCGCGACGCGCGAAGATCGGCGAGCGCCTTCAGGCCATCCATGTCGGGCAGGTCCAGATCCAGGATGAGCGTGTCAAATGCGGATGTACCCAGTTGGGACAGTGCGCGGTCCATGCTCTCCGCGACGCGAACATGGACTCGCTCCGGCGTAAGGCCGGTTGCGATGAGACGCGCAAGCGGCGCGTTCGACTCCAGGATGACGACTTTGTGCCGCGGAGCCTTTGATTCCTCGGCGGTTTCGTAAGATCCTGGGCGGTCTTCGGCTCCTGTGGGAAGGAACCGCGCCAGCATTCCAAACTCTTCGCTCATCACCGTCTGCATGAACCATCTCCTTGAGGACTGATTACCTTATAGCATTCGGGGTAAGCAAACTGAAGGTCCAGTAATGGTACTTTAGGGGCAGAGACGCTGCCCCATCGCTGTGACAGCATCATGGATGACAGCATTTGAAAGAGATCTCGCGGGACCGCGCACGAAGATCGACCAGACGGGTAATGTTATTTCTATGGGCCGAATCCGAAGTTTCCTCTATCGATTCCCGCGCTTCACGGCAGATTGCCGCATGGACTTCATCCACGGCGACAGCGTCGTGCTCGGTTCCTGTTCAAACCTGAGCGAATCGGGGCTGCGCGGGACGTTCGCTTCCGATCTGCCGGCCGGCGCCGAGGGCCTGCTGACGCTCTACCACAACGAGCGGCAATTCGAGGTGAAGGCGAAGATCGACGCCGTGCAGGACGAAGAGACACTCGTCCACTTCGTCTTCCGTACCGACAAGGAGCGCGCGGCAATCACCGAGCTGATCGAACTCATACGGCTGGCGAAGCTTTAGAGACGGCTCACTTCGCGTGTCCGAAGATACCCGTCACGCGGGCCATCAGGCCTGGGCTCGCCGGGGCTGCGGCCTTGGCGGCCGTAGGCTGGACGGCAGCAGTCGGCTTTGGCTCTGACCTCTCCGTCGCCGTCGCAGCAGCAGCAGCAACAGGCTTGCCCGGAGCTTCCCCGGCACCGGCCTGCTTCGCCAGATTGACTACCTGGACCGTGGGTCTCTGGCCCGCTTCCAGGTTCTGCACCACCAGAGAGACTCTGCGGTTCGCCGGGTCGAAGGGATTGCTCGGAACATGAAGCCGCTGGTCGCCGAAGCCGCGCACCTGCGATACCTGGTCGAGCCGCAGACCGTCGTCCTGCATCTGCCGCCGCGCAACGTTCGCGCGATCCGTGGACAGCTCCCAGTTCCCGTAGGTTGATCCGTTCGTATAGGGCTGCGCGTCCGTATACCCCTCGATCGATACGTGGTTTGGCAGCGTCTTCAGCTGCTGCGCGAGCACCTTCAGAATATCGGCCAGCATCGGAGTCGGCCGCGGGCTGCCCACTTCAAAGAAGGTCCCCTTCTGATCCTCTACCAGTTCGATGCGCAGACCCTCGTCGGTCACCGAGATCTCGATCTGTTTCTTCACCTTGTTCAGCAGTGCGATCTTGTCGATGGCCTTGGTCAGGTCCAGCTTCAGGGCCGCCATCTCCTTCTTGTCGGCGGCCTCCTTCTGCTCTTTGGTCTCCTTCGGGATCTCCTTAGGAATCGGCTTGCCGTCGGAACCTTTCTTCGTTGCCGTGCCCTTGGGATCGTTGAAGTAGCCGGCGATCTCCTCCTGCACAACCTTGGGGGTGGAGTTCATCAGCCACAGCACGATGAAGAGCGACATCATCGCGGTCACGAAGTCCGCATAGGCTACCTTCCAGGCACCGCCATGATGGCCGCCGTGGCCGCCCTTCTTCTTGATGATGATGATGGGTTGTTGTTCGGAACTCATGATCTCTCCTGATCGTCTCTTAGGCGGTCTTGGCGCGACACGCCTTTTCGACATCCGCAAAGCTGGGACGGATATGCGCGGGTATGGCCCGGCGCGCCAGTTCGACGGCAAGAATCGGGCTGGTGCCCTTGATGAACGCCATGATGACGACGCGCAGAATGTGGTAGTACGCGTGCTCTTCTTCGTTGATCTTCGTCATGGACGAGGCCAGCGGGCCGAGCACACCGTAACACATCAGAATGCCCAGGAAGGTGCCCACCAGCGCGGCGGCGACCTTGTGTCCGATCTCCTCCGGAGGGCCGCCGAGCGCGCCCATCGTGATCACGATTCCCAGCACCGCCGCGACGATCCCCAGCCCGGGCAGAGCGTCCGCCACCGTGCTCAGAGCGCTTGTCGGCTGACCGCTGCTGTGGTGATGCACGTCCATGTCCAGCTCCATCATCTGGTCCACGTCGAAGGGCAGCACGCCGCCTGTAATCGCCATGCGCATCGTGTCGCAGACGAAGTCTTTCACATGGTGGTCCTTCAGGAACTTGGGATACTTCGAGAAGATCGGGCTCTTGTCCGCCGCCTCAACATCCGCCTCGATCGCGACGAGTCCTTCTTTCCTCGCCTTGGTGAAGAGATCGAACATCATCTTCAACGTCTCCAGATAGCGCTGCTTGTTGAACGGAGATCCGCTGATCACGCTCGTCAGGCTTCCGATGAGGCCCTTCAGCACGTGAATCGGATTCGCCGCCAGCAGCGTGCCGAAGGCAGCTCCTCCAATCGTGACCAGTTCGGCCGGCTGGATCAGCACAGCCAGCTGCCCCTTCTCCATCAGAAAGCCGCCTATCACGGCGCCGAACACAACCAGGATTCCGACGATCGAGATCATAATCTTCTACCCTTCCATTTCCCCGGATGTCCGCTACGGGATCGTTCCCGCACTATCGACCGTTGCGGCGCGTCCTTTCACCAGGCTGCAACTATTGGAGTTACGGACTAGCGCCTGCTGAACAGCCATCGGGCACTTGTCGATAGTTGCGTTGCATCCGCAGCAGACCACAGGACAGAAAACATACAGAGTCACCCGTGGCCGCTTTTGCACCTTCACTTGAAAAGGAACGCCTATGCTTGACTTCGTTCATCACCCGCAGAGCCCGATCGTGCTTTTAGAACCGGCGCTCATGGCGTCGGAATCACCATCGCTTGCGGTCCTGCGTGTCAGGATTACGCGCTCGCAATCGTTCACCGACCTAATCGGGCCGCGTTATGCGAACGCTGTGCTGAACGTTGCCATCGAGCGGCTCAAGTCCGCGCTGCATGGAGATGATTCCCTGCTCCGCATGGACAAAGATGAGATTGCCGTGCTGCTCAACCCCATGGATTCAGTGAAAGAGGCCGAACAGGTTGCCAACGAGATCATTCAACTGCTGCAGCGTCCTTATCTCTGCCGCGGCAAGAGCGCACGGCTGAAGGTCTCCGTGGGCGTCGCCCTCGCACCCCGCGACGGGACCGATGCGGAGACGCTGCTTCACTGTGCGGAGACGGCTCTCTACTACGCGGACATCTCCCATGCCCCGTCCGCCATCGTCTACAAGGATGACCTCGAAGCCCGGGCGAGCGCCCGCCACGCCCTCGCCCGCGACCTCGCCCATGCACTGCCGGAGTCGCAGCTCAAGCTTTACTACCAGCCGCAGTTCTCCATCGATCGCAGCCGGCTGCTGGGTTTTCAGAGTTCGCTGCAATGGAAGCACCCGCAGCATGGATGGATCTCGCCAAGCAGCTTTCTCCCTCTGGCCGAAGAGATCGGAGTGATGCAGGAGCTCGCCAACTGGTCTCTCCGGACGGCGTGCCTCCACGCCGCGGCAGCCTCGCCGCAAAGCATCTTCTCCGTCGCGACCTGCCCCGCACAGTTCACCAGCGGCACCTTGCTGGCCGCGGCCACGGCTGCGCTTTCGGCCTCGGGACTCGAGCCCGGCAGGCTCGCGGTGGAACTGCCGGAGCTGGTGCTGCTCAACGAGTCCGTGCCCGCGCAATCCGCCATTGCCGCATTGCACAGGATGGGCGTCCGCCTGGTGCTGGCGAACGTCGGCGTCACCTTCTCATCGCTGGACCTGCTGGGCCGGTTTCCCTTCTCGTCCGTGACCTTCGAACCGGCGCTGATCGGCCAGGACAGCCACCACAGAAGCATCGTCCGCGCGGCCACAATGCTCAGCAGAGAACTCGGCATCGCCACGCTGGCCCAGGGCATCGAGACTGAGGAAGATCTGCGCGAGGCAGAGATGGATGGCTGCACATCCGCCCAGGGACCCCTGCTGGGAAAGATCGTTCCGGAATCAAAGATTCCTGGGGTATCGTCATCGCGCGCACTCGAGACGCGCGGAGCCGTACTGCGGTAACTGACCGGAGAGCGGCGCTGCCCGCTTCCCTTCGGCTGATGGACTGACCTGCTGTTCTATCGCTTCATCGAAAACACGTCCCGGAGGAACCCCATGAAGCCGCGAACCGACTGCGGCCCGCATACTCCGTCCGCTCCCTCGAACCGGTCCATCGACAAGGCAGATATGAAACTGGGCATCATCAACTCGCTATGGCGTCCACGCTCGGCCGCTGAGGACTCTCGGCTCGCCGCGGAGGTGCTCCCCGCGCCGGAGCCCCGGCATGCGACACCCGCACCGCCGGAGGATCGGCGCTTCATCGCCCGGCAGACCATCTTCGACCGGTCGCGGAACGTCTTCGGCTATGAGCTTCTTTGCCGCTCCGGCTGGGAGAACTACTTCTCCGGCGATCCGGACCGCGCCACCCGCATGATGATTGCGGACGGCTCGCTGTACGGCTTCAAGGAGCTCACCCACGGCGCTCCCAGCTTCGTGAACTGCACCCGCGACGCTCTGGTGAACCATCTCATCACCCTGCTTCCCACCTCCACCGTGCTGGAGGTCCTTGAGACCGTCGTCGATGACCCCGAGGTCCTCGCCGCGTGCGCCCACTACAAGAGCATGGGATACAAACTGGCGCTCGACGACTTCCGCCCCCGCGAAGGGATGGAGGGACTCATCAGCATGGCCGACTACGTCAAGGTCGACTTCCGGCTCTCCGATGCCGCAGAGCGCCGCGCGATCCTGGATGCCGTAAGAGCCTCCGGCGCGACCCTCATCGCCGAGAAGATAGAGACCGAAGAGGAGTTTCAGGACGCGCTCGCCGAAGGATTCAGTCTCTTCCAGGGATACTTCTTCTGCTATCCGACCGTGCTCTGCAAGCACAAGGCGCCCGCCGGCGGAGCAAACTACCTCTCGCTGCTGGCCGCGCTCAGCCAGGAGCAGGTGCACATCTCGCAGTTGGCCGAGCTGCTCAAAACGGAGGTCAGCCTGTGCTATCAGGTGCTCCGGCTGGTGAACTCCGCGGAGTTCGGCATGAGCCGCTCCATCGAATCGCTTGAGGACGCGCTGATCGTCGTCGGCGAAGGCCAGTTCTCGAAGCTGCTCCTCAATGCCATTGCCACGGAGACCTGCCGCGGCCGCACCAGCGAACTCCTCGTCCATGTGCTGCACCGCGCGCGCTTTCTCGAACTGATGGCACCCTTCACGGGACAGAGCGCGCCCGAACAGTATCTCTTCGGCATCCTCTCTCTGATGGACGTCATGCTCGAGACGCCTTCGGCAGACCTGGTCAAGGAACTCCCTCTGCGCGACAACCTCAAGCAGGCGCTGTGCGGAGCGCAAAACTCCTTCACCGCGGCGCTGCGGCTCTTCGAGCGCTACGGCAAGGCCGACTGGCAGCGCTGCATCGAGGCCTGCCTCGACCTTCGTGTGACGGAGAGCGAAGTAAGCCGTATCTATCATGAGTCGCTGCTCTGGGCGGAGGCCTGCGAGAGCAAGGGACGGAACCGAGTTCCCGCCAGCGCCTGAGCGACGCGCCGCCCAACGCCCCATGTTGCACCGCATCACCCGGCGCTCGTTTACCATGGTCGTGCTCTAAGACGAAGGTCGTCCTCTGCGATGGCGGCCATGCTCCGCGATGGAGGTTCCGTGAACAAGCTGTGGCCCAGTGCCTATGCGGCGCTCGACGGCATGCTGCGCGACGGCATCACGCTCGCCGTCGGCGGCTTCGGGCTCTGCGGCATCCCGGAGGCCCTGATCGCCGCGCTGCGCCAGCATGGAACGCGCAACCTCACCATCGCCAGCAACAACGCTGGCATCGACGGCGCCGGTCTCGGCCTCCTGCTCGAAAACCGCCAGGTGAAAAAGATGATCTCCAGCTACGTCGGCGAGAACGCCGAGTTCGAGCGGCAGTTCCTCGCTGGCGAGCTCGAAGTCGAGTTCAGCCCGCAAGGCACGCTCGCCGAACGGATGCGCGCCGGCGGGGCTGGCATTCCCGGCTTCTATACCCGCACCGGAGTCGGGACGCTGGTCGCCGAGGGCAAGGAACACAAGGACTTCGACGGCGTCCCGCACATCCTCGAGCGCGGCATCCGCGCCGACGTGGCGCTGGTGAAGGCGTGGAAGGCGGACCTCTCCGGCAACCTCGTCTACCGCTACACCGCGCAGAACTTCAATCCCGC
>Ga0116230_10005293_pt1 | contig 12666 bp, 11 predicted proteins | sample S1TSphfallax_3_FD_88678 | JGI IMG/M metagenome (GOLD analysis project Ga0116230, IMG submission 88678) | Host-associated microbial communities from peat moss isolated from Minnesota, USA - S1T2_Fd - Sphagnum fallax MG | ecosystem: Host-associated > Plants > Peat moss > Unclassified | place...
CTGATTATTGGCAGTTGTGTTTTTCCGATCGTTTTACGGGAGCTCGGAACCCGACACGCCTTCATGACAACGATTCGATCCCGTCGAAACCGGTGCGCCCCCAACTTCAGGAACATCTCCAGGTTAGCACCAAATCGGCGGGTACTCTAAAATAGAGCAAAAGGCATGAAGAGCGCTGTCGCCGTTCCAGAGACCCGCCCCGCGCTCAAAGAAACTGAGTTCGAAGAACATGGGCGTTTGTATCATGTCGTCCTGCTGGATGACGACGAGCACACTTATGATTACGTCATCGACATGCTGCAAAAGCTTTTCTTTATGGCGGTGGAGACGGCGCTGCGGCATGCAATTGAAGTAGACAGCACGGGAAGAACGGTGGTAATTACGTGCGAAAAATCAGAGGCAGATTTTGCGCGGGATCAGATCCACGCTTTCGGCGCCGATCCAAGGATGCCGAAATCGAAAGGATCGATGACTGCCGTGGTCATTCCCGCCGGAAACACGAAAACCGACTAAGCGGCTGCTTCGCCCGATTGCAGCGAAGAGAAGCGGTCCAGAGTTTGAATCATTTCGCGTTTGGAGGAGAGCGGCCGCAAATGCTCGACCAGAATGGACGTATTCAGAACAACAAACGCCGTTCGGCTGGCATCGTCGATTTGTTTTTCGAGCTTTAAACCGTTCACTTTGCGCCACTGCTGGGAGGTCTCCGAGTAGCTGGAGACGATATCGGTGATGGCGACGAACGATCCCGCCGACCAGCGGCACAGGGTTGTGGCTTCCGGCAGCCTCTGCGCCAGTTGCCTGGTGATTTCTTTTATTAACTCGTCAACGGTTCCTTGTCCGAAGCGCGTTTTCAGCCCTCCGAAACGGTTGATTGTGACCATGCCGACCATGCAATCGACCTTGTTTTCGAGACGTTTCTGTATCAGATTTTCGGCGAATGCGCGCGTGGGCAGACCGGTCACCGCATCCACCGGCTCATCGAAAATTGCCGACTGCTGGTGGCCCACGGGCGAGGCGGCCACAAAAGTTTTCAATGTGTTCAACTGTTCGGAAGTCTGCGCTTTCAGCGTTTCGTTTTGCTCGCGAATCATTTTGAGGCACACGCCGAGTTTGGAGCGAATTTTAGTGGCGTCGTTGCTGGCGGTCACATCTTCCAGATTTTTTTCAATCACGGTGAGCTGATGGACCGCCGCCTGGCTGGATTTGCTGACCTGGCCGATTGTGTCCACCATCATGCGCATCGCTTTGTTCAATTCCGCGGCATGGGCGCGATGGTCGGCCTTGACCGATTCATTATGCTGCGCCATCAGGTCAATGACGGCTTCGACAGCCGGCCGCGCCTGGTCGGTGGTTTTCATTCGTTCGGTTTCAATTGCCACGCGCTGCTGGAAGCGGTGCAGATCGGCAGGATCCTCTTCAATGGCGTATTTGCCGATGCTCTGCATGAGCAAACCCAGGAGTTCGCTCAGGGCCAGAGCAGCTGCGTCCGAGTCGGATTTGATCTCGGTTAAGGAAATAAAACTCACTAGTCCTCACTTCCGAATTACCTACCTAATTCTCTTCGGCCGATCGAAAAATATATTCATGCAAAATCATCCCCTTTTCGGGCTAAGCCTGAACCCTGAACGGAGTAAGTCCTGCAAAGTTGGGAATTCTGGTCGCCGCCCTACTGGCCTTATCCGAAACCGCCGAATAGAAAAGTAGCATTCGGTTTCCGTGCGCCGCTGAGCATCTTGTTCCATGAACGATAAAAGTCCCATGCCAGTCCCCGTACCGGATGATTCTCCGTCGAGGCCCATCACGGCGCTAGAATCCCAAATACGGTCGAGCCAGGACCTTTTTCAATACTTCCTTGCCATTGAATACTCGCGCCAGGAGATGGAAACGCATACTCGGTACCTGGACGCGGCGTTGCGGCAACACTCGCAGGCGCGCCTGGAAGCCGAAGCGACGGCGCGGATGAAGAGCGACTTTTTGGCCACCATGAGCCACGAAATGCGCACACCGCTGAACGGCATCATCGGCATGACTTCAGTGCTGTTGTCGCGCCAACTGGGGGAATTAGAGCGCGATTACATTGAGACCATCCGTCAGGCAGGCGAGGCCCTGCGCGGGATTGTCGACGATGTTTTGGACCTGTCTAAGATTGAAGCCGGCAAACTGCGTCTTGAAAGGGTAGATTTTGAAGTGGCGCGTTCGGTGACGGATGCGCTCCATATTGTTCAAACCATGGCTTCACAAAAGCCGCTCAAGCTGGTCGTCAAGCATGATCCCCGCCTGCCCAAATGGGTGCGCGGCGATGTCACTCGTATTCGCCAGATCCTGCTGAATCTTTTGAGCAATGCCATCAAGTTCACGGAGGAAGGCACAATTGAAGTGCGCACGCGGGTCCAGTTCATCGACCGCGATGAATGCGAAGTGCTTTTTTCGGTGAAGGACGAAGGCATCGGGATTACCGACGAGCAGCAGAATAAGCTTTTCCAGCCGTTCAATCAGGCTGACGATTCCACCAGCCGGAAGTACGGAGGCACCGGCCTTGGTCTGGCCATTTGCAAACGGCTGGCGGAATTGATGGGCGGCCAGATTGGCGTCAACAGCCGATATGGGGAGGGATCTTTGTTCTGGTTTACGGTTCGGGTTGAGGTTGCCCCGGAGCCTGTCCAGGCAGCGGATCCCGCCGCCGCTGCACCGGTTCGCAAGATTGAGCCGAAAACAGCGCGGCTGCTGCTGGTGGAAGATAACAAAATAAACCAGAAAGTGGCGTTGCTGATGCTGAAAAACCAGGGTTATTCAGCGGATGTCGCGCATAATGGCGTCCAGGCTTTATTAGCCATAGAATCAGGGAATTACGACTTAATCCTCATGGATTGCATGATGCCGGAAATGGATGGCTTGGAAGCCACCAAGCGGCTGCGAAGGTTGGGCGACCGTTATCGCAGCATACCCGTGATCGCTATGACGGCAAGCGCCTTCGACGATGACCGGCTAGCCTGCCTCACAGCTGGAATGAACGACTTTCTTTCCAAGCCGGTGAACGAAGCGGACCTGGCGTCGAAGCTGGCATTCTGGCTCTCGCCCGACCGTCAAGTCAATCTGAAGCCAGACGCATAAAAGAACTGAGACGCGTCCTCTGTCGGCCGTCTTCGTCGAAATTTTCCAACGCCAGCCAGTTTTCCAGTGCCGCGCGCACCCGCGGCCATTCTTTATCCAGAATTGCAAACCAGGCGGTATCGCGGTTGCGGCCTTTCACAATCATGTGCTGCCGGAAAATACCTTCGAAGACAAAGCCAGTCCGGAGTGCCGCTTGCCTGGATTTTACGTTCAGGGCGTTGCACTTCCATTCGTAGCGGCGGTATCCCAGGTTGTCAAAGGCATTCCGCGCCATCAGATACAGAGCTTCGGTGGCCCCGCGGGTGCGCTGCAGCGCGCCGGAAAAAACCAGATTTCCCACCTCAATGACGCCGTGTTCCGGGCGGATATTCAGATAACTGCAACGGCCCACGGCCTTCCCGGTCTTTTGATCCACAATCACGAAATAGAAGGGGTCGCGCTTCTCACTAGCCATGTTCAGCACGGCGTCCATTTCGCCACGCTCGGCAAAAGGGCCTTCGCCCATGTAATCCCACAAGGCGGCGTTGTGCAGTCCGCCGGTTGTTTCCCACAGCGCGTCGCCGTGAATGTCGGGCTGCAATCGTTCAATTCTGACGCAGTGGCCGGTCAGCGCCTGGGTCTCGGGCCACGGAGCGGGGCGTATGGGCAAATCGCTCAAGCCTTGGCCCACCGTTCGCGAACGCCTTCTTTCCAGCTTCCAGCGACGGGAGCGGCCATAAAGCGCGCAAACAAACCGGCATCGCTGCTTTCGCCTTTGTACAGACTCACCACGTCGGCAATGGAAACCTTTCCGGCATGCCGTTCCAAGGCGCGCACTTCATCTCCGGCTTCTATTTCACCTTCCTGCTCCACCGAAAAGTAGACTCCGCTCAAGCCGCTCTTCCAGAAAAGCTTCACCATGTCGGCACGGTCAAAACGCAGCGCCAGTTTGAAGCAAGGCATGCGCGGCTGAGTCACGCGCAGACGCGCGGTTCCGATCTCCACCAGATCTCCAATGTGAATATCGGTTTCCAGCAGCCCTTCCACCGTCAGATTTTCGCCAAACATTCCAAAGGGCAATGGGGATTGCGGCAGCGTCTTTGTCCAATAAGAATAGTGTTCCGCGGCATAAGCATAAATCGCTTTTCTCGGTCCGCCGTGAACGGTTAAATCGGCCTGCCGGTCGCCTTCCACGTTATGCCGGACCACTTTGCGGCGGCCTGGAGCTGGTTCCTTGAAGATGGAGGTCAAAATGCCGCCGCGCGGAGTCTGGATCATGCGCGGCTGGCCCACGCTCACCGCGGCCAGTCTCATTGCTTTGACACCCTGAGAAGAACTGATCCGTGCTTCGGGATGGAAAGGCTCAGCTTGTCTGCCGTTCCCGTATCTTTTTGCTCCCACAAGTCGCGCAGATGATAGGTTGCTTCGGGCAGCCCGAGCTGCGTCCAGGTCCAGGCGAGTTTGCGCGCTTCCTCGCCCAGATTGAAGGCCGCCAGATAATATCCGCCCTTACCGTCCTGCGCGCGCCACACGACGGCATTGTCACCGGCAATCACCTGACGGCCGCCGGCAGAATGCTGATCCACGGCCAGCACTTCGGGATTGGTCAGCAAGCGGGTTGTCCAATCGTCCATGCGCGTCAGGTTGCCGCCCATGATCAATGGCGAACGAAAGATGGACCAGAGCGACATAACAGTGCGCTGCTCGTCCTGAGTAAAAGCAGTGTCGCGATCCTCACCCTGTCCGGGGCGCGGACCCAGATGACCGAGCGGCAGCATGTCGGCGTCAGGCCAGCGGCCATTGCCGGAATGCGGTGCCCAGGCTGCCGTTTTCTGGAATTGGCCGGTCAAGTCCTGCGGAAAACTCTTGCCGGTGTTGCTCTTCCAGACGTCCCAGAAATCGTCGGAGATGCGCCACATATCCGCCCACTTTGCCACTTCGCTGGCCTTTTCAAGCGCGGTCGGGCCGGGCGACAGACTTAGGACCATGGCGCGTCCGCTCTTGGCAATGGCCTGGCTGACCATGCGGATTTCGTCGGCTTTATAAGGATGGTCTGAAATGCAGTCGATTTTGATGTAATCGACGCCCCAGGCTGCGTACAGTTTGGCTAGGGAATCATAATAAGCCTGCCCGGCTTCGTTGTCTTTCAAGCCGTAGTTATAGGTGTTCCAGGGACAGGTGTCGCTGGTGTCGGCCGCATCGGCGGCGGTGAAATTGGAACCGGCGATTTTGAGGTTGCGGGCCACCGCTTCTTTAGAAATGCCGCGGATTAAATGGATTCCGAATTTCAGCCCTTCGGCATGGAGTTTTTTCGCCAGGACGCCGAAGCCAGACGGGTAGCGGGTTTCAACGGGAACGTAGCGTCCATTTTCGTCCAGATTGAACTTGGCATCTTCGGGTTTGGCGAGCGGGTCAAGAACGTACCAGCCTTCGTCCACCACCGCATATTGCCAGCCGAACTTCTTCAGGTGCGCCGCCATCCAATTGGCGTTGTCCAGGAATTCCTGCTCACTGACCGTGATGCCGTAGGAATCCCAACTGTTCCAGCCCATGGGCGGCGTGGGAGCGGCTTTTTGCGCCTGCAGAAGACCCGTTAACGCGGCGGCGATCAGCATAACTCGCCAGCGCAGGTAAGGCAGAGCAGCGACGCAAACGGTTTTCATGAAGCTTAGAAAGTTAGTTTATATCAGCCGCAGATCTCGTCGGCGCAGCGAATGCCCGTAGAGATAGCGCCTTCAATGGAGGCGATGGACAGGTAGTCACCGCAAATAAATAAGCGGTCTGAAATCTTCAATGGTTTATTGACCGTTTTGAGCAGCGGCGGTTCCTGAAGCGCCAGAGCTTCGGGGATGGCGTATGTCCGCAGATGACCCCATTGACTGGCCGCTTGCCCATACCATTCCACCAACTGGGTACGCACGTCTCGCTCTAATTGAAGCTCGTCCGCGACCACTCCCAGCACTGTCACCGAAACCAGGCTCTTGCCCGGCGGCGCGTAATTCCGATGAAGCTCGGTGGGAACGCAAAGGTTATTGATGGGTCCCTGGGGGTCGCCATTCAGCACGAGCCAGGGTCCGCGCACCGGGGAAGCGTCGGCCGAGTAATAGAGGCACGTCACGGCAGCGCTGCGCCCGCTCACCTTTCCAGGCGTGGCTTGGACAACAATGCCGGCGGACACGTGCTGGCCGTTTTCGAGCGTCACACCATCGCTCTCAAGCGATCTGACGCCCATGCCGGTTTGCAGCACGCCGGGCTTGAGGCGGTCCGCCATTTGCGCGGGTATCGCCTGCATGCCCTGTTTCGGCAGCACTGCTTCACCTTCGGAGAACATACGCATGACAAACTCAAATTTGCGGCTGGATGTGACCAGATCCGGCTCCAGAAAAATGCCCCCGAGAAACGGGCGGAAGAACTGCTGAATCATGTTTTTGGAAAAACCGAATTCCTGCAGGCGCCGCATGCTGGTGACTTCCGGGCGCGCCAGCAGTTCATCCAAAGTGCCCGCCATGACACGGCTGCGCACATGCAGCATGCGCGCTTTGTCGCTGAGGCTGCCGATGGAGGAAAAGACGGTGGCGAGCGCGTCGCCGGGACGGCGCAGCGGATCGCCCAAAGTATGAAATTTTCCGTTGCTCCTGACCAGCGCGCCCGAATAAAACGGCTTCAAGTCCAAGGTGCCGAAATCCACCGTCTGCTGGGTTTTGGGGTAGGCGGTCAGCAGAACTTGAAAGCCGCGATCCAGCCGGTAACCATCCACCACATGCGTGCGCACGCGCCCGCCGACACAATCGCTTTTTTCGAAGACGCGGCAGGCGACGCCGCGCTCCTGCAAACGGAGCGCGCAGGATAATCCGGCCAACCCGGCTCCCGCGATGACCACCTGTTTCTGGGACATTTACTTCTTCAGAGTATCCAGCGGCAGCAGAAGGCGCTCCGCTTTCGCCCAGAAACGCGAGAAACGCTTCAAGTCCAGCTTGCCGGTGAGCGCGACAAACTGCCGCTGCGGAACGATTTGCGCAGCAAGCCGATGCATCTGTTCGCGCAAGCGCGGGTCGGGTGAATCCATCGTGATGACCGCGTCGGCCTGGTTCGCCTCTTGAAATTCGAGCATCTCAGTGACTGGATCGCCGCGCCGGATCTCCAGCGGCAGTTCCAGCAGGCATTCGTAGAGAAAACCGATCCGCTTCAGGCTCCAGTTTTCCAGGCGAAGTTTTTCATCGTCGAAGACATAGAGCGCGGGGGCTTGGCCCCACCAGTGGCGCAATGCATCATCATGCACCCAGGCAACGCTATTCATAACGGAAACAGCTCTTTGCTCAGTTGCTCATATGTTTTATCGAAGGGGCAAGCATTGCGGCTGGGACATTCTGCACAATAGACGCCTTCGGTATAACGCTCCAGATTTTCGCGGTTGAAAATGTATGGCTTGCCTCCGAAGGTGGACGCCACCCACTGCCATGACAGGTTGTTGGAGGCTGGGTCGCCGTCCAGCAGATGCATGAGAAACCAGCATGCACCGGCCTGCCATTTGATGCGGCGGAAATGAACCACATAGGAAGCGAACCACATGCGCGCGTGGTTATGAAGATAACCGTCGCGCTCCAGCGTTTTCGCAAAGCTGTCCATGCAGGCCAGGCCAGTGACGCCATCGGTGATGTCGCGCGGCAGTTCGTCTGAATAGTCTTCCGCGCGGAAGCCGGTTTTCCATTCTTCGCGGTCGAGCCAGACACCGGCGCCCCATTCGAAATAAAGGCGCTGCCAATAGTCTCGCCAGGCGAGTTCCTGGACAAATTTGTATACCGGTTTGAAGTTTTCAAGGACTTCACGCAGCGTCAGGACTCCGTGACGCAAATAAGGACTGAGGCGGGATACGGAGCCGGAAAGATAGTTACGGGTGGCGGCATAACGGGCGGGGCTGAAACGTGCCAGAGCGGTTCTGGCCGCTTGTTCGCCGCCTGGCATGGATGCCAAATCACCGGAAGCATTTGGGAATTGCTCACGCAGATAGGCCGCAAACTGGCGGCGGCTTTCGAAATCGCGGCGCAGCGCTTTAGCGTTTGCCACTTCGGCACGCCTCACTGCAGTAACGCACGTTTTCCCAATCGCGCTCCCACTTTTTGCGCCAGGTGAAAGGCCGCTGGCAGACGGCGCAGATTTTCACGGGAAGGTGCTGTTTCTTCACCTGTTTCATATGTTCCGCTTCATATCTGGGGGATGCCGCCGCGCTGGCGCAAGGTGGATTTTAAAAAGCCGCACGGTCGTGGAGACCGTGCGGCTTCAGCAGAGCGGGAATTAGCGCGCGCGGCGGCGCAGCAACAGTCCTAGAGCGGCCAAACCGCCCCCCATCATGGCGATGGACGCCGGCTCAGGTGTAGAACCGGTGGGCGGCGGAGGCGGTGCGATGGAGGTGCTGCCGACGGGAATTGCGTCGCCAGCGTAAACCAGCATGTCGATGCTGGGGTTGTTGATGTCCCGGCCGGAATTGTCATCCAGCCAGAAGCTGATGTTATAAGTGGTGCCCGCCGTGGTCGAAATCGCCTGATAGATGCCGTCGTAGCCTTGGACGGAACCGTCGCACCAGAACTGGACACCACTGTGAGCATTGGGTCCACAGCCGTAATCCGTGGAGTCCACTTCGCCAATGGCATCCGTATCGACCGGCTGTATCCAGCGGCCCCACCTATCCGGATAATTGCTTCCTAAATCCGCGGGTCCAGTGGTTGCACCCTGCTCGAAGCCAGGGTTTTGCAAAAGGTTTGTGCCGCTTCCAGTTGCCGTCACTGACGCGTCGTCAAACGAAAAGTAAGCGGGAACCTCACGGAACGCAAACGAAACATATTCTGTGTTTCCGTCGCCCACGAAACTGGTGATAAAGAGTTGATAGCTCGACAAAACCGGAGTGGTTAGCTGGGACGAAGTGGATAAATCAAAAATCGCCCCTGGCGGCGGATTCTGAGCATTGGCATGTGCTGCACTGAGAAAGGCCACGGCAAAGCCGACTGAGAGAACCGAGAAACGCTGGGAAAGCGCTCGGAAATTAAGACTACGAATCATATGTTCCTCCGCGAACAGTTTGCGACACAAGAAAGATATGTTGTGTCGCTTTAGAGATACACCTTACCTCCCTTTTGTGTAAATGGAGCAAGGAGCGTTACGGGGTGAACAAAGTATTAAAACGAACGGTTAGCCAGTACTAATACTTACCAGGGGAGATTCTTGCCCAGATGAATAAAAGCACCGGTGGGGCCGTCTTCGGGCAGCATCGCCAATTCAACGGCGGTTTTCGCGCCTTCCTGAACATCCAATGGTGCCGCATCGCCACCCATGTCCGTCTTAACCCAGCCGGGATGAGCAGCATTCACCTTCACCTTTGTGTCTTTCAGCTCATAAGCCGCCACCACGGTTAGCATGTTCAGCGCTGCCTTTGAGGAAGTATAAGCGGGTTTTGTCCACGCACCGCCCTGACCGTCGCTGATGAGTGTGAGCGATCCGAGAATGCTGGATTGATTGACGATGCGCCCGGCCGGAGCGGCCTTCAGCAGCGGTGTCAGCACTTCCGTTATGGCGAAGGCGCCAAAGACATTGGTTTCGAAAGTCTTGCGCAGGCTGTCGATGCGCGGTTCGCCTTCCGGTTCGTTGACACCGGCGTTGTTGATTAAGACATCCAGGCGTCCGAATTCGTTTTCGAAGTAGGCGGGCAGTTTGGCTATATCGTCGGAGTTGGTGACATCCAGCTTAAGGGCGCGCACGTGCAGGCTCTCGCCGCACAGCGTCGCTGCGGCGGCTTCCGCTTTAGCCTGGTCGCGCGCGCCCAGAACGACCAAGAAACCTTTCTGGCCTAACTGCCGCGCGATCTCAAAACCCAAACCTTTATTGGCGCCTGTTACCAGCGCGACTTGTTTCGTTTGCATGCGTCCAGTATGCCTCAACACGGCAGGGGCTAGAACGCTCCGCTTCGCTCCGGCCCGCTTGCGCGGCGGCTTCGCCGACCTTGACACGACCACTGCGGGCGCGCTTATATTCCGGATTTAGATGTGGTGTTGTTTCAGAAGCGGCGGTGAGCGGAGGATATGGACCGCCGGGAATGAATACCGCCATCGGCAAGCAGTCTGGCATGATGTGGCGGCGTTCCACAAGGCGAATCCGTTTGGGAGTGGCAGTCTAGCCTCAATAAGTCTGAAGGAAAGTGGCCACCGAGGGCGATTGCCTGGTGGTTTGCGCAATGCAGCCGTCGATGGTTTCAAGGACCTGGTTTAGCGTGCGGCGCGCGCCTAATAGCTGATCGGCCTTCGGTTCGAAGAAGGCTTTCAGTTCGGCTTTTGAGGATTCATCACAATAGCTGCCGCCGACCTCCGGCAGGAATGCGGCCAGATCCGTGCCCCCGCCGGTGGGGCGTTTGGCCAGAATCTCATCGTAATGCGCTTCCAGGAAATGGAACGCCATTTTGCGGGTGGATGCCGCGCCTTGGCCGGCAAACAGCAGACCGGAAGCTTCGATAAACGGGACGCGGCCGCTGAGAATGGCTTCAAAACCGGCACCGATAGCATCGGGATCGCGAAATTGAGTAAGCGCGCCGATGATGTGGTTGCGGTCCTGCAGGTCTGAGGTTGCCTGCAAAGTGTCCACCAGGCGGTTGAAGAAAGCCTTATCTCCATGGAAGGCCGCAGTGTCGAGAATCGAGACCACTAAGTTGGGATTAACGGCTGAATGATCTTTCAGCCATTTATCGGCGAGATCTTTCGCTTCGGAGGCGAGTTGCTGATCGCCGCCCCAGTTTGACATCTGGCGCAAAAGGCTGGGACGCAGCATGCTGGTGTCTTCCGGCTCACCGGGACGCGGAGTCCACCCGATCTGCCGGGCCCGGGCATCGAAGTTTTTTTGCAGGAAGCGCCGATAATTGGGCAGCAGATTTTCGGGAACTTCGTGCTCACGCGGCGACAGCGCCAACTGCAGCGCGCTTTGCACGACATGACGATCCGGATCATTCGCAAAGACGCCAACCAGCGATAACGCCTCCGATTCTGAAACGTTTCCGCTGTCCGCAAGCGAGGAAACATCGCCGAGCAGATCGACACGTTCAGCGGGACTGAGGCGATGGGCCATGTCGCCTTCCGTGAGAGAGTGAAGCAGGCCGCCTTTATAGTCGGCGATGTAATAGCCGAGCGCTTTGTCGTTGGCATCCAGCCATGTCGGACAACTGGCGGCTTTCAGCGCCCAATCCTGCTTGGGCTGCGTGATCAGTTCGCAGGCGGTTTCCGACTTTGTTCCGGAACCATAGCGAATGCACATGGGTATCTGCCAGGTTTGTTCCGCGGCTTTGCTGCCCAGAGGAAAATAGCGCTGCTGTTCCAGATGAAGCGTGGGCGAGGCTTGTTTGCAATCGAGCGAGACTGAGACCAGCGGAATGCCGGCCTGATTCAGAAAACTGGAGAATGACTGGTTTACATTTTTCGCGCCCGCTGAACTGATAGCATCCAGAAACTCGGGCGCGGTGGCGGTGCGGAAGGCGTATTCTTTCAAGTAGCTCTGCACGCCTTTGCGAAAGGTTTTGGGCCCCACCCAGTTTTCAAACATGGCGATGACGGCCGCGCCTTTTTGATAGGTGATGTCGTCGAACGCGTTGCTGATGTCGTCCTTGGTCAGGATCTCCTGGCGGATTTTGCGCGCCGACACCAGGCTGTCTTCGCTTTGCGCCGTCAGTTTGCTACCTACGTCGTTGACAGCGGTGTTCCATTCCGGCTTCCATTCGCGGATGATTTTTTGCTCCATCCAGGTGGCGAACGCTTCATTCAGCCAGATATCGTTCCACCAAGCGGTTGTCACTAAATCTCCGAACCATTGGTGAGCTAACTCATGCGCGGCGGTGGAGGCGTAATCGCGCTGGCGGGCGGTGGTGTCGGAGGATGGCTTTGCCAGGATAATGCTTTGGCCATAAGTGACCATACCGGCGTTCTCCATGGCGCCAAAGCCGAAGGTGACGGGAATGGCCACTTGGTCTGACTTGTCATAGGGAAACGGAATTCCGAAGTAATCCTCCAGACGAGTAATGATGGTAGCCGTGATGGAGGCAGCGTACCTGGCTTCGTCCGCGTGGCCTTTCGGTGTGACAATGCGGACGGGAATGTGGCGCTTCCCTGCCCTTCCGGCGTCGACGTAATCAAACTGGCCGACGGCGAAGGCAACCAGGTAACTGGGCAGGGGTTTGGTTTGGCCGAAGGTGTAGGTGGTTTGATCGCCGTTTTTCTGTGTATTGGTGATGGAGGTGTTGCTGATGGCGGTGTCGGAGGAAGGAACAGTCAGAGTAAGCTGCCAGGGAACTTTATAGGAGGGTTCATCGAAACAGGGGAAGGCGTCGCGGGCGTCGGTGTTCTCGAATTGGGTGAAGAGGTATTTGTTGCCGTTGTCCAGCATCAGGAAGATGCCGGAGCTGTCTTGTTTGCGGATCACGCCGGTGTAATTGATGCGTAACTCGGCTTGGCCTGCCGGGACGGTGAATGGGAATTTCAGTCCAACGAAGTCGTCTCCCCCATCAAGAACCCCGGCGGCAATCAACGGTGAGTCTTCAGAGCCGCGACC
>Ga0116230_10005294_pt1 | contig 12666 bp, 14 predicted proteins | sample S1TSphfallax_3_FD_88678 | JGI IMG/M metagenome (GOLD analysis project Ga0116230, IMG submission 88678) | Host-associated microbial communities from peat moss isolated from Minnesota, USA - S1T2_Fd - Sphagnum fallax MG | ecosystem: Host-associated > Plants > Peat moss > Unclassified | place...
ATTGTTCAGTTCACCAATTCTTTCAATATTTTTTTCACAAAATGCACACATAATGAGGTGAACATCACTTATTGTGTAACACTTTAAGTGAGTGAAAATTGCAATGAAGGAGAAAAAAAATGGTCATACCAAAAGATAGAAAACTCATGACAAAAAATACTTCATAAAAAATCACAATCTATGATTTCTTTAATTTTGTGGTCAACCTTCATTCTTGTTTTGTGTTTGAAACACATTTTCATTGCATCATTACCAAACTCATCATGTGCTTTCACATTTGTTCCCTCTTGCTTTTTGTGCATACAATTTTCACATAATATTTACATAATTACAAGAAATCACACAAATTTACACATTTATGATTTTCAAAGCAGAAAAAGAAGTAAAGAGGAAATTGAAAACCATGCATAATATTGAAACAACTTTATCATGCTTGTTTTCACATGCAAAATGAAAAATGCAATTTTTCCATTCTCACCTTTTGCATTGGCATTTGTTCCTTTGTTAATATTTTTGGAATAATGTTAGCATATTCACATGAAGTTTAATTAGACAACACATGTTCATATCTCAATGACATGACATGTTGAAATAACCTTGATATAATTTCAATCAAAGGGTAATGATGATACGATGCAATGTGTAACATGCAATAAATTATCCTTATTTGCACCAAGACTAAAAATATTAAAACAATAAGGAATTAAAGAATTGTGGAACAAGAAAAAAATTCAATTTTTTTTGAAATATAGACATTATTTTTTGAAATATGAAATTGAGGCGCGAACAACATTGCAACTTGAATGCAATTTGATTTCAATTTATATTCATTGAAGGGAATTAAAATTCAATTCAACTTAATATAATTTAACAATTGGATTAAAATATAGTTGAATTGAATTTAAAATGAATCAAGCACAAATGAGATACAAATTGGTAAAGAAAATATTCAAAATCTTATTGTGAATATGGTGTTGGACATTTTTTTTTAAAAAAAAAGAAAAAAATTGATTTTTTTTTTCCATGCTTCTTCCATGTTTTTTCACCTGGGGATGGGCTAAATAAAGTCTAATTTGGAACTGTTCAATTTATGACGATAACTTATGAAACCAAAAGTTGTCCTACGTAAAACAATTCCAATAAATCATCATCACTTGAATTTGTGTAGCCCAAAGAAAGGGTTTAAAAAAAATCCAAAGGCTAGCACTAGGCGAACATGTGCAAATGAAATGGGCATAGTGAGAATGAAGAAAACCTCTAGAAGGAACTGAAAGTCAAGAACGATATAGTCAACAAAACTTGGAGGCAAAAGAGAGAGAAACTACATAGCCTAGTTGGGGTCCAGGACAAAATGACAATGAAATTGCCACACGGGAGAGATTCCACATTTCACCCTGAGCTTCATTGGGTCACATGCAATTTCTCAAATGTGGTGACTTTAACATTGGACATCTTGAATAGTCTTCAGGGTCACTAACGATTGTTGGAATTTCTTCTGGATGCCGATTATGTCACATAATGGCCATCTGGTGGACCCGGATCACAGCCACCCACTAGTCAGCCAGGTCGTCCCCAATGGCCATTATTACCGAATCAAAAGATTCCATGTGGATGAACAGAATTCATCATGTTAGTAGCATTTGGAACTCGTGAAACACGTCAATCAGCACAAATAATTCGGAATAATAAATACACTATGTACATTATAAAGCGGAAAACGCCGCTAGAATGTAACACTGGTCATCGGGTTAGGTCGCGAGCACTCCCAAGATGGAAGGAGCCGACGAAACCCCGGGTGCAGGGCGCACGAAGACACGCGCAAGAAGACTGCGAAGAAGGCAGTGTAGTGCGAATTGGTCGCAGAAAAACAGAGTGCACACGCGCAGGCGCAGCAGATTCACCAACGCAAAAAAAAATAGTGGAGGCTTTAGGGATCAGCAAGATCGGCTGGAGATCGTGGAGTAGCAGGAGCACGGCAAGATGCCTGTGGCAGCATCTGCTATATACTTTCTGAATCTGCGGGGAGATGTGCTCATCAATCGGATGTACCGTGACGATGTCGGGTAAGGCACTTGCGGCTTCTTTCTTTCTCTTTTTTCTGGGACTAAAACGGCCTGCCGATTTGAGGAAGTGAATTTGTACCTCTTGTATGTTTCGATCGGTGTCTGTGACGAGAATCTCGACCTCGATTGCATTTGGATTGTGGGTGGTGAATGAGAGCAAACAAAAGAGGAAATGGCGTAGAGAGGTTTGCAAAGAATGGTGGGGTTTGTAGACCATGGATTTGTCGCCTGATTTCTGTAGCTCCAGCTCTGGAAGAATGCTCAAAATGTTATGTGTGGAAACCGCAGTTTTTCTACAAACGGCTACTTGCCAAAAAGCTTTTGAGGAAATTAGGGTTAAAGTGAGGGACACTGGAAAAAAGTCTATCTTCTGAGATGGGAGTTACTTAGCACAGGGGTTTGAAGTCTGTTCCATAGGAGTGGAAATCTATTGTTGGCAAAACCTTGTTTAAATAGTGTGGAGAATGTGTGTTTCATCTCACAGAGGCAATATGGTGGATGCATTCCGCACGCATATAATGCAGACAAAGGACCTGGGCACATGTCCTGTGCGCCAAATAGGTGGCTGCTCTTTTCTGTACATGCGCATCAGCAATGTCTACATTGTCACTGTTGTCAGCACCAATGCCAATGCAGCCTGTGCATTCAAGTTTGTGGTTGAGGTAAAGCTTTTGATTCCTGGATTGTTTTAGGTTTTGGTGCCACTTGGTGCCAGTTTCAGATTTGATGATATACCTGCATTAAGATCCATGTGGATGTGATGAATCTCCTGCTGCATGGGAAGTTCACAGTATCTGTTTCCACCTGCCTTTGTGTGCAGTTGGATCTGCACTTAGAGCTTGATGTAGGTGAGAGTTGTTGTTTAGCAGTTATATAGGGTTGATGTGCAGCCACTCTATATTCCTGTAAGAGAAGAAACTTGACATGATGGGGAACTTCTCTGTCTAGGAGATCTTCCCAATGTGGCCCTCAGACATACACACCAAGAGATGAGGATCTATGTATAACCTTTCAGTAGGGTGTTTGAAACCCTTTGTCAACATCTGCATGTTTTCATTACTTTGCAGTGCAGGCAGGTTTAGAGGCTTAAAATCATCTACTGTTTTATTGTCTCTGGAAATTTATAGTTTGGTTTTATACTTCTGAAAATTTGGGTTCTGACCTGATGAATTGGAGAAGCTGGTATGCAGGAACTGTTTTCCTGTGTGTCCCTATTTGTCATTTGTGCTGAGGAAGCCATGTGATACAATCCGTATTAGGGTCCAAGTTTACCAGTGTTCCATATTAATCTGGATGAAATATTTCTCAGATGTGCCCATAAATCATTTAGCTGGGCTTGTGATATATATGCTTCATGTGGAGTAATAGTGTGTTTGTGGCACATCAGGCAGTGGCACTTTTCAAGTCATATTTTGGAGGGGCATTCGATGAAGATGCAATCAGGAACAATTTTGTTCTCATCTATGAGCTTCTTGATGGTATGATTTGCCTACTTTTTTGAGATGGTTTCTCAGTTTCTCAATGAATTTTCTTTTAGGCTCTTTGCAGATTAGATGTCAGGAGAGGTGATGAGAGTATGTGGAATGCAATACATATAATCTCCAAGCCGTTTTTACATGAAAAATGTGGTTCCAGTCTTCAGTTTCTTGTCAGCCGTATGCTGTTTACAATGCTCATGGACTGTTTTGTGTTGCTTTGGTGATCTTCCCATAAGCCATTTAGGCATTGCAGCAAACATGCTGTAGAAACATATACTTCTGGATGATGAAGTACCTGGTGCTAGCAGCAGTTGTGACTAGCATGAAAAGCAGAAACCTGGACTGGCTTCAAAGTTGAAATCATATCTGTTTGTGGGTCCAGGGTAATATCTGCAGAGAATACTTTGTGTCCTGATTGATTCAGATGGTGGTGTGCAGAGATCATGGACTTTGGGTACCCTCAAAATCTGTCCCCTGAAATTTTGAAGCTCTACATTACTCAAGAAGGTGTCCGCTCTCCATTCTCCTCAAAGGTGAGCCTGTTTCCTTATTAAATATGCACTAAAGCTTCATGAGTAGACAACTGAAGTGCCATTTCTAGTTTGTGGTCAGAATGTCTTATGAAATAGATGTGTTGTTGCAAAGGTATCATCCTATGTCAGAAATATCTCTCCAACTTGGCACTCTCGTGTGTGTCATGGATGTGAGGCAGCTCAAGTCTTGTTAAAGTTTTGCCCCATTGAGTTTTGTTCTTCAAGTTAATTTGCATTATTGGAGGTTCTCTTTGCTTTTTCACTTTTTAGTGTGGTGTTTTGCTGTTGGATGATGTACAGCCACAAGATTCAAGACCACCTGCCAATGCAACATTGCAAGTTACAGGAGCAGTGGGTTGGCGACGAGAAGGGCTTGTCTACAAGAAGAATGAGGTATACTCTGGAACTCTATTTTTTTTTGGTCAGACCCATTTGTTGATTGCCTGATTGTTGCTGTACTGGCACTGTATCATGGGACAATGAACAGGATATTGGATGAAAATTGAGTGCAGGTTTTCCTGGATATTGTGGAAAGCGTCAACTTGCTCATGTCACAAAAGGGTGAGTTTGAATCAGCCAGTGAATTGACATCCTTAGATGCTTTATGGAGGACAACATTTGATCTTAAGACAGTAACATGGCAGATTAAGTGTCTCTTACATTATCTTTCTTCACATATATGCAACGATGGGCATTTATACTTTTTGTGTATTCAGCCTGTGATGACATGTCCATCTGAAATGTGCCAGTTTAATCAGCTCAGGGTATTGGGCATACACCTAATGAAAAATTTGTTTTATCCATGTTTCAGGCACCACTTTGCGATGTGATGTGACTGGAAAGATTTTGATGAAATGTTTTCTTTCTGGGATGCCTGATTTGAAACTTGGACTTAATGACAAAATTGGTTTAGAAAAGGAAGCCCAGGTGAAGGCTCGACCATCAAGAAGGTTTGTTCCACTTTATATGGGGGCTTGGAATGGGGAGTATTATTTTCAGCTGAAAAGTTGCTTAGGCTGAGCTCAGACTTGCTGATGCTTGGTCACGACAGTTTGATTTTGTTACAACAATATTCAAGAGTCTTGGTCTCACTCAATTTATTCATGCTGGCAAATTTTACCTGTTTGCAGTGGCAAGACAATAGAGCTCGACGATGTCACATTTCACCAGTGTGTCAATTTGACAAGATTCAACACAGAAAAGACAGTGAGCTTTGTTCCACCTGATGGAGAGTTTGAGCTGATGAAGTGAGTTGCCTTTCCTTTTGGTCAACTTCTTTCTAAGACCAAGAGGCAGGCATAAGTATTATGAGTTGCTCAGTTGGCTGGTGATTACATAGTCATGAGGTTTTTATTCCAGAATGATAGGCTTAAATCTTTTGACCATCTAGCATGTTGATAGATGTTGGCAAAGCTAGGGTTTCTATATAGCAGTGCATATCTTATCATATTCTCCTATGAGGTCCATGCTTGTCTTTCTCTTTTTGGGCTTGCAGCACCCAATAGTTTCTGGAACCATGTTACAGGTATCGAATCACAGAGGGTATAAATCTACCATTCCGGGTGCTTCCTAGCATTAAAGAGTTGGGCCGGACACGGATGGAGGTCAATGTTAAGGTGTGTAATAATCTACATTACGTATGACTTTCCATTGTGCTTGGTCCTTGCCATCCTACTGTAAAATGGAGTTCCTGGATCTAAAATCTTTTGGAAGGATTTTACATCTTGGTTTTGACTTAATCTTTGCAATTTTTGTAGCAAGGTGCACCTCATAAGGTACATTGGTGCTGGCAAGTGGATGCTAGTCTGAATCAGGAGACCTCTGTACATTTTAATCTCCTCGTGGATTTGTTGAATTCCTGTGCAGCTTGAAAGTGCTGCGTGGTAAGGGAGGGGGTCTCTAATCTGTTTAAATGTTTGTTTGAGGGCCACAGGTGAAGAGTGTATTTGGTGCCAAGATGTTTGCACTTGGGGTTGTGGTGAAGGTGCCAGTACCAAAGAACACAGCAAAGGCCAATTTCCAGGTGACATCTGGCAAAGCTAAATACAATGCAGCACTTGACTGCTTGGTTTGGAAGTGAGATTTTTTTCCTTTCCATCCCGCCATTTCCTTCTGCACTAGTGGTTTCCAGTCTCTCCTTTTGCCTATTCTTGTTGAAGGATTATGTATTTGAGGTTATATGGGTTTGCTATATCATCAACTGGAGTCTATATTGAAGCTGGATATCCAATCTCAATGGTTCTATAAGAGTAAAACTTTTTTGGTACAAAAATTTCAGATTCTTCTAGGATCAGGCATGATGATTTCAGTCACTTGAGTTCTGAATGGCCAATGTCCAAGGGATCACCATTCTGCTTTGATGTGCAGAGTTAGGAAATTTCCTGGACAAACAGAGCTGACAATGAGTGCTGAAGTTGAGCTCATTTCTACGATGGTAGAAAAGAAATCATGGACAAGACCCCCTATTCAAATGGAATTCCAGGTTTGTAGTCTCCTTGAGCACTTTGCACCTCATGTTTATTGAGTGGTGGCTATTTTTGTATTTAGGAGGTAAGCAGTTGCTCATCACTAGGTCATCCCTCAAAGTAATGAGCAGGAGGCCTTTAGACTTGCTTGCCCCCATGGAGAGACTTGTAGCAATGCTGGTTTGAAGTCTGGGTCTTGCACAAAATAATTGGAAACACAAAACCAGTGCCTGTGTACTGTGTCTGTATCCTGGTCAATTGCACATCACAAGTTCAGGTTCCATTAACTATGAATTTCATTTCAACTGCAGGTTCCGATGTTCACTGCTTCCGGCCTACGAGTTCGCTTCTTGAAAGTAAGCATGACATGGGAATTTTTCTCTTGGAGTTCTTGTTATGTTGGGGATTTTGGTCTATTCCAATGCAGATGTGAGATTACCAGCCATGGTAGATTGTTTTTGCTTACTGCTGTGGTGTGCATTGTGACAGGTTTGGGAGAAAAGTGGTTACAACACTGTTGAGTGGGTTCGTTACATTACCAGAGCTGGTTCATATGAGATCCGGTGCTGAGATTCCATTCCTTCCGGGTTTTGAAGAATTGTAGATGCTAACAAGGGTACTTCTGGCTAGGAAATTCTTGCTTTTCCCTTTGCATTATATAAGGGTCACATCTGAGGTTTCTCATTTGTTGATGTATGTATGCCCCGCCTAGATAGGGGGTCTGCATGGGTTCAGTGCTTGAACTTTTACATTCTCCTTCCCTAGAGTGTTGCTGTCTATCTTTCTCCTGTTCTAGATTTGGTTAGTAGCAGCAGGTCAGTATTTTGGCCAACGGCTTGGGTACATTGTCTGACAGTTGTGTACACTTAGGGCTATTGAGGCTTGGCATGTATGGTCCTTCATTCAGAGCAGGCTACCTGTAGGACATTCTGTCACTCAAGCTTCCATGTCAATTTGCAGTAGAAGTATCATAGAATGGTGTGCATGGGTTTTCATTCTATTTCCAGTCACATCTCAACTTAATGAATACACAGGCATCCTTCTGCAAGATGGCACACCTAGATCCTATTGGAGATAGCTGACTCGAAAGCTGTCTTGTCAAATTGTTCCCTCAGAATAAGGCAGAGAGTCGAGGTGGAGTTGGGTAGTCTGGTAATAGGCTGCAGTTTGGTGCCAGCCATTGTGCAATGTAGTTTCAGCAAGAGTACATGCAAAGGTTTCCTGCATTGGTAGGAATGAACAAATTTTCAGTTGGTAAAGTTTCTGCTTCCTCTCTAGGTAGTTGTCAGCTGGAGCAAGTAGTTGTGTGAGCTATCATAGATTCCATGAGTTAAGTTTTCTTCAGCTGGTACTGGAACTTTGGCAATATTGTATGGACCATCCAGAGTTGGAATTATTATCCTGTAGTTGGAAACAATTTTTGAGTTCAATTTAGATGCATTTGCTGAATATGTGTACCTGGAAATATATAAAAGTCCCATTATTTGAGGTTTACATTTATGTACTGAGTCATTTTCAGATTCAGAGTGTAGCTGTTCTATATATTCCCAGTCTAGGTGCAAATCCTTCAATGAGCTAACTTAATTCAGTTTCTTCATTCCTTTCACACACAGATTTGTTCACTTCACTGTCTTGATGGCAGGTTGTAATTATTCTTGGTTGTCTCCATGTTTATGTCAGGTCAGTTCATGATTTGAAATGCACCTGTCTTTTAATTGAAGAGTACTTCCCTGGTTGCAATCATCTGTTTGAAGATTTTACTTTGTGCCAGTGGGCATTGAAACTTCAGGGGATAAGGAAGGCTGCAAAAAGTGTCAGTTTGAAGATTTGCTGTGCACTAATGGGCATGGAAACACCAGGGCAAGAGGAAGGCCACAGAATAAGTCAGCTCTTGATCTTGGAAGAGAAGGGGAGAGGGACTGATGACCAGTTGGAGGGACCACTTACTTGCCCCATAAAACAGGTGATATGTCCTAAATGACTGCAGTGGGATGAACATCAAAAGGTTGAGTGTATATTGTACTATATTTTGGTACGAAGATAAAGATTTTGAACCTCTGTGAAGGTGTCAAATGGAACTGCACTCAATAGAGTTTTCATAACTTAGATATTTTCTGTGGTTGTTGCTATGTCTATTTTGAGTAGGGCAGTATCAACCAGGACAGATTTGACATCTATTCCCCACCTTGCTACAAGCTGGTTCACTTCACAAAGTAAGTTCAGGGGAATCCTTTATTTGATCAATGAGATCTATGGATCCATTTCCCTTCCATTTTTGATCTTCCCCCTCAGCATGCAGGGTTATTGCTACATGTACTTTCATTAAATTCTCTGCTTTCTTCAATGTTCTTTAATCTTCCCATTGTGTGCATACTATCCTTCTGATCACTAATTTACCTTTGCTGTGTTAGCAAGTTCCCTAATGAAGGGCAACATGATTCACTTGTTCACTATCTGTGCTCTGTTTGGTGGTTCTTATGAAGGGGCAAAGGGATTTCACCAGTTATACAGAGTGCTGTCCAGAGAATGACCCAAAGAGTTATTATCAAGCTTTTTTTGATACTGACAAATTTTGATGAGGGAAAGGAAAAATGTGTAACATCTATTACACATCTCAACATGCACACAGAATGCTTGTCAAAGGTGATGCTAGAAATTTTCTGTTCAACTTTTGTCCATCATTTGTGCCCGATGGAGATGTGCAGTTAAGATCTGCCAAGTCTTTGGATTTGACACAGACAACACAATCCATGTCGTCTCCTGGTCAATTACCAGAATTGCTGCAGGTATGCAATATCAGCAAACCAGCTCCCTTGCAATGTGCATGTGTCTACTCTAGGAAGAAATTGCCATTTCCAAGTTTTTTGTGCAAACCTTTGCTCCCTCTGTATTTCATAAAAAATTTCCTTGGATTACATGCATAAATTTAGGCTGTGGTGACATAGGCAACGATGGAGCTTGGATAAAGACAAAAGGGGCTAAAGACTCCCTATGCACACCTGATGTTCTGAGTGCCTGCACCCTTGTTGGTATGGTGCAGCAATGAAGGACAAAAGTGTTTATCACTTCAGAAGTCTGCAAGAGTTGGAACCTATCAAATGGAGAGCCAGAATCACAGGTATTGTGTGTGTATCCGACTACGATTCTCATTCCACCAAATCTTTGCTTGCCTTTCAGTGAATTTGTCACGGCTGCCACACAGCAATGCACTCATTGTGTCAAAACTGTCAAGGTTTCCACAATGTCACACAAGATCTAGGACCTCGAGAGCAGCATACATTCATGGGCTCTTCTTTCTGAGGGTTATTTCCACCTTTGCAATTGGATTCTGGTTGCTGAATTTGGCATGATTTCCTCTTGATCTGTGGAGTAAACCTTAAATGCTTGTCTTTCACACTCTGAAATTGAGAAACTGGTTGAAACAGAAGACTTACCTGAACCTCACCCGCTTCAAATCCCTTGCACCCCCTGGCAAGATCATCAGTGTAAGATAGACACCAGGGACATCTTCCTCAACCCATGAGTTCTCATCATCATCATCATATGTGTCCTCACTGCTTTCCTCATTCTCACGGGCTTCTGCTTCATGTGGTCTCTCATCAGCAACTGACTCTGCTTTTATGCTAGCTGCATCTCTCATTGATGACAGTGATGGACTGCTGAAACCTGTTCTTGAACTCTTCATTGAATCTCCTTGGGACAAGCCTTGCGAAACTCCTGGACTGTAGGCTGGAGTTGCATAATCAGATACTCCTGAGACCTGTCACCAGATGATACAGAGCACACTCATCAATCCATTTTGTAAACTCTTGGAAAATCTCAGAAGACAAAACCCTTGTCCTCAATAATCATCTCTGCTGAGATTGATACAGGCAAGCTGATCTTAAGCTGTGCAACACAGCAAATCCCAGATATACCTCTTCCTCTTCGTCTGAACATGAAGTAGGTTCATTTGTTTCTGCTGTTTGTTCGAAAGGAAGTGCATTGTGCATTGCACGAATGCGATTGCCATTCTCTGTCCACCAAGATTCAGCTTCTGTTTTGCTGAAGATCTCGCGGCTGCACGAAAAAGAGTTCTTCATCATCAGTTTTTGAGAATCATTTGAAGAAAACCAAAGCTTCATATTGGCATGGCATGTAGCAGCACATATGATGGAGCAATCTCTTCTATGCAGGACTAGAATCTCATGGTGAGAACCTCATCACAAAGAAGAAGAAGATGCTTATACAACAACAGCAACAGAGCAGGTATGTGGTGAGTACCTGAATCGGATGCGCTTGAGAGCATTGCAACCATTGGACAAGGCAATGAATGTGACAAACACTCCGAGTTCTACTTGAGAGAACCACTCTGTCCCTGGAGAAGTTTGTTCCATATGTTGTGCCATGCCATTTGAAGCTTTGGTTTCTTCACTCACTCTCACTGCATTTGGACCACCCTGATTGCCATTCTTCCCTTGATTCCAGCACTGTGCACAATCCTTGCTCTGCAGACAGACAATAGAGAGAAGCAATTCATGAGCACAATCATGCTTTCCATTTTTTCTTTCCCTCCCCCCCCCCGACTTTGCACCAGTTGATTCTCAGTAGAATTCAGTAGAATGCGCATGGCATGTAGATGGCACTGATTCTGCAGTTTCTCACTTCACTTACGTTGAGCATTTGGACCTCTGCCATTGCGCCTCGCACAAAGGCGCAGGAAGGAGCCAGAGTTGTGCAATCATCTTTGTAATGGTGGTGCGACGATGGCGGCAAACTAGAGAACTGGCCATTTGGGATCTCTGTCGCAGTTTCCGACGAGGAGGAAGGCACGGGATGATGATGATGATGACCCGCTGCTTGCGCTGCATCCTGGTCGTACACAGATGCAGTGCAAGGTCTGCACGAGTGCTTGTATGCACCTGCAGTGACCTTCAAAGCTAACTCCTTCAGCTGCAAAGCCCGAGCCACAAATTCCAGAGCAGATCACTTCAGTGCAATTCTTCAAAGAAACTCGATTATGCAAAGAAACTCGATGCCAAAATCACAAAAGCAAAAAGCTTCGACATCGGACCTGACAAGTGAAGGCCTTCAGTCTCCGCAAGTCGGGTCTCGAGTCGCAGCTCGTCGTCGTTGTCGTCGTCTCGCCAGACTCTGTGGCCTCGTCTAGATTCTTAGGAGTCATACATGCTAACATTCGGGTCGACATTTTGCTTACCCTGTCTGCATGCAGTCAGTCGTTTCTGCTGCCGCTTGCTGCTATTCTCTTCACATTGAAGGCGCCAGATTCGCAACCATAATTTCTGCAGCAGGCTCTCAAGAGACTCTTGAAGGTTAAAAAGAAAACGTCTCAGTTTTCCAAAGACTGGTGGAATTTTTCTCATCCGTCTTCTCGACGGACGTTACCGCGTACGGGATTCTTCCTTGATGCTGAATCTCTCTTGGCTCCTCCCCTTTCACGGCGTTTCTTCCTCTGTTTGCATCCTACCTAGCCCTCTTTCTTCCTCCCTTTTCTTATTGCCTACGAGCTTCGATTTCTGAAGCCCCGTCGATTCTCACATCAATCGCACGCGGATCTATCACATTTTCTTTCTCCCCAACGAGAAAGTTAGGATGCATAAACTTTGGCCTCTTCCCAAGTTGCGCGCTGCTTCTTTCAAGGTCTTGCCTCCACTAACGTCCCTGCTCATCAGCTCCGTCCATTCTTCCATACACACAATCTTCCTCACAAAAGTGTTTTCTGCTTTCTCTCCTGCACAAAATCGCAAAAGGATCCACAACAGGAAGAAAAAAACGGGGACCTACAATCCCCGCCTTTTAGAAAAAAAATTCGGAAGAAGAAATCCAGTTTTACTCAACAAACCAATGCGCCGGCCTGCCGAACCGCAAGGTTCACCTCCGGCTCCTTTCCACCACGTTTCTCATCACCTACAAATTTTTTTTTCAAAGATTCACAAGAAAACAAACGATCTACTACAATGTGCACTGCAACAACACGGAAAACTTCACCATCATCTTCTCCAATCCTGACTACCGAATTCTTTGAGGAAGAAAAAACACGCACAGAAAACTTCAAAGGTTAAAATTTTAAAAAACTCTTTGCAGTTCTTTTCTGATCTTTCTTCATCTCCAAAAAAAAAAAAAAAAA
>Ga0116230_10005296_pt1 | contig 12661 bp, 10 predicted proteins | sample S1TSphfallax_3_FD_88678 | JGI IMG/M metagenome (GOLD analysis project Ga0116230, IMG submission 88678) | Host-associated microbial communities from peat moss isolated from Minnesota, USA - S1T2_Fd - Sphagnum fallax MG | ecosystem: Host-associated > Plants > Peat moss > Unclassified | place...
GAGGGCGACCTCGCGGGCGCGACGGCGGGTGGCAACATCGTCCTGACCTCCGGGCGCGGACGGATCGAACTCAGCACCTCCGGCGGCTCCGTTACGGCGGATCAGATCGCGGGTTCGGCCCATCTGCGTACCGGGGGCGGCAGGATCGAGGTCGGGACGATGGCCGGCCCGATCGCGGCTCGCACGGGCGGAGGTTCCATCCGCGTGGTCTTCGCGGGTCCGATGGCGGCGGACAGTTCCCTCGCCACGGGCGGTGGCGGCATCCGGGTCCGGTTGCCGGCCGGCGCAGCGGTTCGGCTCGACGCCGCCACGGCCGGCGGGGAGATCGAAACGGACGGTGTGTCGATCGCGCTGACCCGCGGTGGGCGCCACGCCGATCGCCTCGTGGGCACCGTCAACGGCGGAGGTCCGGCCCTCAGTTTGCGGTCGGGCGGGGGCGATATTGCGATCGCCGGGAGCTAACCCTGGGCTAACCCAAGGGTCCCGGGACTGGTTCAGAAATGGCTCGGCTGCCGCGCGAGGAACTGTCCCCGTCCGGCCTCGCCGACGAACTTCCCGTCGCGGACGGCCACTTCGCCGCGGACGGTGACGACGCTGGGCCGGCCCTCGATCGGCCAGCCCTCGAAGGCGCTGTAATCCACGTTCATGCTCTGAGTCGCCGCCGAAATGTGACCCCGGTAGTCCGGATCGAACACGACGAGATCGGCATCCGCTCCGAGCTGGATCGTGCCCTTGCGGGGAAAGAGATCGAAGAGTTTGGCCACCCGGGTGCTCGCGACGTCCACCAGCGTGCTCAAATCGATCTTCCCGGCTTTCACTCCATAGGTGTAGAGCAGATTGATCCGCTCCTCCAGCGAGGGGATGCCGTTCGGGATCTTGGTGAAGTCGCCCTTGCCCATCGGCTTCTGCGTCTGGAAATCGAACGGGGCATGGTCCGTGGCCACCGTCTGGATGAGGCCGTCGCGCAGCCCGTGCCAGAGCACCGCCTGGTTGCGCACGTCCCGCAGCGGCGGCGACATGACGTACTTCGCGCCCTCGAAATCCGGGCGCTCGGCGTAGGTCTTGTCGAGGACGAGGTACTGGATGAGCGTCTCGACCGCGACCTGCACGCCCCGCTGGCGGGCGGCGACCGCCTCGGCCAGCGCCTCGGCGCAGCTCAGGTGAACGATGTACGTCGCGGCGCCGGTCAGTTCGGCGAAGCTCATCAGATGGTGCACGCCCTCGGCCTCCACCCGCGGGGGCCGGCTCTCGTGGTGCTGACCCGGGTCGGTTCGCCCCGCGGCCAGGAGTTCCCGCTGGCGTTCGGCGACGAGGGTCTCGTTCTCGCAGTGCGCGGTGACGATGACCCCGAGTTCCTTCGCCAGCTTGAGGGTGCGGTAGAGCTCGCCGTCGTCGATCCCGAAGGCGCCCTTGTAGGCCAGGAAGATTTTGAACGAACTGATGCCGCGGGCGACGATGCCCCGCAACTGGGCCTCCGTCCGGGCGTCGAATCGGGTCACGCCCATGTGGAACGTGAAGTCGCAGGCCGACTGCCCGGTCGCATGCGCCAGCCACCGCTCAAATCCGGCCAGGGTGTCGTCCGCCCGCGCGGGGCAGCACATCTCGATCAGCGTGGTGGTGCCACCCACCAAGGCCGCGCGACTGCCCGTCGCATACGTGTCCTTGGCCTCCGTGCCCATGAAGGGCAGCAGGATGTGGACATGGGGATCGATGAAGCCCGGGAACACGTACTTGCCCGCGGCGTCGATCACGGTCGTCCCCGGCGGGGCGCTCAGCCCGGCGCCGATGCGGGTGATGGTCTCGCCCTCGCAGTAGATATCCGCCACGTACCGGCTATCGGCGGTGACGATTTCGCCGGACTTGATCAGGAGGGGCATGGAGGCGGCGGAAAATCGGGCGGGAGGTGGAGGCTGGCCAAGCGAAGGGCGGTGAGGAAGGGCGAGAGGTGCCGCGCCGTCCGCCTACGGATGCGGCGGCAGCGGCGCCATCGTGCCGCGCTGCAATCCCTCCTGGTACTGGGTCCAGGTCAGCGACGGCAGGCCGTTGTCGATTTCGGTCATGGTGATGCAGTCGTCCACGGGACAGACGAGGGAGCAGAGATTGCAGCCCACGCAATCGGCCTCGCGGACTTTCGGCACGGGCTTCCCGGCCACGCGGCCGGGTCCGGGGCCGACTCCGAGCTGCTCCGGCGGCAGGAGGTCGATGCACTGGTGGGCGCCGTCCTCGCAGGCGATGTAGCACAGATTGCAGCCGATGCACTTGGCGTAATCGATCCGGGCGACGCGCTGGAAATGCAGATCGAGCGTCTCCCACTTCTGGAGCGTGGGCACGGCGCGGCCGCACAGGTCGGTCAGGCGGGCGCAGCCCATGCGGTCGAGGTACGCGCTCAGCCCTTCCGCCATGTCCTCCACGATGCGGAAACCGTGGTGCATGATCGCGGTGCACACCTGGAGGCTGCTCGCGCCCAGCGCGATGAATTCCGCCGCGTCGCGCCAGTCGGCGATGCCGCCGATGCCTGAGATGGGCAGCCGCACGTCCGGATCGGCGGCGCAGCTTTGCACCATGTTCAGCGCGATCGGCTTGACCGCCGGTCCGCAGTAGCCGCCGTGCGAGCTGCGCCCCCGGACGGTCGGCTCGGGCACGAGGGTGTCGAGATCGACGTTCGTGATGCTGTTGATCGTGTTGATCAGCGAAATCGCATCGGCCCCGGCGCGGCGCGCGGCGCGCGCGGCCGCGGTCACGTCGGTGATGTTGGGCGTGAGCTTGACGATCACCGGAATCGTGGCGGCCTCCATGGCCCAGGCGGTGATGCGCTCCGCCACGGCGGGCTGCTGGCCCACCGCCGAACCCATGCCGCGCTCGCACATGCCGTGCGGGCAGCCGAAGTTGAGCTCGATCCCGTCGGCGCCGGCGTCGGCGGAGCGCCGGACGAACTCGTGCCAGCGTTCGCGGGTGTCGACCATCAGCGAGGCGATCACCGCGTGATGGGGCCAGCGGCGCTTGACCTCGGCGATCTCGCGGAAGTTGGTGTCGGCGGAACGGTCGCTGATCAGCTCGATGTTGTTGAAGCCGATCATCCGGTTCGGTCCGTAATTGAGCGCCGAATACCGCGACGCCACGTTGACGATCGGATCGCCGATCGTCTTCCAGACGACGCCGCCCCAGCCGGCCTCGAAGGCGCGGTGGGCCTGGTAGGCGGTGTTGGCGGGCGGACCCGAGGCGACCCAGAACGGGTTGGGGGACTTGATCCCGGCGAAATCGATGGAGAGGTCGGCCATAGCGAGGGGAGGGTGGCGGGATGGGGTGCCGCAGCCGCGGTTCAGGCGTGGGCCCCGGCCGGGGCCGCTTCCGTCACCCGGATCGGGCGGTTCAGCCCGGCCCCGAAGGCCCCGCCGGCGGCGCCGAGCCGCGAGGGCTGGGGCGTGGGGGCGGCCGCCGTGCCGGTGAGGGCGGCATGGATGCCGCGGGCCGCCTTCTTGCCTTCGCCGACCGCATTGACGACTTCGCGGCCGCCGTTGCCGCAGTCCCCGCCCGTGAACACCCGAGGGAGATTCGTGGCGCCCGTCAGCGGATCGCAGCCGACGACGCCGCGCCCGTCGACCGCGAGGCCGGGAAACCAGCTGCGCAGCAGGGCGGCCCGTTTCTCCTGGCCCACCGCCTTGAGGATCAGATCGCACGGCTCGACGAATTCCGTGCCGGGAATCGGCTCCAGGCGACCGTCGGCGGCGAGCCGGGTGCGGACCAGCCGGAGGCCCGACACATGGCCGTCGGCGGCCACGACCTCGACCGGCTGGGCGTGAAAGAGGAAGCGGGCGCCGTCGAGGCGGGCGAGTTCATATTCGAAGCGGTAGGCCGACATCGCCTCCTCGCCGCGCCGGTAGATGATCGTGGCGCTCTCCGCCCCGAGCCGCCGCGCCTGGGTGACGGCGTCGATGGCGGTATTGCCGCAGCCGATCACGGCCACGCGCCGGCCGACCGGCACTTCGTGGTACGGCCGCGTACGCAGATCGCGGATGAAGTCGAGCGCGTCGAGCACCTCGGGCAGGTCCTCGCCGGGCACCCGCAGCCGCTGCGCCTCGCCGAGCCCCAGGCCCAGGAAGACCGCGTCGAACTCCCGGGTGAGGTCGGCCACGGCCACGTCGCGGCCCACCTCGACGCCCGGCCGGAGTTCGACCCCGAGCGAACGGACGAGCTCGACCTCCTGGAGACTCACCTCGGGCTTCATCTTGTAACAGGCGATCCCATACGTGTTGAGGCCGCCCAGGAGCGGTTCGCGCTCGAAGATCGTCACGGCGTAGCCGAGCTGGGCCAGTTCCGCGGCGCAGCCGAGGCCGGCCGGGCCGCCGCCCACGACGGCGACGCGCCGCCCGTTGGGTGCGGCCGGCCGCGGCAGCAAGGAAGCGCCGCGGGCGCCCGCCGCGTCGGTGGCGTACCGCTGCAGGCGGCCGATCTTGATGGGCTGCTGGTCCCGATCGTCGAGAACGCAGGCGCCTTCGCAGAGCACCGCGGTGGGACAGACCCGCGCGCAGCTCGCGCCGAGGATGTTGGCGGAAAGAATGGTCCGCGCGGCGCCCAGCGGATTACCCGAGGCGATCTTCTTGATGAAACTCGGCACGTCGATGCCGGTCGGGCACGCCATGATGCAGGGCGCGTCGAAACAGAACAGGCAGCGACTCGCCTCGATCGCCGCCTCCGCGGCGGTATAGGGCGCCTTGAGCTCGGCCAGATTGGCCGCGGCGGTTTCAGCGGGCAGGATCGGGGCGACGGGCATGGTCAGAGAAGCGGAAGCAGGCTGAAAACAAGCGGCTCTGGGCGGCGCGCGGCGAGGCCGGCAGGAGCGGCGGAGGAAGGTGGTAGTCCGACGGTTGCGATAATTTCCCTCGTTTCCAAGCAGTATTCGGACCAGTCTGACCCCCTTGCCGCATGACCACCTTGCTGGACCCGGCCCGGACCCTCGCTGATCTCAAGGAGTTGCGGCGCCTCACTTCGGACGAACACGGGGCGCAGCGCGTCGCCTTTACCCCGGTGTGGCAGGCCGCCCGCGCCTTCCTCCGCCAAAAACTGGCCGAACTGCCGGTCGAGGTCCATCTCGACGCCGCGGGCAATCTCTGGGCCACCCTCGCCGGGGCCTCCGAACGCGCGCTGATCATCGGCGGCCACTTCGATTCGGTGCCCAACGGCGGCTGGCTCGACGGCTGTCTCAACGTCCTCGCCGGCGTCGAAATCCTTCGCCGCCTGCACGCCCAATACGGCGATCGGCTGCCCGTCACCGTCCGACTGGTCGACTGGGCCGATGAGGAGGGGGCGCGCTTCGGCAAGAGCCTCTTCGGTTCATCCGCGTGTTCGGGCACCCTTGATCTGGGCGAGGCGCGCGGGCTGCGCGATCGCGACGGCGTCGCCCTGCCGGCCGCGCTGGCCGCGCTCGGACTGGATCTCGAACGGGTGAAGGAAAGCGGCGTCGAACTCCGGCACTCCGCGGCCTATCTGGAATTGCATATCGAGCAGGGTCCCGTGCTGCTCGATCTCGATCTGCCGCTCGGCGTCGTCCTCGGCACCTGCGGCGTCGAGCGCTACGCCATCACCTTCCGCGGTCAGGCCGCGCATTCGGGCAGCACCCCCATGGGCGTGCGGCGGGACGCCTTCCTCGCGGCCGCGCGGATGAGCCCGGAAATCTACCGCATCGCCGAGCGCCACGGCGGCGTCTGCACCATCGGATCCTGCACGACGCGGCCCGGCATCGTCACGAGCGTCGTCGAGGAGTGCCGGATCACGCTCGACCAGCGCCACCTCGACGCCGCCGCCCTGGCCCGGATGCTGGCGGAGGCCCGGGAAGCCAGTGCGCGCTTCGCCGCCGAGGGCCGCGTGGAGGTCGCGTGGGAGCGCATCTGGCACATCGAGCCGATTCTGTTCGATCCGGCGCTCCTCGCGGCCGGTGACGCGGCCGTGCGGGAGACCTGCGGCCGGTCCCACCGCCTGCCCTCGGGCCCGCTCCACGATGCGGCCGAGGTCGCGCGCGCCGGCGTGCCGACGGTGATGCTGTTCGTGCAGAGCCTGCGCGGCATCAGTCATAACAAGATCGAGGATACCCGCGAGGATCACCTCGCGCTGGCCGTGACCGCTTTCGACCGTTTGGCGGATAAGGCGATCGCGCTGATCCAGGCGCGCGCCTGAGCCCGGCTCGGCGCCGGGGGGGCGGAGGCCAAGGGGGGATTCGCTAGGCCCGGAAGAATTTCAGCGTCCGCCGCAGCGAGGCGACGAGCGCTTCGATCTCCGCGGCCTCGTTGTACACGTAGAAACTCGCGCGCACCGTGCTGGTGAGCCCTAGCTTCCGCATCAGCGGCTGGTTGCAGTGGTGGCCGCCGCGCAGCGCGATGCCGTCCTCGTCCGCAAACGTGACGATGTCGTGGGCGTGGACGTCGGCGAAAGCGAAACTCACGAGGCCGCCCCGCTCCCCCGCCGGTCCGATCAGGCGGATGCCGGGCAGTTCAGCGAGGCGCGCGTACGCCTCGCGCGCCAGCCGGCCGTCGTGGGCCTCGATGCGGTCCCGGCCGAGCGCGTCCAGATAATCGCAGGCGGCTCCGAGTCCCACGGCATCGGCAAAGTTCGGCGTGCCGGCCTCGAACCGTTCCGGGGTCGGCTTCCAGCGGCTGGCGAAGAAGTCGACGTGCGCGATCATGCCTCCGCCGCCCTGCCAGGGCGGCATCGCTTCCAGGAGCTCCCGCCGGCCGTAGAGCGCGCCGATCCCGGTCGGCGCCGCCATTTTGTGCCCCGAGAACGCGAGAAAGTCGCAGCCCAGCGCCTGGACATCGAGCGGCAGGTGGCCGATCGATTGCGCGGCGTCGACCACGGTGATCGCCCCGACCTGCCGGGCGCGGGCGCACAGCTCCGCCACCGGATTGACCGTGCCGAGCGTATTCGAGATATGGGTGAACGCGAAGACCTTGACCTCCGGCGTCAGCACGCGGTCGAGGGCGGCGAGGTCGAGCAGGCCCTCGTCGCCGGTGACCGGGAGATACCGGAGGGTGGCCCCGGTGCGCTGGGCGATGAGCTGCCACGGCACCAGATTGCTGTGATGCTCCATTTCCGTCAGCAGGATCACATCCCCCGCCTTGAGGTTGGCGCCGCCCCAGCTCGCCGCGACCAGGTTGATCGATTCGGTCGTGCCGCGGGTGAACACGATCTCTTCGGGCGCGGCGGCGTGGATGAACCCGGCGACCCGCCCGCGCGCACCTTCGTAGCCCTCCGTGGCCCGCATCGAGAGGGCATGCAGGCCCCGGTGGACGTTGGCGTTGTCGCGCTCGTAGAAGCGCTGCAAGGCGGCGAGGACGGCGCGCGGCTTTTGGGTGGTCGCGGCGTTGTCGAGATAAACGAGCGGGTGCCCGTTCACCTCCTGGTGCAGCGTGGGAAAATCGCCGCGGACGTTATCCCAGCTCGGGGTCACGGCGCTCAATCGCGGTGGGTCTCCGTCGTGGCCGGCTCCTGGTCCTCGCTCTTGAGCGCGTTGAGCGCGGCGTGCCAGCCCAGCGTGGCGCACTTGATCCGGGCGGGGAAGGCGTGGACGCCGGCGAAGGCGGCCAGATCGCTGATCTCCTCGGGCTCCTTGCCCGTCGTGACGATCTCGTGGAACTCGCCGTACAGCTTTTCCGCCTCGGCCGCGGTCCGCCCCTTGAGCTGGGTGGTCATGAGCGACGCACTGGCCTGCGAGATGGCGCAGCCGGAACCCTCGAAGGAGATGTCCGCGATCCGACCGTCGGCGACCCGCAGATAGACGTCGCACTGGTCTCCACAGGTCGGATTGTCCCCATGCGCGACCCGATTGGCGGTCGGCAGCCGGCCGCGATTGCGGGGGCGCCGGTTGTGGTCGAGGATGACCTGTTGGTAGAGGTCGGAGAGGTCGGAGGACATGCGAAGAGGGAAGAAGTTACCGAAGAGTTGCCCGGGGGTCAAATCCGTGGTTACCGTCCCCGCGCGTTCGCCACCGCCACCTTCGCATGTCGCCCTCGCTTCCTCCCACCGGCGCTCCCGCGGCCACCGCCTCCGGGGGCCATGAGGTGCGGCGGCTTACCCGCCTCTACGTCCTCGCGCTCGCGCTGATCGCCCTGCTCGCCCTGGGGCGCCACTGGCTGCTGCAGCGGCAGATCGCCGAGCAGCGCGACAACGCCGAGGTCATCAACCAGGCGGGGCGGCAGCGCATGCTCAGTCAGCGCCTGGCCAAGGCGGCGCTGGCGCTGGCCACCGCGTCCGACGCCGGTGAGCGGCGCGAGTGGCTCGCCGAACTCCGGGAGACCGCCGCCCGGTTCCGTACGGTCCAGATCGCGCTGCGCTACGGCGATCCCGCCCTCGGCCTGCACCCGCAGAATGGCCCTGCGCTGGAATCGCTCTACGCGATCGCCGAGCACGACCACGCGGCGATGCTCGCCGACGCCGCGGATCTCTTGAACCATTACGCGCAGCCCCAGCCCGCGCCTGCGGGCGTGCGGGCCCCCGCGGTGGCGGGCATGCTAGTCCACGATGCGGCGTTCGTGCGGGAGATGGACGCGATCGTGAATCGGTACCAATTGGAGTACGAACGGCGGCTGGCCCGCCTCGAAGGACTCGAATGGTTCATGCTCCTCACCGTGCTGACCCTGCTTGTCCTGGAGGCGCTGCTCATCTTCCGGCCGATCACGGCGGTCATCCATCGTACGATTCTCCAATTGGTCGAAGCCGGCGCCGAACTCCAGGGCGCACTCGCCGAACTCTCCCGCCAGCATGCCCAGTTGGACGTCGCCCTCACGGAGGCCAAGGCGGCGATCAAGGCGAAGTCCATCTTCCTCGCCACGATGAGCCATGAGATTCGCACGCCCATGAACGGGGTGATCGGCATGACCGGGCTCCTCCTGGAGTCGACCCGGCTCACCGCGGAGCAGAGCGATTACGTCGAGACGATCCGCGCGAGCGGCGACACCCTCCTGACGCTGCTCAACGACATCCTGGACTTCTCCAAGATCGAATCCGGGAAAATGGAATTCGAACGCCAGCCCTTCGATCTCCGCGCCTGCGTCGAGGAGGCGGTGGAGCTGGTGGCGGTCGCCGCCCGCGCCAAGCGCCTCGAACTGGTGGTGGATGTGCGCGACGACGTGCCGGCCGCGCTGGTCGGCGACGTCACCCGGATCCGGCAGGTGGTGGTCAACCTGCTCAGCAATGCGGTGAAGTTTACCGCCGCGGGCGAGGTCGTGGTCGCCGTGCAGATGGAGACGGTGGCAGGCGAACCGGTCCCGCGCGTGCGCCTGGAGGTCCGGGATACGGGGATCGGCATCCCCGCGGACAAGCTGGACCGGCTCTTCCAGCCGTTTTCGCAGGTCGATGCGGCCACGACCCGCCATTACGGCGGCACGGGACTGGGGCTGGCGATCAGCCAACGCCTGGTCGAGTTGATGGGCGGCGAGATCGGCGTCGCGAGTGTCCCGGCGGTGGGTTCGACGTTCCATGTCATCCTGCCTGCTCCCGTCGGAGTGCTCCCGCCGCGGGCCGGCCTGCTCTCCCTGGAAACGGTGCGCGGCCGGCGGGTGATGGTGGTGGACGACCACACCACGAATCGGCGGATTCTCCTGGCGGTGCTGCGGCGGGCGGGACTGGACGCGTTCGATGCGGGATCGGCGCGCGATGCCATCGAATGGCTGCGACTCCATCGCTGGCCCGACCTCTTGATCACGGATATGGTGATGCCGGCGCTCGATGGACTCGACCTGGCCCTGGCCGTGCGCGAACTGGAGCACCGCGCCGCTCGGCCTGAAGGTGGGCTGCCCATCCTGCTGCTCACTTCGGGCGGCTTTGAACGGTCGGATCCGCGCGTGCCCCGGGCGCGGTTGTCCGGGGTGCTGCTCAAACCGGTCCGGTCCGGCCCGTTGCTTCAGGCGGTTGCGGCCACCCTGGCGCCCGCCGTTCTCCCGGCTGTCACCTCGGACTTGGCGATCGGCGACTCCGGCGCGTTCGCGCGGGCGAATCCGCGCCGCATCCTGCTCGCCGAGGACAATGCCGTGAACCAGAAGGTCGCGATCCGGATGTTGGAGACGCTCGGCTACCGCCCGGATGTCGCCGCCAACGGGCTGGAGGCGGTCGCCGCCTGCCGGCGCCAGCCTTACGATCTCGTCTTCATGGATGTGCGGATGCCCGAGCTCGACGGTTTCGAGGCCACCCGGATGATTCAGGCGGAATTCAACGAACGGAGTCCCTTTATCGTGGCGATGACCGCCAGCGCGATGCAGGGCGATCGGGAGGCCTGCCTCGCGGCCGGCATGAGCGGCTATCTGGCCAAGCCGGTCAAGTTGGAGGACGTTCGCCGCGCGATCCTCGAGTCCCCTGCGCCGCGTCCGGCGGGATAACGGGGCGGAGGGTGTTTGCCCGGGGGGTCGGGGTCAGAACCAACGCCCGGATTCCGGGTCCATTAATGAGATGTTCCCCCTCCTCACGCTTCTCTCGACGATTCCATTGCCTCCGGTCGCGGCGATCGGCTACTCCCTGGTTTATCTCCTGTTCGGCGGCGGTATCTTCGGCGCGTTCGTGATCTTCGTGATCGCGAAGATGCTCGGCCGCTAGTCCGGATCGAGGGCTAAAGGCTGGCCCAAGGCGGGCCGGCCGTGGCAAATTGGAGTCGGCGTGCCCGATTCCCTTGCTCCCGGCCCCTTTGAGGTCTTCCGCGCTTTTCTCAAGCTCGGCTGCGTCGCCTTTGGCGGCCCGATCGCCCATCTCGGCTACTTCCGCGAGGAATTTGTGGCGCGCCGCCGTTGGCTCGACGACGGCGCCTTTGCCGATCTCGTCGCCCTCTGCCAGTTTCTCCCGGGACCGACCAGCAGCCAGGTCGCGTTCGCGCTCGGCTGGCGGCGCGCCGGCCGCCTCGGCGGATGCGCGGCCTGGCTCGGATTCACGGCGCCTGCGGCGGTGCTCATGCTCGGATTCGCGCTCGGGCTCAAAGCGGGTCCGCATACCGCCCGCGCCGGCTGGCTCCAGGGGTTGGAGGTGGCGGCGGTCGCGGTGGTGGCGCAGGCGGTCCGGACGATGGCGGCGCGGCTCTGCCCCGACGCGCCGCGAATCGCGATTGCCGCCGGCGCGCTCGTCGCGCTGCTCTGGGTCCACGGTCCCTGGATGCAACTGGCCGTGCTGGTCTGGGGCGCGTTGGTCGGCGGCGTGTTCGGCGCGCGCCTCCGGTTGGGTGCCGGCGCCGAGGAGCGCTGGCGATCCGACGCCTTCGCCGGAGGGGATTCCCGGGCCGCCGGCACCGCGTGGCTGGCGGTCTTTGTCCTCCTGTTGATTGGCGCCCCTTGGCTGGCGGCCGTCTGGCCCGCCTCGCCGCTGCGGGTCTTCGCGGCCTTTTATCGTTCGGGCGCGCTCGTCTTCGGCGGCGGTCACGTCGTCCTGCCGCTCCTGGAGCAGGCGACGGTGGCTCGGGGCTGGCTGAGCCACGACGTTTTTCTGAGCGGGTACGGGCTGGCGCAGGCGTTGCCGGGCCCGCTGTTCGCATTCGCGGCGTACCTCGGCGTGATGATTCCGCCCGGCGGGATCGGGAACGGATTATGGGCCCTCGTGGCGATTTATCTGCCGTCGCTGCTGCTGCTTTTCGGGATCATGCCATTTTGGGGGCGGATCCGCGCGGAGCCCGGGGCCCGGGCGCCCATGGCCGGGGCCGCGGCGGCGGTCGTCGGCCTGCTCGCCGCGGCCTTCTACTCGCCCATCGCCACCTCGGCCATCACCGACGGCCGCCGCCTGGCGCTCGCATTCGCTGCTTACGGCGCGCTCCAATTCTGGCGGGTCCCGCCCTGGCTGGTGGTCCTCGCCTGCGCGGGCGTGGGCGCGGGGATGCTCGGGTAACGGCGGCCCGTTCCGGCGCGGAGCTTGCCATAGATGGCGGCCTCGGGCTCTTCAGGGTGTGCCGCCCGCCCTCGACGATCTTCCCCCCTGCGCGGGCTGCGGCCGGTGCTGCCACCTGGTGGTGACGCTGGTGCAGGGTCAGGATGTCGTGCCGGAGGAATTTGCCGTCGAGCGCGAGGGCGAATGGTGCATGGATCAACGCGGCGACGGCGCGTGCGTGGCGCTGGATCCGGTGACGCGGCTGTGCACGATCTACGCCAGCCGTCCGCAGGTGTGCCGGGACTTTACCCGCGGGACCGATCTCTGTCGCGCGGTGGTGGAGCGGGCGCGGCGGGCGCAGCCCTGATCCGAGTCGCTCACGGCGTTCGGGACGGCACGAAACCTTCGGGCGGACCGGTGGGTTGACCAAATTTTTTTGGGCGCGTCCTCAAACCTCCCGGGGGGACGGCTGTCCAAATTTCCAGAGCGCGCCACCGCCGGCGGCGTCCCCCTTTATCCCTTCCCACCCCGATGAACATCAAGCACGCCTCCACCGACCACCCTATCGAGTCAGTCCTCTCCCGTCGCTGGAGTCCCTACGCCTTTTCCAGCCGGCCGGTGGCGGACGTCGAGCTCAAGTCGCTCTTCGAGGCGGCGCGCTGGGCCGCGTCCTCCTACAACGAACAGCCTTGGACTTATCTCGTCGCGACGAGGGCGGATCCGGCCGAATTCGATCGCCTGCTCTCCTGCCTCATCGAGACCAACCAGGCCTGGGCGCGCAACGCCTGGGTGCTCGCCCTGGGCGTGGTCAGTCACCGCTTCGCCAAGAATCAGA
>Ga0116230_10005297_pt1 | contig 12661 bp, 8 predicted proteins | sample S1TSphfallax_3_FD_88678 | JGI IMG/M metagenome (GOLD analysis project Ga0116230, IMG submission 88678) | Host-associated microbial communities from peat moss isolated from Minnesota, USA - S1T2_Fd - Sphagnum fallax MG | ecosystem: Host-associated > Plants > Peat moss > Unclassified | place: USA...
GCCGGCAACTCGGGTGGATCGCGGTCAGCTGGTCCGATCCGGGTTTGTCATTCGAGCATCTGCGCCCGATGGGCACCAGCCATAAAAGCTGGTGGACCGGCCGGGTCCGCCATGGCGTCGGGCAATACTTCATGGGCACCGGGCCAACCTACATGCTCGCCAGCGGCATTTTCCGAATGGCTCATCCCCCAATCCTCATCGGCGGAATCGCCAACCTCTGGGGCTACACTAAGAGTGCCCTGAAGCGCAAACCGCGCTACGGCGACAAAGCCTTCCGCAAATTCCTCCGCGGCTACCAATGGTCCGCCCTGCTCCGCGGCAAGCGCAAGGCGACCGCCCTGCTGAATGACCGCCAGGCCCGCGTCTGGAACCCGCAGTCCGCCGAAGCGTGATTCAGGCCGAAATGTTATTCAGATCCTGTGCGACGCCGGCGCGACAGCGTCAACGCCGCACAGGCTCCAAGAATGGCGAGCGAAGCAGGTTCCGGCACCGGCGCAACCAGTGCCAGAGCCGCGATGCTTTCCGCCGAAATCGCGGTGAACCGATCACCCGCCGGGGCAAACAATTGCTCGGGCGACGCCGCATTGGTCGTGTTGCCGTTGCCCAGTTCACCGTATTGGTTCGATCCCCATTCCCAGATGCTGCCATCGCTGGACAGGGCATACGCAGTTCCCTGGCCGGCGGAGACGGAGATAATGTTGTCGCTGGCAGGCAGCACCAGCACCGGCACATTGGTTTGGCTTGGTCCGCCGGGCAGGCTTTGACCGGTTTCATAGACCGCGCCGTTCTGCAGGATGATCATGGCGAGGTTCGCCAGCGCGACCCCGGTTACGCCGCTGGACATCGACGGCACCGGCGCGGGGGTGTCCTGCTCGGTGTAGGTTCCGTTCCCAAGGGTGCCGTAATAGTTGTACCCCCAGTCCCACAGCGCGCCGTTTTTAATCGCGGCTCCGTTGTTGTTGTTGGCGGCGATGGCGGTCACCCCGCTGGACAGATTGCTGAGCGCAACCGGAGTGGTCACCGTCGCGCTGCTTCCAGTGCCCAGATCCCCAAAGCTGTTGGCATTCCCCCAGGCATAGACCGCTCCGTTCTTGATGGCAAACGCGTGATCCGCGCTGCCGGTCCCGCCATAGGCGATGGCAGTCACGCCGCTGGTCAGCACCTGAGCCGCCACCGGACTGAATCGATTGGTGGTTGTGCCGGCGCCCACCGAGCCATACGTGTTGGTTCCCCAGCCGAAAACCGCGCCATTTTTGATCGCCGCACTGCTGTAGTACGCCCCGCTGACCGTCGTGACACCGCTCGACAGCGAAGGAATCGCATACGGCGAAAGCTCAAAGCTCGGCGAAGTCGAGCCATCCCCGATGTTCCCCCACACATTCGCCCCCCACGCATAGGCAGCCCCATTCTTGACCGCCATGCTGGTCCCCTGACTCCCGCCGATGGCGGTCACTCCACTGGCCATCCCCGGCACAGGGACCGGCGTGCTGCTGGATGTTTCGTTGCCGTTGCCATACTCGCCCTGCGAATTATCTCCCCAGGCGTAGAGCGAATCGCCCCGGCTCACCCCGGGGAGCGCAAGACTTGCTGGGATCGCGATGGCCGTGATTGAAAAGAATCGAACCCCAAGCTCCCGCCGCCGGCGTCGCACTGACTGCATTTTGCTCCCTGTCGCATAAGAAAATTGGATCAATCAACTCAATCTGCGATGGTAAGGTAATCAATAGCAGGGTTGTTTCAAGTGCAAAATACGCCTTTTCGTCTGGCTTGGACATTCGCATCTATCAATTCGATCAGGATGGCTGATGTGCCGGATGCTGAACCGTTCGCCCGGCAGGCACGGGCACTGAGCGATATATCCGCGAGGTTCGACTTCGCCGATCCTCGGTTTCGGGCAGGAATGCCGAATCCAGCTCTTGACAGGACCGATTGAAATGAATGGGTGCCTCGGAAGTCGAGCTAAAAGCGTGTCTGGAGCTAAGCGTGTTTTTGTGGTCTGAAATCTATCCTACGCTGACCAATGGTGAGCGCGCTGACGGCTATAATCTAGATAATGTCCGTTTTCAGCTCATCGTCAACGAGCGGATTAAGATTGTTGCTAATCACTGCTCATTTCTGTCCGGCTTATTGCTGAAGGTAGATGAGGGTGCAGTCGGAGGCGTCTCGGAGACGATCGCTACGTTCGCAAATCATATCGAACGTCTGCTGAGGAACGCAGAGGGTATTTGGGAATGGTGGTAGATTTCGAGAAGCGACTCGTCATTCGTAACGGCACCACGATAGTTTTGCGCAGAAAATTAAACCGGGCGATCCTGAAGTTACTTGAAGCGAGTCGCGATGTGCCCTGCAGCTCCGCGCGCCTCCTGCAGGCGTGGGGTCAGGAAGGGTCTCTCGTAGAGAGAAACGCCGTATACAAAGCTGTTTCTGACCTTAGAAAAGCCTTAAAGCCTCTTAGCATAAGCATAACTGTAGTCCGCGACTCTGGGTGGATGCTGACAGTTTCACCCGAGCGTTCTGGAAAGAAGCGTCGGACGGTGTCCAGACAGTCTCGCACGCCGTAAGACGAGCACGCTGATCTCTCAATGCACCAGTCAGGGACTGCAGCCGACATTTTTTGGGTTGTCCAACAATTTCTCAGGTTCAAATCAGACATAACTCAGGTTCATCAAGAAGGTCCAAGTCGATTCGCCACAGTACGGCGGCGGCAACAGCGACGGCACGCTCTTCAAATACAGCGCCAGCGGTGGAACCCTCAGCGTTCTGGCCTCCTTCAGCTCCGGCACCGGTTACACACCCACGACAGGATTGGTTTGGCACTCCAATGGAAATCTCATCGGCGCAAACCGATACGGGGCGAGCGGCCACGGCGCGCTGTTCGAATACAACACATCCAGCAGCATGCTCTCGGTGCTGGATTCACTTCCCTCCAATGCTTTTGCCGTGAGCGCCCTGACGCTCAACAGTTCCAACGAAATTTTCGGCGCGACCACCCTTCTAAACGGCTGTGATGGAACCCTGTTCCAGGCCGGCGAATCGGGCGGCGGGATTTCGGTGAATGCCAGTTTCACTTCAGGCACCGGTTACGGACCGCAATCGGGACTAACGCTGGATTCACAAGGCGACCTGTTCGGAACGACCAATTACAGTTCCGGGGCTGATGACGGCACGGTGTTCGAGGATGTCGCCGGCAGCGGCTTGGAAGCGCTGGCATCGTTCAGCTCATCCACGGGCTATGTCGCCCCCGGCGGTGTGTTGCGGGATTCGGCCGATGTCCAACTGGGTGATGAGTTCCATGTGAACGCTATGGAGTAAAGAAACTCCCCTGCTCAATATGCCGCGCAGTTTCGATGATAGAGTTTCAGCAAACCTCCGAAGTCTTTCCCGGCAGACCACCGGCCACCAGCAGCAGCCTTCCAGTCTTTGGAAACCTGGTCCTTATCGATCTGCAAACCTCTCCAGAATAAACCACGCGCATCCGAGCGATGACGACGAGTACCGCCAGATAGGCAAGCCAAGAGACAAATGCCGGGATTGCAAAAACGGCAAAGTTGCCAGCGTGGAGGTTTCCCATAACGCGGGATCAATACAGCAGCAATTGTGCGACCGAGTGGGCGACAGCAACGACCGACAGGCCGCCTGCGACCTTGGCCGCCTTCAGCCGCGCATGATAATGGAATTTCAGGGATGCATAGTTAGTCGCAACTGGGAAGGGAGCCGGCAGCCATTCCAAGGCGAGCCGCGCGGCGAGTCACCACCCGCCAGATGCCCCGAGCCTACCCGCCGCAACGCAGGGTTGACAACCTTGGGAGATCCAAGCTTATGTGGCGATTCTGACTGGTGGAAGGCCGACAATTTCGTAAGTGCCTGAGGCGATTCCTATCTTGGCCTGGTCGAGCGCGTCGATGATATCGCGGCTCATCGCATCCTTGAGGTCGCGCACGCCGTGCGTGGGGGCGATGAAGCGGACGGTCAGTTCGACCCAGTTGTCGGTGAGCCGCCAGTAGACTTTGGGTGTGACATCGGGGGTGGCCATGAAGTATTGGTTGGTGAGCTGTTTGAGGGCATCTTCGCTGATGTCGCGGGTTTTCATGGTGTGGCGAGTGGCGACGTCGAGCAGGATTCGCTCGGCCTGCTTTCGATCATCCTTGTAGGAAATAGGCACGCGCATCTCTTCCCAAAGGTAGGGAAATTCGCGGGTGTAGTTGTAGACGGGTTCGTCGAAGACTTTGGAATTAGAGACGGTGACGATTCGGCCGGTGTACTGGCGGGCGTGGACCCACATGGCCGGCTCGTCATCCTGCACGGCGGGCGGCTGGCCCATTTCCATGATGGTGGTTTGCGTAAATCGCAGTGCGACCACATCGCCGCGGACGCCGCCCATGGTGATGCGGTCGCCGACACCGAATGTTTTGCCGCGAAGGATGACCAGATAGCCGGCCAGGGCGCTGATGGGCTTTTGCAGCGCGAATGCGACACCGGCGGTGACAAGGCCCATGAAGGTGGCCAGCCGGGTGGGGTTGTCGAACCAGACCGACAGCACACAGACTAATGTGAGGATGGAGAGAAAGAGGCTGATGCCTTGCCGGACCCAGAACACCACTTTTTCGCTACGGCGGCTTTGTAAAAATAAATTCGAGAGGCTTTTCAACAGCCAGTGGAGAACGACCATGCAGATGATGAAGGCAAGCGTGATCAGCAGCTTGCGACCGTTGTCCGGTGTGAAGCCGATCAACTTCGTGCCGAAAACTTCCAACGCCTGGTTGTCGCCTTGATGAGGTAATGAGAATATCGACATATCGCAGACTCTGATTAGTGCGGCACAAGACTCTGCACCATTCCTTTAACCGCCTGCTTGATAATGCCCGCTTCGTTGGGATCGCCGCGGAGAATCGTCTGGGTGAAATTCTTCATTTGTTGAAGGGTGAAATGCGGCGGGAGCGTGGGCGTGTCAGGATCTGAAATGGCTTCAACCACAACAGGGCGGTCGCTGGAAAAGGCTTTATCCCAGGCGTCAGCGAGTTGATCGGGTCTTTCCACGCGGATGCCGCGAAGCCCGATGGAATCGGCGAAGGCGGCGTAGGGGAAATCGGGAAGTTCCTGGCTGGCGACAAAACGAATGTCGCCCATCATGACGCGCTGCTCCCAGGTGACCTGGTTGAGGTCACGGTTGTTCAGCACCAGCGTGATCCAGCGGGGGTCGGCCCATTCCTTCCAGTATTTGCTGACGGTGATGCAGGCGTTCAGGCCGTTCATCTGCATCGCGCCATCGCCGGTGACGGCGATGCAGACCCGGTCGGGAAAACAGAATTTTGCGCCCACGGCATAAGGCACTGCGGCACCCATGGTAGCCAGATTGCCGCTACCGCTGGCCATCATGCCGCGGCGGATTTTCAAGTCGCGGGCGAACCAGTTGGCGGTGGTGCCGCTGTCGGCGGAGATGATGCAGCGATCGGGCAACCTGGGGCTGAGTTCCCAGAAGACACGCTCGGGGTTAAGCATGCCGTTATTGCCATCGGTGTGCGCCCGGCCCTCGATCACCTTCCACCAATCCTTCACCCACCCGATGATCTTGTTCTGCCATTCAAGATCGGTCTTGAGTTTCAGCAATGGCATCAGGGCTTGCAGAGTCTGTTTTGAATCTCCCTTTAGATTCACATCCATCGGATAACGCAGGCTGAGCAATCGGCCGTCGATATCGATCTGGACTGCCTTGGCTTGGCCGGCTTTGGGATAAAATTCTCCATAGGGAAAGCTGCAGCCTACTACGAGCAGCGTGTCGCATTCCTGCATCATGTCCCAGCTTGGCTTGCTGCCGAGCAAGCCAATATGCCCGGCACAGAAGGGAACGTCTTCCGGCACCACCGCCTTGCCGAGCCAGCTCTTGGCGATTCCCGCCCCTAACATCCTGGCGATCTGAACCACTTCCTCTTTGGCGTTCAACGCACCCGCTCCAACGAGCATCGCGACTTTCTTGCCTTCATTGAGGATCTTCGCCGCAGCCACGAGGTCGGTTTCATGCGGAATGATATAAGGAACCGGGCAGCCGACACCGCTGAGCGCGTGGTCGTGCTTTTGCGGCGGTTCGGGAACGGCGGCTTCCTCCTGAATGTCCTTTGGAAAGATCAGGCAGGTTACAGCTTTCTGATCGATGGCAATGCGAAACGCGCGGTCGATGCAATGACGAACCGCTGCGGGACTCATCACGGTGACGCAATACTCGCTGGCTACATCCTTGAACAGGCATTGGAGATCGACTTCCTGCTGATACTGGCTGCCGATGGCGGTTGTGGCGGTCTGACCGACTATGGCGACCACCGGTTGATGGTCCATCTTGGCGTCATAGAGGCCGTTCAAGAGATGGATTGCACCGGGACCGCTGGTGGCCATGCAGACCCCGACGGTGCCGGTGAATTTGGCGTGCGCCGACGCCATGAATGCGGCCAGTTCCTCATGCCGAGCCTGGATAAAGCGAGGCTTGTCGCCGTTCTTCCGCAGGCCGGCGGTGATCCCGTTGATGCCGTCTCCCGTAAAGGCGTAGATGCGTTCCACTCCCCACTCTTCAACCCGTTGCATAACGTATTGGCCTACTGTGACTGACATATGTGTTACTCCTTCACGACGTCCAAATTCGACTCACGGGCTTGCAGATTGGGAATAGGCCCGGCTAGTTTCCAGTAACATCTGTGGCTGTTTCAGAGTTGCCCAGCCTGGTCATAAGCCACGCCGTCGCCGCGCCGAGACCTGCCAGGGCCAATCCACCTACAACCGTGCCGCGATGCTTTGACGCCAACAGCTGGATACTGTGACTGCGTGCCAACTCGTCGAAGTTGCCATGCGAACCATGATCGCCAGGCAGCGGTTCCCAAAAGTTATTAGGGGAAGCTGGATCATTCGGTTTGGGCAGCATGGCACCATTCCACGCGGCCTTCGCCAGGTAATGGTCAAGAAGGCCGGGAATTACCTTCTCCCCCAGGGTCGCCTCCACGGTGGTGTATCCGACCATGATTTCGCGGCGATTATTTTCGGCGGCGAACAGAATCGCATCCGCGGCGACTTCCGGCTGGAAGATGGTCCCGGTTGGCCGGGCCTTATGCGGCATGTTGTTCTTGGTCCAGGTGAACTGGGTTGTGTTCAGCGCCGGCATGTTTACGACAGTGATGCGGACGTTGCTTTTCTCATGAATCAGTTCGCTGCGGAGTGATTCGGTGAATCCCTGGATGGCATGCTTGCTGGCGCAATAGGCACTCTGCAACGGTATGGATCGAAACGCCAGCGCGGACCCAACGCAAATGACAACACCGTTATCTCTGTTCTTCATCCGCTGCAGCGCGCAGTGGGTTCCATAGACCTGCCCCAGGAAGGTGACGTCGACAATGTGGCGAAATTCGTCGGGTTTCATTTTCATGAACGGGCTGTACATCGATAACATGGCGTTATTGATCCACACGGTGATGGGGCCGAACGCCTGTTCGGCCTGGTCGGCGGCCGCCTCCACCTGGTGGAAGTTGCTGACATCGGTTGGGATCGCGAGGGCCTGCCCGCCGCGGGATTCGACGTCGCGCTTGGCACCCTCGAGCCCGTCTTTCCCGCGTGCCAGAAGGGCGATCTTCGCGCCGCGCGTGGCAAACAATCGTGCGGTGGCGCGCCCCACACCGCCGGAGGCACCAGTGATGACAACCACGCTGTTTTGATCGATGTGCATCTGAGTTCCTTTGACTTTTGCTGCCTGACAATCGGTGTCGTGACCCTAGTTGGCGACGATGTCTACGCTGAAATCGCGCCCTTCCCATTTGTCCTCCGCAGGCCAGTAGAACGTGAATGCAATCGCGGTGCCTTCTGGCAGCGAGCGGGTGGGAAGGTCGGTGACAAACATGCCGATGCCGGTGTCAATTGCGTCGGCGTCCCAAACCGTTTTCCAATTATCACTGGTCCATCGCACCCGTGATGGCGTGGTGGTTTCGAGTCTCAACACAGCGTCATGCGGAATGGCTTTGGCTTTTGCGTCGAAACGCCAGGCGTAGTGCGAGGCGGGATGATCCGATTCGATATACCGGGCGACGGTTTGCCGCGGCATGTCGAACACTGCGCCATCGACCAGCGATCGGATGAGCTTCACGTGTTCGGCATGCGCCCAGACCAGCGGCCGGGCTGACCCGCTGGGGCGACCGGGGAACAATTGCCTGTCAGGAATCGGATCGGAATCCCAAGCCTGCTCGGAGATCAAGCCGGTGTCGCTGGCAAGTGATTCCATGACCCCGAGAAGACGGCGGGCCTCGTCGGTGTGACCGGCCGCCAGTTCGTAGTGCGCCCGCTCGCCGGCGAACAGCGGCCAGATTCGGCCGACACCGGTCTTTTCGAAAGGGCTGCCATCGGGCTTCTCGCCATATCCATCGTGATTGTACCGATGCCAGCTTTCTCCATGCGGCGTTTCGACCTTCAACACCGCGTCGATCACTTTGATGGTGTTGAGCATCTTCGGATCGTCGGCTTTGCGAAGTCCAAACCGCACCAGCGCCAGCGCGTCAACACTCACGATTTGCCAGGCCGGGAATTTGTCATCGCCATCGGGCAGGTTGGGGATCTTCAGATCCAGCATCAAGGGGGAAACGCCTTGCAGCGTGCTGGGTGGCGCGATTCGAAGGTAGTAACCGGTCACGCCGACCTGCTCCGCCAGCGGCGTTCCCTCGACGTAGGTCCAGCGTTCGATCGAGCCGTTCCAGGTGTCGGCGGTTTGCCGGAAATATGCGGCCAATGCTGCTTCACCATGCTCGTCGGCGAATTCGGCGGCGACCAGCAACGCGGCGATGATCGACGCCAGCGTGAACGCGGTTAGACCGGCATCTTCCTCCCACCGGTCCATCGGTGAAGCCGGTCCCCTGCGGACGAGATAGTCGGCGGCGTTGCGCACCATCGGCCAAAGGCGTTCGACTTGGGCCTCGGTGACAGTTTTCTCGCGCCGGGCGAGATTCAACAGCAGGACCGGGGCGGCGGTTTCGTCCAGCTGAATACCCGACCAGTTCATTCGCCCGTCGAGCCACATGTTCTGCGGCCAGTGACCATCGGTTTCCTGGGTTGTCTGATAAAAGTCCAGTGCCCGGACGATTTCATCCCTGCCTCCGGCGGCGAGGATCGCGCCGGCGGTTTCGTAGGAATCCCTGGGCCAAAGAACGTGATACCCGCCTTTGTCGGCATCACCATGCACTTCACCCCATGGAATTGAAAGGCTGGCAACGGTACCGCCCTGGAAATCCTTGGACTCGTGGGTTGCCAGCACCGTGGTGCTGACACGGTATGCATCGCTTTTGGCCTTGGAGCCCGAACTCATCGGTCGCAGTGAATATTGCCAGTCGGTCCATTGCCGTTCGTACAGTTGCCGGGCATCGTCAAATCCGCGATCCAGGCTGGTGCGGGCGCGATGCGCGCCCTCGACTGCTGTGGTTCCAAAACCAACGGCGAGCGTGAATTGATTGCCCTTGGAGATGTCGATCTCACCCATCATGGCGACGTTGCCATCTTCGGCACTCTTGTAAAACCACGTCATTCTTTTGTGCCGGTGCAGATCCTGCCAACCATCGGAAACCCCGACATAACCGACCGATCGGCCGACCCATGGGAGCGTGCAGGCGAGAGCGAGTCCGATGCCGGCGCGTTCTGCCATCAGCATGGGAACTCCTTTGAAGCTGTCGACGCGGGCGTTGTTATCCTGGCCGTGGTTGCCAAGATGCGGTGCAATGAGCACATAAAGGTGGTAGCCGCCCGGCGATCCTTTGAGAGTCTCGAACGTGGTTTGCTGCAGCAGAGTATGGCGGGATGGGTCGGTGACGATTTGCTTGGTGATGCGATATCTCCCCTGCTTGCAGGTGTTGACCAGTTCAAAGCCCGGGACGCCATCTGCAAGCCAGGTCACCTTGGACTCGGTGTCGCACTGTTCTTCGGAAAAGAAATCGTCTCCGGCTGTCACCAGCATCCCCATGTCTTTGACCGAGGGAAGATCGACGCGTGGATAGAAAATTTCACCCACAGCGCCGCGCTGTGTGGAAAACCAGACATGGCTCGTGAGGGAGCGGGCCGTGCCGACGCCGTTTTTTTGGCTGGTAGTCCATCGCGGTTTATCGCCTGGCTTGCCGGGGGCAGCGGTGTGACCGTTTCCAGAGGAACTCCCATGGAGCAGATTCAAGGGCCAAAGATCAATCACTGGAACCTCCTCGACGAGCGTGAACTTGATTCCTTTGACGCGCGATACAGCAAGGCTGCGGCGAGGGCCCCGGTGGCTGCGAGTGCCGACACCGCGACAGCGGTCTTCACTGCCGCATGCAGATGCGCTTTGGACCGGGCTTTGAGCATCGCCGCCTCAGGTTTTCCGTGGGTGGGTCCGGACGGTCCCTCATGCAACGCCAAAGCGATCACCTGCGCCGTGTGCAGCGCATGGCGATCGGTGTCCTGCGAGATCTGCTCCCGGCAACTGAAGCCATCCGCGACGATGAGGGTGTCATCCGCTTCTTTGCGGACCTTGGGCAGCAGGACGCGCTCGCCGGCTTTGATTGCAACGTCAAAATGCTTGCCCGCTTCGAAACCGAACGCGCCGGCCATGCCGCAGCAGCCGTCCGCAGGCTCTGTGATGTCTAGACCCATTTTCCGGAAAATTTCTTTTTCGGCGAACAACTCGCCGTACTCTTTGTTATTCAGATTATCCAGCGACTTCTGATGGCAATGCCCGTGGACCAGTGCTTTTCGATGCAGTTCCGGCACCTTGTAGTCAGGGGCGTGTTTACGGAGAAAATCGGCGAAGGTATAGGTTAACTCTTTCAGCCGCTCGCCGTCGCGATGATTGGGGAGCATGTTGCTGAGTTCATCCTTGAAGACCGCCCAGCAACTGGGTTCAAGAACGATCATTGGCGTACCCGCCTCAATATGAGGCTGGAGCTTCAACAGCATGTCTTCGAGCCAGCGCTTTGCCATGTTTAGAAAGCCATAATCGTAAAGCGGTCGGCCGCAGCACATGTCCTGCATGGGCACGATGACGTGGAAGCCGGCATCCTCCAGCACTTCGACGGCGGCTTTACTGGTTTCAACGTGGTAGTAGTTGTTGAAGGTGTCGGCGAACAGCACCACCTCCGGACCGTGCGGATGCCTGGGTTTATGGCCCAGGTACCAGCGCTTGAAACTCTGCGGCGCAAAGGGCGGGATTCGGCGCTTCTGCTCCATTCCCGCAACAAGTTTCGCAATCGATCGAAGCCCCGGTGTTTGCGTGCAGAAGTTCATCAGCGTTGGCGCAACCGCTGCAAGGCGGGACCAGATGTGAATCCACCCAAAGGCGTACATGTGCCGTGGCCGCAACCGGCCCTCAAAATAGTGACCGAGGAATTCAGCCTTGTAGGTGGCCATGTCGACATTGACCGGGCAGTCTCCTTTGCAGCCCTTGCAGGCAAGGCACAGATCAAGGGCATCATGCACCGCTTGGCTGCGCCAGCCGTCCTCGATGACCTCGCCATTCATCATTTCAAAGAGCAAACGCGCTCGCCCGCGCGTGGAATCTTTTTCTTCGTGGGTGACCATATAGGACGGACACATCGTGCCACCTCCCTCGCGGCGGCATTTACCGACCCCGACGCATCGAAGTGACGCTCTGGCGAAAGAGTGGCGGTCAGCGGGATATGAAAAGTAAGTGTCGGGTTGCGGCGGATTGTAGTCCGGCCCGATGCGCAGGTTTTCTTCCATGCCGTAAGGGTCGACCACCTTGCCGGGATTCATTTTCCACTGCGGATCCCAAATGAGTTTGAATTCGCGGAAGGCCTGGACAATTTCGTCACCGAACATTTTTGGCAGCCATTCACCCCGGGCCTGGCCGTCACCGTGCTCACCAGAGAAGGACCCGCCGTATTGCACGACCAGCGTGGTCGCTTCCTCCATAAACTCGCGGTACTTCTTCAATCCCTCGACAGTATAAAGATCAAATCCGACCCGACAGTGGATGCACCCCTGGCCGAGGTGACCGTAAAGCGAGGGATTGTGGCCGTACTTATTGAACAGTTTGCGAAGATCTCTTAAGTAGGGTCCGACTTTTTCGACAGGCACCGCGGAGTCTTCCCATCCGGGCCAGGTGTCGGGAAGACCCGGCACCCATGCGGTTGACCCGAGGGAGCCTTCGCGCACTTTCCAAACCATTTCTTCCTGCTGCTTGTCGTCATAGAGCTTTGCCGTCGGCGGGTTGGGATTGCTCGCCAGCTTCTCCATGCAGCGGCGTGCGATGGCATCGGATTCTTCCTTGGAATCCCCCGAGAATTCGGCCAGCAGAAATCCCTTCCCTTCGGGCAACAAGGCTAGAGCAGCGTTCTGGTCGCCCTTCTTTTTCACGTATTCAAACAGGAGATGATCCATCCCTTCCAGCGCCGTGGGATTGAACGCAAGCACCTCCATGTTGTGATCGCCTGCGGTGGCAATGTCGGGATACCCGAAAATGACCAGCGTGCGTGCTTTGGGTTCAGGAACTAATTTCAACGTCGCTTCTAAAATAGTGACGCATGTGCCTTCCGATCCCACGATTGCCGCCGCGACATTAAATCCGCTTTCCGGCAGCAGCATCGGCAGGTTGAACCCCGAGACCCGCCGTTCGAGCTTGGGAAACTTGGTGCGGATAAGTGATTCATATTTGTCGCGGAAC
>Ga0116230_10005298_pt1 | contig 12658 bp, 12 predicted proteins | sample S1TSphfallax_3_FD_88678 | JGI IMG/M metagenome (GOLD analysis project Ga0116230, IMG submission 88678) | Host-associated microbial communities from peat moss isolated from Minnesota, USA - S1T2_Fd - Sphagnum fallax MG | ecosystem: Host-associated > Plants > Peat moss > Unclassified | place...
TAATTTGAAAAAATTGCAATCCTGGCTCAAACAAAACTTCTGTCGGTGAAACTGTCGTATGATTAAGTTCCAAAACAATTCGATGATTATCCAAAGGAAAATCGCGCAACAAAAAAGGTGATTTAAAGCGAACTTTTACTCTATATTGAGCAATCATATAATTATTTATTAATGAAGTTATTGGTTGAGCGCGCTCTAAAATATCTCCACGCGCAAATGAAAATTGACCAAGCGTTTGCAAAGAAACCGCTCCAGGAGGAAACATAAACCAAACTGTTCCTGCCATTACAAAATCATTTCGTACCGTATCAAAAACATTAAAATCATCGATGTGTAATCCAACAGTAACTTGATAGGCAAAACCACCAAAACTTTTATAAGTCACTGGATTTACTGCTTCAATCGTTGGCAAAGGATCTTTTTGTTGCCACGTATTAATACGATAATAAAGACTCAACCCAAAAATCACGGCCGTTAGACACATAAAAAAAATTTGAAATAATGGGCCAACAAGCTGTCTTTTGCAAAAGAGTTTTGCTTTTTCAGGCGTTATTTGCTTCACCCTTAGATTCCTAGTATTTCGTTATATCATAAAGGTAGTAATACTTTTTTTTGCTTGTCAACATAATCATTCTTACCAAATAATTCCAATTGTATTCCAGAGACCACACAAAGGTGCAATGCCATTTTTTTGTGGAAATTCTGCACAAAACCCAAGCTTAATTAATCCATCATATTGACCAGCATGGTATGAAAACTGCGTTACAAAAAAAACACCATGGTTCAAAACAGCAGGACTTGCTCCAGAAATTAAATCAATATCAAGTTCCTTAACAGGAACAAAACTAATATCAGCGCTCGCTTGACGAGCAATGGTACTTGCACTTGCACTCAGGCCTGATTGTGCCGCAGCGATACCAAAACTATTTGATTTAAAATTGGTAATCTTTTTGATACGCTCACCTTCATATCCAGACAGATTATAACCAAAAGCTGCACCAAAAAATTCATTGCCAATCCTCAATCCCATAGAAAAATCAACAAGGCTATTCGGCTTGATATGAGCTTTGTAGGTTAAAACATTGACACCAGGAAAATTTTGTTTTGCAGGATCATCAATAGAATTAAAATTCATAAAACAACTCCATGGCTTATTTTTTAAATTAAAAGTTCTCTTTCTAAATGTTCGTAATAAATAAGATGCATCAAGATTAAGAAAAAAGAGCACATTTAAAGGTGCTGATTGCTGAGTCAACATAAGATTAATAGTAATACCACCATTCAGACCAAGTCGTCTATTATTACCAAACTGAAGAGGGAAAAAATGTCTATTATTGTATTTTTTCCCTGTAGGTATAATAAAACCAGTATAATAATTAAAATTAAAAAATTCTTGAAAAAAAGATGTTTTTGTATACAAATAGATATCTCCAATTCCCCACTTCTTATGTGATTCAAGAAACAAAAGATTTTTCCATACTGGATTATTTAACACAGTAATAATTTGAGAATCCGCTTGAAGATTAAGTTGATGATGAACATACATAACCGATGCTCTTAAGCAAATCTCTGTTTTTTTAAAAAAATTCCATGGCATAAGCTTAAAAAGACTCTGCGAACACTCAAAAATAAAACCAACTTGGCGAGCAGTTGGCTTCAAACTTAGGTTTCCATTAAAATCAGAAGGTAATCCAAGCCATTCTGCACGAACATCGCGATTAAAATTTCCAGAAATAGTATCACCTTGAATTAAAAGCCTGTCTTGATGATTAATCAAAAAAGGACGGCCTGTTTTTTCACTTTTTAAACCTTGAAGAAAAAAGGTTGTCACCAAAAATGAACGCCGATCTTTTAAATTAGATTTTTTTTCAAGCAATAATGGATAGATGTATCCATGCCGATCAGCTTGATGAGACTTCATAACGGTTCTTGTCCGAACTGAATCTTGCTCAGTAGAGGCATACATTCCAAATAATAACAAAAATAATAATGGACTTTTTTTTAATACCATCAGGTATGTCCTTTTTTACCATTATCCTATAAGAGATTTTTTGCTCAAGGCAAGATAATAAAAAATAAACAAGGCAAGATAATAAAAAATAAACAAGGCAAGATAATAAAAAATAAAGTTGAATAATCGTCATTTTTTGCTATTTTTAAATTAAAATGCAATCAAGTTTTAAAAAAAATTTATTTTTAAATTTTAAATCAAATCTATCATTTCATACTATAAATATTTATTTCCATTGAAAATCTATGCTATTATTTCTTTTATTTTTAATCTTTTCAACATATTCTACAAATAATACTCGATTTCAAATTGTTATTCAAAATCAATTATTTGATTTATCAAAATGTGAAACTATTGTTACCATCTATAATGACTTGATCAGTCTAGATAACAATAATTCGGCTCACGAAACTATTGCTACTATACTTAATAATCTTTTACCTCAGTTAGGAAATGCAGAGCAAGCTTCCTATATGTCAAAAGTATTGAATGAAGGTTTCGGGCTTGATTATTCTACAATAATAAAAAATAATCCTAACCCACATGATAAGCAATTCATTATAGATCAGTTCGTTCTCAAATCTAACTCTATCAATAACATTATTTAATTAGATCAGATTTTAAGAGATAGAATAATACTAGGAATACCTAATGAAAATTATATTTGCCCCATTACCCTTCAAGTTAAAAAATTACTTACATCAAAAAATGTTATTAGCAATCTTAACAATATTATTAGCAACAATAAAAAAATAGAAAAACTACATATCGCATTAAAAAACTTTGCCCCTCTCATTGTAACTGATGCAGATATTACATATATTAGCTCTATATATGATAGCCTTACGTATTATTCATACGAAGATTCAAAAATTATTTCTAACTTTTCTAAAAATTTTATTGATTCTGATTTCAATAATAGTTCCTATATGATTAAGAAAGAAAAAGAATACACCATTTTTTTACTGACACCAATTCATGAATATATATTTGAACAATTAAAAGAAAAAAAAATTTTCTTAAAAATTTTACTTGTAACAAATGATTCTTTTAAATGGGAGAAAAGACAAAAGAAATTTTTATTTTACAGTTGGAATGAAAAAAATCTTAAGGATTTATTTAATGAATATACTATTTTTAAATTTAAATCCACTTTAGATCATAAATTTGTTTTTTTTGAATCTAATATTAGTAATAATTTTTTCAAAGAGCTAACAGAAAAAAGCTTGAATGTAATTCTTAAGGACTGTACCATTCAGGCAGAACCAATATCTGATCCTAAAATTTTTTTTAAAAGAAGATATAATTTCAAGTATCGGAAGAACCTTGATCATCCATCAATTCCATTATTCAATCTTCTAGACAACAAAATAGAAGAACTAACATTAGATTATTGTCAATACAATGACAATGATCAAGAAAAATTCAAAAATTTCATTAAAAAATATAACTCAATATACTATTCTCAATATATCCGTTTTAAATATTGCTTATTATCCAATGCTAATTTTTTGAAAACTTTGCAATCAATTTTTTTTACATTCTTTAGTTTGACACATCTTAATTTTTTTATTGATAACTATCAAAAAACAAGTGGTTTCTGAGTGATATGCCATCTCATTTTACATTGGAATATTATATCCTTGATACACTGTTCATCAGAAAAACAGTATAATGATGTGCAATATGTAAACCGTCCTTATAATAATAATAACCTAAGATGGACTCAACTGATATCATCATTAACAAGAAAAAACCTTTTAGTACCATTTTATGATCCAAGAGGTTGGGCCTGGCAATTAATTCCGACCGGTATTATTACACAATACGCCAAACAATTTTTCCCAAAAAATTTTCAATGTTATTTTATATTGATAACTCACTCTCTCATTCTCCTCAATATTTTTTCAAAACCATTCAAATTAGCATATTATGGCTCTAATGAAATCAGATTGCATAACAATATTTGCAAAGAAGAACCTGAAATTAAAAAATCATTAACATTACTTGAATTTAAAAAACTTGCATATAAACTTTTTCTGATACTTTTTTAGGTCTCATTATTATTTTTAGATTACTATATAATACGTTCATGTAATAATAATTTTTCTGCAATTTGATGAAAAAGTGGTACCGCAATCATCGAAGCCCATAATTTTTTTTGGCCTTCACCTTCTTTTTTCAAATACAAGGTAATTACTCTTTGATAATCATCTTTTTCAATAATACCAGCACAAGAATAAATATTATGATTTTCACTATATTCATGATCAACAAGAAGGTGAGCACTTCCCGTTTTTGTCATGATACGATAATCATTAATACGTGCTCGATATGCAGTTCCTTCTTGCGTCGTATATTCCAATATTTTTTTCAAAGTTGTAACTGTCTCACTCTGGTATTTACGCTTACCAAGAATTGATTGTGATTTATTCTGAATAATACTTAATGGAATGAAAATACCATCATTGGCAATAATACAAAATGCTTGAGTAAGTTGCAGTAATGATGATGCAATTTCATAGCCATATGATAATGAAATAAGAGATTGTTTTGACCAATTATTTGGATGATTAACAAATCCTTTTGCAACCCCCGGCAAAGGAATATCAGGTTTTTTACCAAAGCCCAATGCACAATAATGAAAATAGAGCTTGTCTTGTAACTGCTTGGCAACAAGAGCAATGCCAATATTATTTGAAGAGGCAATTACTTGCCAAAATGGAATAACCCCACATGCTTTCCAGGTATTAATTGGTCGTTGATCAATAATTGCATTCGTCCTATTTTTGCAATCAATAGGTGTATCAAATTCGACAATCTTTTCTTCAAGTGCCGCCAACGCAACAAAAACTTTATTGACTGATCCAAACTCATAGACATTTGTTACCCCATAAAGTTTTGCACGATCAGAATCAAATGTAATCGTATTATTAGGATCATATGAAGGCAATGAAACGATGGCTATAATTTCACCGGTAGACGGATTAGCAATAATAGCAGATGCCTCAGAACACCCCCATTGATCCATTCCTAATTGCATTATTCGCTCTGTTAAAAATTGCAGTGTACTATCAACCGTAACCATAACTGGTAAAGGGGTGCGCCCTTGATTTAAGAGTTCTTTTTTTATATAAAATGATTCCATTCGTGCATCTTTTTGAATAATATAATCGGTTGCAACACCTTTAAGTTGCAGATCAAAACTATATTCAAGCCCAGCAATACCGCAATTATCAATATTGGTAATTCCAACCAACCCAGCACAAGATTTATGAGGATAATATCTACCTTTTTCATATAAGAAATGTATAAAAGAAAACTGTTCAAAATACTTTTTCTGCTCCTTACTAATATTACGAGCAATATAAAAAAAATTATTATTCTTTTTTTTCATAAAAGAATCTAACGAGATAATTTTTTTTAATTCAAAAATTTGATTTTCAGTAAGCTCTCTTGGAATAATAAACGCACTCAAACAATCTTTGTTTGTTGCAAGAGAAATACCATTTCGATCAAAAATATCGGCTCGAGGAGGATATTGAGAAACAAATAAAGCCGTCTGTTTATGAGCAAGGTCTTTATAAAAAAGATAGCTAAAAATTTGAATATAATATAAACGATATATAACAAAACAATACGAAAGTAATAATAAAAACGAAAATAATGCCAATCTCGTTTTTTTATAAGGGTTATGTATCATGGTAACTTTATTCTATGAATCTTTTTCAGTGAAAGAGCTTGCATATGCAAAACATTCACAGCATATTCATGCACCATCTTTAAATTTTGATCAGATGTTGCTCTTTCAGTATGTTCCTGCAAGATACGCTCAAGCTTCATTGTGATACGTTCTTCTTTTTGAATCGCATAGGTGTAGGAAAGATATCGACTGTATAAATAAATTTGTACCATGATAAAACAAAGATGAATAAGAATAAAAAAATATAACAACCGTCGATTCAAAAAGGTATTTTGCATACAAGGTTTAAAAATTGATTTTATCAACTACCAAGTATCATTAAAGAAATATATTTTTGTCAACAGTTAGATAAGACCAAAACCCTGCTTTTAAAGTTTACTTGCCATAATAAAGTGAGTGCAAATATAAAAGACCACCAACAGTAGTAGCTGCTGCAAATCCCAACCCAATAAAAGCTTTATTTCTTTCTTCCTGCCTTCTGCTCAAAGCATATAAAACTTTTTCAAATAGGTAACTTTGTTGATAACGAGCAAAAGCATCAGAATCAAAATCATGTTCTTTTTTCCATTGATTAATCCATTTCATTATTTGAGATATAATAGTATCAAATTCAATAAGATTTCTTTGATCAAAAGTCATATTTTCACGAAAAAATCTTTCAAAAACTAAGAATGAAATAGAAAATTCATAAAAATGACCTTCTTCTAGATATTTTTCATTCTCTAAGCATAATCTTAGTATAGCCATATCATGAATAACCATATTAAATTCCAAATTTTTCATTTGAAGGGCAGATTCTTTTTCTGGTTCAAAAATCAAAGATTTAATCGTATTCATAAAGACATCATATCGGTATAAACTAGTATTGTTTGCAATAGAATATTTTTCTATTATTTTTTTTGTATCATATTTGGATTGCACATCAATTAAAGATATATAATCATCCATCTCTAATTTTTGCTTTGAAATACTGCAAAAAAGAGTATTGATACAACAACTAATTATTATTACAAAAGAATAGTTCAATACATTTTTTACTAATTGCATACAAAATCTTTTATACTTTCAAATATAAATAAAAAAGTGTCTTAATTGCAACAATTTTGAATATTTTGATAATTATTCCGCTACAATCATAATTCTGTTTAGCTGATCGATTTGCACAAGTCCATCTTTAACCAAACTATCAATAATAGCATTGAATCGATTCAGATTGTCGGTATAATGACTTACGCGCTCAAATAACGCCTCTAATGAAAACTGCTTATATTCAAGCAATAATCGCAAGGCTTCACCTCGAATTTGACGATCAGAGCCTTCAAATTTTGATTGCTTTGTGTGATGCTTACTTTTACGACTTGGATTAGAAACTGTTTTTTTTAAATGAACACCATAATCCATTAATGCATAATACCAATCACGAGGCCTTTTATAATCAAGCGTTGTTTCAATCAAAGGTAATATTTGACGATCATCAATAGCATCTTGTAACGGAAAAAAATGGTGTAAAAAGACCGCTCGAATATTTGTTTCAATAAAGACTGCCGGCTGATTAAAAGCGAATGCACAGATTGAAGCAGCGGTTGCTTTGCCAATTCCTGGCAATGTTATTAAAATCTTTTCATCATTGGGCAGAATACTGTCATATCGATCAACAATTATTTTAGCAGCATTATATAAAAATAATGCCCTTCTATTATATCCAAGCCCACTCCAATAAAGCAAAACATCTGAAAAGGCTGCAGCAGAAAGGAATTTGAATGTTGGAAATTTCCTAATAAAAACATCAAATTTTTCGTTGACTCGTTTTGTTTGAGTTTGCTGTAGCATAATTTCTGAAACAAAAACTTTATAAGGATCAGCAACATGGCGCCAGGGAAACAGGCGTGCATTAACCGAATAAAAATTCCAAATTATTTCAGAAAATATATCCTGATCCATATGGTTTAACGCGCAACCCCATGACACTTTTTGAACTTTGTATTTGAACCACAATAACAAAGATCATTGCGCCCAAGTTTTGGTTGATCTTTTTGAAGAGTACCACCAATTTGATCATTTTCAATACTATTTGTCTGAATATGTTTTAATTCTTGAATCCGCCTTGCTTCAATCTCAGATTCATTAAATTGAGTAATTTCTAAATGGAACATATTATAAACAACTTGTTGTTTAATCATAAGCATCATGTCTTGAAACATATCAAAGGACTCACGCTTGTATTCAATAAGAGGATTTTTTCTTCCCCACCCTCGAAGACCTATACCATCTTTAAGATGATCAAGATTGAGCATATGCTGCTTCCAGGCAAGATCAATCGTATTCAAAAATAACCACCGCTCAGCAGATCGAACCATATCATTATTATTTTTTGTACGTAATAATGCATAGCGCTCCAAGAAAAAATTAATACAATTAGACGTGAACAACTCTTCATGAGTCGGTCTTTTAATCACAGTATCAATCTCTTGACGACTACAATTCACAATTGAGCACAACTCATTTAATGCCTTTTCTTCTGCCTCATTATTAAAACGATCTGTTATGGAATTTTTGATCAACATCCCAACCAAATCAGTAATAAAATCACGCATCAATCCATAAATACTTTCATCTCCTTCTAAAGCGTCTTTACGATATTGATAAATAACCATGCGCTGCTGATTTAAAACATCATCATATTCTAAAACACTTTTACGCATTTCAGCATTCTGCTTTTCAACCTTTTCTTGAGACTTTTCAATAATACGAGAAACTTGGGGTGATTCAATAACTTCATCCTCTTTCATCCCAAACCACTCCATTCTCTTTTTTAATGTATCACCAGAAAAAATACGTATTAGATCATCTTCCAAAGAGATATAAAAACGGGACTCTCCTGGATCACCTTGTCTTCCTGATCGACCTCGCAACTGATTGTCAATTCGACGACTTTCATGCCTCTCTGTGCCTAAAATATAAAGCCCTCCGGCAGCAACTGACTCCTTGGTTAACCGAATATCGGTACCACGACCAGCCATATTCGTTGCAATCGTAACCTTGCCAGCTTTACCGGCATGTTCAATAATTTCGGCTTCTCGAGCATGATTTTTTGCATTCAACACATCATGCTCAATACGATGCTCATGCAAAACAGAACTTAATCGCTCAGAAGTCTCAACAGCGATTGTTCCAATTAAAACAGGTTGTCCCTTTTTATTGCGGTTTTGAATATCTTCTACAATCGCTTTGTATTTTCCCTTATTACTCAAAAAAATAAGATCGGGCTTGTCATCACGAATCATAGGACGATTAGTTGGAATACTGACAACTGGCAATTTATAAATAGAATAAAACTCCTCAGCCTCTGTTAAAGCAGTACCGGTCATACCAGCAAGCGTATCATACATACGAAAAAAATTTTGCAATGTAATTGAAGCAAGAGTTTGACTTTCTTGTTCAATAGAAACCCCCTCTTTTGCCTCAAGTGCCTGATGAAGCCCATCAGAATAACGCCTTCCCTGCAAAATTCTACCTGTAAACTCATCAACAATCAAGACCTCTTGATCACGCACAACATAATCAACATCACGTTTAAATAAAGCATGCGCACGAAGTGATTGATTGACATGATGTAACAAGGTTAAATTTTCAACCGCATATAAATTTTTTACATACAACATTTCTTCAACTCGATCAACACCAGCTTCTGTCAAAAGAACAACACGATCTTTTTCATGAACTTCATAATCATTGACCGCATGCAAACGAGCAACAACTTTATTAACTTGTAGATAAAGATCACTACTCTGTTCGGTTGAACCGGAAATAATTAATGGGGTTCTTGCTTCATCAATTAATATTGAATCAACTTCATCAACAATGGCAAAATTAAGATCGCGCTGAACATAATCTTGTAAACGAAACTTCATGTTATCACGCAAATAATCAAATCCAAGTTCGTTATTGGTCGCATATAAAATATCCGAATTATAGGCAAGCCGTCTTTGTTCATCAGACATACTATTTTGTAGACAACTGATTGAAAGGCCAAGCATTGTATAAATTTTACCCATCCATTCAGCATCGCGACGCGCAAGATAGTCATTAACGGTAACCAAATGAGCTCCTTTACCGGCAAGCGCATTTAAATACAACGCAAGAGTTGCTGTTAAAGTTTTACCTTCGCCAGTTTTCATTTCTGCAATCTTACCACTATGCAAAACAACACCACCAATCAATTGTACATCATAATGTCTTTGATTAATTGCTCTTCCAGAAGCCTCTTTAACAAGAGCAAATGCTTCCGGAATAAGATTATCAAGTGATTCGCCTAAAGAAATTCTTTGCCGAAATTCATTCGTTTTTATTACTAAATCTGAATCAAGTAACTCTTTAAATGTCGGTTCAAAATTGTTAACGGCTGCAATAAGAGGCTTTATCTTTTCAATCTCTCGTTCATTTGAAGTACCAAAAATTTTTGCCAATAACCCTGTAATCATATTTTAATTCTCATAAAAACTATTTTATATAACTGTAACGAATATTATTTTTATGCGCAAGGCATATATAAAAAAAAGATTTAATTTCTTAATTTATATTTTAATCTTTTGCAAAATAGCAAATGAAATTAAACTTGCAGCAACCGCTGCATTATAAGAAATATCAGATCTGGTCTGAAATAAGGTAACCTTAATACCTTCTTTATAGACAGCTGATGAAACACCCATACCCTCACTACCAATAACAAGACACAAAGGAGTTTGAAATGGATAGTTAGTAACATCAGCACCACCAAATGTAGCAAGATACAATGCATACCCAGAACTTTTAATTAAAAAAAGAGCCTCGCCCAAAGATCCTGCAATAAAGATTGGAATATATTCAGCAAGACCAGCCGATGCTTTAATTGCAGCAGCAGTCAAAGGTGCCCCACCTTTTTTTATTAAAACAATACCAGAAACACCCATACAATACATTGACCGAATAATTGCTCCAAGATTACGAGGATCTTGAATACCATCAAGAAGAACAATAAATGGAGACTTTGTACTTTCAAAAAACTTTTTTTGATAAACAAATGGCTGAACCCATGCAACAAAACCTTGATGATCTTGCGAATCAACCATTTTATGCAATACCATTCGATCTACATATTGGATAGCAACAGGATAGGAAGGTAGTAATTTTTCAATATCAGTCCACCCTTTTGGTTGTGGTTTGGTTGTATAAATTGAGATCAGTTTTCTTTTTTTTGCTTTCAAAAATTCAATTAAAGGATGCACTCCAAAAATAAGCTCTCCGAGATTTTTTTTTGTTTTTTCAACAACTTTTTTTATCATTATTTTGAACCAAATTTTGAAAATTTAAATTTTTTTACTATAATTTACATTAATATAATTTCTGCATCAGAATATATGGTAGTATAATGTAATTTTATTTTTTTATAAGGAGGTATTATACCTATGCAACCCTTTTTATATCCTTTATATTGTTATTTTATTATAATTTTTTCAAATAGTCTTGGCATAGTTCATGCTCATTACTGCATTCCTGCTGAATCGTTAATAATGAATAGGTTGTTTTGTAATACATTGTTTGAAAATTTTCTTTTTAACAATGAACTTAGTCTAAAAAATGAAGTTGAGATTAATTTGATTGACGATAAAGAAAATTTTGCTATTGTTTTTAATGGTCCAGAACTAGCTTTAGATCAAGATGATAATGCTCAAGCAATTAATATTATTCAAAAACAATCTGTAACAAGCAATATCATTGAGCTCAAAACAAAACTGTTTTCCGCTTTTATTACCTGTCAACCAAGTAGTTACTCTCAATCAAGAAATCTTTTAACGATCAAAATTAATTCGGAAACAAAAGATGAAACCTCATCATTTATCAAATGCTTCCAAAAAACTAATCTGATAGAACACAATTTTGATATGAACAAAGTCAGCGCAATTGTTGATAAAAAGAGTAATTCTATTCGGATAAATATTCCAAAAAAAGAAGTGCCTACTGAAGAAGTTACTGAAATTCCTATTCCAATAATATTTGCAAAATAAGAGATAAAAAAGGGAGAAAAATTTTCTCCCTTTTTTATCTCTTAAAAAAATTTTATTTAAAACATCGGCTGAAAAAAACTTTCCTTCATTGTCGTATTTATTTCACTTTAATCAGATAATCTACGTTCGATTAGATAATTTAAACGACACAAAAAACTTCTTACATTTGAAATGCCAGCAGCTTTACACAAAAAATCAGCTGGATATCTTGAAGAATCGATCAAAAAAACAATCATCCCAATTGCTGGATTATTAATATGAGTAATATTAATAATAATAATATTCATAGCTATACGGCCAATAACCGGGCATTTTTGATTATTAACAACTACCGATGCATTATTCATAAAACAAGGTTCATACCCATCGTAATAACCAAAAGGAACAAGCCCAATAACCATATTATGCGATGCTTGAAATTCACAATTATAGCCAATAAATGAATCTTTTTTTATTTTTTTTATCTGTATGATATGACTTTGCAAAGTTAAAATAGGTATTAATTGCGGCAAATCAGATTTTTCGATACATACCAATCTGAGAAATTCAGAAGAATAATAACCATATAACGCTAATCCAACACGAAAGAAGTTATATTGATTCGTATTTCGTAGTAATGTTGCAGCACTATTATAAGCATGAATAAATTGCACATTCCCAATTCGTTCAACACAGTAATCAACCAATCTATTAAAATAGGCCTCTTGCTGATCGGTATATGATTGATCATCCAACTGAGATTGAGCAAAATGGGTATACAAACCCTGTACAAAAACAAATTCAGATCGCGATAAAATATCAAAAAAAGGCTCCATTTCTTTTTCAGAAAAACCAAATCGCGAAAGCCCAGTATCAAACTTAACATGCATAGGTAATCGTTTACCAAGAGACATTCCCAAA
>Ga0116230_10005299_pt1 | contig 12657 bp, 9 predicted proteins | sample S1TSphfallax_3_FD_88678 | JGI IMG/M metagenome (GOLD analysis project Ga0116230, IMG submission 88678) | Host-associated microbial communities from peat moss isolated from Minnesota, USA - S1T2_Fd - Sphagnum fallax MG | ecosystem: Host-associated > Plants > Peat moss > Unclassified | place: USA...
GTGGAACCCCAATTTGCGACTACATTTGGGACAGTCGCACATTACCAAATGCACCATTGATGGGTGGTTAAGATTTAACCACATGGTAAAATAAAGAGCCAATGGCCATAAAACACATGACAAATTTTCATTTGTTCCAAAAAGATATATTATAATTACAGTAACCAAATATTATAATTACAACAACTAAATATTATGATTACAATAATTAATTATTATAATTACAACAACTAAATATTATAATTACAGCAATCAATTATAATCTATACTAAACTAAACTATAATAGGCAACCTATTATAAGCTAAGCTAAGGTAGATAGGCTACCTAAAATAGGCTGAGTGGGTAAGTAGGATCCAATTTATTTTGTTAAGGACAAGCCTTTTGATTAGCTCATCCCCAATGGCACATGCATTATGTTTATAATGCATACCATGAATTTAGTCCATTCCTTCACCTAGTTGTATACTTTACAAATTTTAAGTTGTAAACGAAAAATATGGGACATTTTAATGAAAGGGAAACAATACAACACTACAACACTATTACATCCTCTATCCCATACAAAAACATTAGCATATATCCACACCATAAAATATTTATTGTTTTCATTAACTATTTATTACCTATCCTACTTACTACCTACTACCTATCCTACTTACTACATATTACCTTGGCTACATACCTACTATCTATTACCTAACCTACATTTAATAAATTAAATACCTACCTAATTTATTATCATTATTATTATTATCATTATTATAAAATCATATATCCACATAATAAAATATTTACAATTTAACCTACCTACTACTTACTACTACCTATCTTACTTATCACATACTACTTAAGCTACATACTTAATATCTACTACCTAGCCTACTTAATAAACTAATTACCTAGCCTAATTTAATAAATTAATTGTTTAACATAGCTAATTAATTAATCAATTAATACAAAAACACTACAACATATCCACAAAATAAAATACTTTTTGCTTAACTTATAACCTACCTACCTACTAGTCATTATCCTACTTATTACATACTACTTAAGTTACATGCCTACTATCTACTATCTAGCCTACCTAATAAACTATTTACTTAACCTACATTTAATAAATTAATTATTTAACAAAGCTAATTAATTAATCAATTAATACAAAAACATTATGATATATCCACAAAATAAAATACCTTTTGCTTAGCTTACCTACCTACCTACTACCTACTAGTACCTATCCTATTTATTACATATTATTTAGGTTACATACCTACTATCTACTACCTAGCCTACCTAATAAATTAATTACATACCCTACATTTAAAATTAATTTTTAAAGATAATTAATTATTTTATCAATTAGTACAAAAACATTATGACATATCCACAAAATAAAATACCTTTTGCTTAGCTTACCTACCTACCTACCTACTACATACTAGTACCTATCCTACTTTTACATACTACCTAGCCTAACTAATTAATTGATTAAGTACCTAACCTAATTAGTTAATTAATTAATATGAAAACATGATCACACATTCATACAATAAACTAATTAACTTATCTACTACCTATCTTACTTACTACCTACCTAGTTTACCTGGCCTAATTAAGTCTAACCTCCATAGCCTAGACTATTAGTTACACCTAATAAACTAGCTTATTATTACAATAGATAACTTAGGCCAATTAATTAAATATGCAAGTTAAGCTAGGCTACCAATAATGTACATAGGCCTACTTAGTTTAACGTAACCTATTAAGCTTAACTAGCTTATTTTACCAACTAGGTTATAATAGCCTTTTCTAGCAAACTATTCGCTATTAGATATTATATTATGGAAGACCCATGGATAATTGCAAAGAAGACCCATGGATGGGTACATTGAAATAGCAAAGTTTGCCATATGTATTTTATGTTTCTTTGTTCATGTGGTAGAATGTACTATTGCAATTGCAAAAGCTTTTGTTGTAGTTACAAAAACAACTACATTATCATCCATCAATGAATGCAATCACAATTGGATGATGTTACCCAGATTTGGTAATAGGTTGATAATGTAAGCATGTTGTTCAACCTAACCTGTATTTTAACCTATTATTTAACCTAACCAATTACTAAACCTAGTAGGTATTGACTTGGTTAAGAAGATAAGTTGACAAGTTAGTCAATAGGTAATCTATAGAACTTGTACTTGACAAAACTAGTAGTTGGACAAGTAGTTAGGCAAGGTATATTTTTTTGAAATTTTGGACTATTAGTCTAGGTATTAGCTAATGACTATTTATAATGGTCAATTATGACTATTTTATTTTGAAATGGCTAGTATAAGATTAAGAGGACAGACTTGTTGAGAAGACTTTCGGATTTCATTCATGATTATGTGTTTCATTCTTCAATTATGGAACATGGATCATTTTTCTTTCAACCTATTTCCTTCAAGCTTGAACAATTTGTGTATATGTTAGTTTCGGATTTGTAATAGTTTAAGTTTTTTTTTTTTGTGTTGTATGTACCTATTACTATTTTAAAAACCTGTTGTTAAAAAATCCAAAGCTAAAATAACCTTAATGGAAATTTTTAAACCCCATTAAAAATTTGGCAACCAAGTAGTGGATCATAATTCAAAAGTAATCATAGTTAGAATTTCTAGTTAGATTTAGTAGTTTTAGTATATCAAGTTTGAAAAACAATCATGCTTCAAATTATGATTTGTCACATGTTTGTTTGTTTTGTGTAAATTTTAGGATTCAAGTTTCTCATCTTGATTTAATTTGAAAACATTAGGAATAGGGTGAGGTTAATGTAAATGTTTTGAAGATAAATAGGTGCTCAAACTGTAAAAAAGGTTTTATAAAAACTTTTAATTGCTAGGAAGGGTCATTTTGTCTATTGTTCAAAAGTAATGCAAGGGCTTTCTTAAAACTTGTTGAATTCAGAAAATGTCAAGAATAGTTTCTAAAAATCTTAGAAAATAGTTAGAACAGGTTAGACATCAACATGTTCATGAACATGCACAAAAACAAGATGAACAACAAGTGCAACCTACGAGAGATGAACTTGTGAATGCACCAAGCACGGATGCAATATAGAGGGGAGAAGTCAATGAACAACATCAAAATGTAGCAAAACCGATTGTGCAAAGAGACCCAATAATGTTTTCAACCACTCATCAAGAAACACCATGAACAATAACCCAACTTAACATGGTAAATGCTCATAATGATGACAATCATGAACTTGTTTAGCCATTTGATGAAGTTGTATCTATTCAACAACCATGGCAATTTATAACCCTAGGTTACAATTTACTTAAAACTTGTGCATCTACACCAATAACAACATTTATTGGTTTTGAAAACCAACCATCACATACCAACATTCATTTGGTACCCACTAATTTGAAGATGGAACAACTTCACCTACTCAACAAGTTGGAGCAACTTCGTCATGTCAATTGAAAACCGTCTAATCAATAAGTTTTTATACCCCATGTAGAACTTGTTGAACCTAAAGCAACACCCACAATTGTTCAACAACGAAAAATTTTATCCACAAGGCACCTAGCTGGCAAGATTAATACTTGGTCCAAGTGAAAGAACACAAGTTCCACTTCATAGACCAATTTTAGGAGGAAACCAAAGTGCTAGAACTATGACATGCTCATATTATTATCAAATGGGACACCTATTCAATCGTGGCCCATTTGTTGATGATAAATTAAGGCAATTACTTAAGGAAGAGGTGATGAATACTCATCAACTTGTTTTTCCAACCATTACAATAGCAATACCCAATGTGTTTGTATTAAGAAATCAAGCCATGAATCTTAATATAGGTCATATGGTAGTACTTGTTAACTATCAAACACCTTGGTCACAACTTGTTACACCACTTGCACTAGGTAAAACCAGTATGCTACCTACTTCAACATACCCAATGTGGTATGATGTCATAGCCCCTTTTGTGCTTTTAAATCCTAGTTTGTATCCAACATATCCAACTGGAACAAAAGGAATTGATTCATTGGTCTTTAAGAATTATACAAGTTTTTTACATGGGAATTGTACCCAATACCTAAACAACCTGTTATACCACCAACATATATACCAAACTTTATTGGAAATCAATTTCCTAGAGTGGTTCAACTAGTGACTAGCAAGGACAGACAACTTGTTCAATAACCTATTATTGCATCAATGTCAACCATTATGCAAGTTATTACTAGTTTACCAATTTATGTACCCAGAGGTTTTGCTCACCAACCACCAGATGGAGGACAACCTAGAGACTCACCTAGAGGAAGTTCACCCAAAGGAGATATGCTTAGAGAGCCACATGTTAATCCACGTGTTGGATATTTTGGATGGCCAGCACTTGGCCCGCACATGTTCATACCAACATGGTATCAACCATTTTTTGTGCAACCTATTTCAGAACCAACAACCAAACTACCATACAAGAAGCTACAATACCCAACCTATGTCAAAGACACTAATCAAGATGCTCACATTAGAGTATTCAAGAACGCCATTAAAGCTAATGGTGAAATAGTGGAAGCTAACATCATCAACCTATTTGGTTTTTCTCTCAAAGATAATATCTCTGAATAGGGAGAAAATTATGTTCAAGACCAAACAAATTGCACTTTTAAAGAGTTGGAGCAAATAGTTTGCAAGCAATTCAAAACAATGAAGAATGATGAAGAAGTTTATATGCAATTACGAAACATACAACAATAAATTGTCGAACGTGTTAAAGTTTATTATGAATGCATGTTGAAATTAATTAATTTTCTATAGGTTAAAGTAACATATGTTTTCTTCACCATTGTTTTCAAGGCAAGTTTATTACCTTACATAAGATTAGCAATTGTAGGTATGAAGACAAATACCTTAATTAAGCACAAGGAAATTGCTATAGTATGTGAGGAAGGTGAACCTATTAGTATGAGTTACAACCACACCGAAACCTAATGCAAGGTTTAAACTTATAGTACCTACTATGACAGTTAAATCAACATTAACCTATATAAATTGTGGTAAAACTAGTCATTTAGTGGAAACCTGTTAGTTCTAATGCCACGACAACACCTAAACCATCTAAAACCAACAATGTGCCAAAATGTAGTAGCTTCTATTACCATTCATAATCAATAGTCAAAACAACAAGTGTCCAAGGAAAGGGAACCGGTTAAAGCCAAAAGGGTTGAAGAATGGCAATAAGAAAAACGTTTTGAGATTCGTTCATTGAAATTATTAGACAACTATAACATAGTGGGGCTAAAAAACAACCTACTACCATCAATGAAAGTTCATTGCAAAGTAATTGGGTTAGATTGCTTGATAATCCTACCATAATTCAACCAGTTGAAAAAAATCAAATTGATGAAATGAATCAGCAACCTATCATTTCAAAACAGGTTATTAAAAAAAAGACTTTAAAAAAAATTTAAAGGATATTAGTAAGCAAGTCTTGGAGACCAAGTATACATTGAACTTGGGATAATTGTTACAAACAATCCTTGATATCAAACATTATACTTTTAACCCAATACCATCAAAACTTAATTTACCAGAACCGACAGTTGTATCAATTGCCATTGACCATCAAATGGCAATAATATAGGTTTAAGTAAGGAAAATCTTCATTGAAGATGTGCTTCTAGATGGTGGTTCTAGATTTAATATTACTATGGAGAAATTGAAGGTACAATTAGGTCTGTCAAAACCAAAACATGCACCTTATAACCTATGTATGGCTAATCAAACCATTGCAAAACCCTTAGGTTTGATTAAAGATCTTAAAATTCTTGTTCATGGAATACCCTATGTAGTGACTTTTACTATAATTCAGAGTAATGTGTTAGACTTTAGCTACTTAATGTTGTTTGGTTGTTTTGGCTAAGGGATGCTAAAGTATCTCATGATTTGTTTTTATTATCACATTGAGCAAAATCTTGCAACATTCTTATCACATTCAAAAAATTCTCTAGAAACTAAAAAAGGGACATAAAGACCTACAATTGGAAAGAAACATGTACAAAGAGGCAAAGAGACATAGATAAAAGGAACCTTACATCATTAGAACCTAGAAAGCATATGTGAATGGAAGGAAACTTACAATCACATTGGAAACTTTGTTGTCCTTCTTCCATCCATTGGCGGGTTTGCACATCCACTCCAAGTTTTGCAATTGATGATTTGATCTTTGGATCACCATAACAGACACCAAAAGCCTTGCACCAATCCAGATGCATTAACTTGTTGCATTCAGTCATACCACATCGATTGGATGTGAAAAGGTGGGTTGTAAGACACCATCCATGGTAAATGTGCCCACAATTTGCAAGAACAAAATCCCAACAATGGAACCACAAACCACAACATGGAACCACAACCCTAAACCTTTCTTCTTTCATTACATTTTCAATAGGGTGTACCACAAGGCAATTTTTTAAAAAGGGAAGTGAGTTGGGTGGTAGCCCTTTTAGGATTGCATCATGATGAGATTTCATGTGAACTCCTTGTTGTTTAACAACTATAGTAGCTTTAGACACCAACTGGATTTTGGTGTCATGATTGTAAAACTCACCAAGTGTTTAATGGTACTCATTCTCCTTCAAATTAGCCTTTACATTTAGGGTTGTTGTAATGGATTGTTGTTTCTCCAAATCCACTTGAAATTTTGTCAACACACCTTCAGTGGCTTTGAGCTCCTCTTTGGCATCAACAACATCTTTGCATTGCTCAAAACCTGCATTGCCACAAACTTCCTACAAGACCATCATTCACAAACTTTCCAAATCATTTTCAAAAAAATTGGACCTCTACATAATAGAAAACCAAAGTGTGAATGCAAGACCAAAGAATTATTTTCATGCACAATTGCAAAACCCTATTTTTATTAAACTAATTCATTTTTATGCAAATGTCCATTACAACACCCTTATAGAGCACATGGATGTGTAAGAAAGCTTGTAAGGACCAAAACACTGAGCTTACATGGAAATTTGATGTGATTTAAGAAGTTCATGAAAGGGTTTAGGGTTTAACCTTCAAAATGTCATTGTTGGTACAAAAAGCTTTTGTAATTGTGGAGCTGCTCACAACAAGCAAGTCATGAAGCTCTTGTTTCCTTTTGATAATGACCAATGTCATTTGCTCCATTGACTTCTTCAAATAAGAGACATTAAACTTTTCTTGAGTTATAATCCCCAAAGCAAAGTCAAACTATTTTCCTTAAAAAGGGTTTGCATTCCAACACAAGTGCAACATTTTAGAATTTTGCAATTGAAGGAATAGGCGAAGCTATTTCAAAACATCTTTTGAAAGAATTGTTAGCACATCCTTCGTCAAAACATCTTTTGAAAGAACTGTTAGCACATCCTTCATCAAAACATCTTTCACTAGCACATCCTTCGTTACAAGGATCAAAAATCAACTTTGATCTTGGCAATCCTTGGTGCCTATTTACAAACATAGAAATATTAATGATCCAAATGCATAAGGGGGCATGACCCCTTTGTTATCAATGCATCTTACTCGATCATTACTAGTGCATTTTGCAAATCTCACCTAATTCACTTTGATACCTTTCCTTTCTGCAACAATCCCTTTTGCAAAGGCTAAGCAAATTCAACTATTTATTTAGCCCCTCTAATAAATAACATTATTGAGTTCTTTGATTCGTGCTTCATTATATGAAAAGTTACCATCTACCTTCCACTTAAAACCATTGTGCCCCTTGCAAGGACCCCATATAGTTTGACACACCTTGCTTCTATGGCATAAGCATTAATACCAAACTTCCTTGGATCAAAGCCCTTGCCAAAAAGCCCCAAGATAGTCTTAAAATGTTCATAAGACAAAACATGGCCTGAGTCATCTTTGCCAAGAACAATTCTTGGCTCCATGGATTGAAAACTCTGGAAATTGCAAGCTTCAAAATTCAAATGTTACAAATGAAATAACCAAGAGGATTAACTAGTTGATGAAAGAATGTTTACAATTTGAAAATGTGCCTAAAGACTAGTTTCTTGGAAATCAGTTATAGACAAGTTATTGCAATGCACTCAAAACATAACAAAATAAACTATGCATTTGGAAACGCGCAAACTCAAAACAAATTACAAACAATAGTTTGATCATGTGGGTGCATATTTGGAGTTACAAGGGAAGGTGAATAGATTTTTACTAACTATCATCAATTACATCTTTCACATGATTGGTGACCACCAGTATACAGAGTTTTCACCATTTCCTCTTTAATAATTCAACTAACGGCCTAGGTTAAAGGTAATTCCATGTTATAAGGAAGGAAAAAAAATCCATTTTTTGGTTGGCTCCATGTGCGTAATGTAAAGGGGTGGTAAAACATTAATTCAAGACTAATGATTTTTTTTTAATTTAAATAAAACCACCATTATAATAATGAAGTAAATTTTACTATTTAGTGCAAAAGGTTTTTAGGTGTACCCCAAAAACAATCACCCTACTACCAAATAAACTAGGAAATAGTCAGATTTTTTAAGAATCCTATGGGTATTAGGCCCATATTAGGAAAGTTAGTATATCCAAAAATTGTACACTCAATTTTGCTTTCACCCTAAAACACATAAAACTTTATATTATAAACAACTTAGCTTCTAAAACCCTAAACCATAAAATATTCAATCATTAAAACCCAAAACCTTAAATAGTTCAATCTTTAAAACCCTAAACCCTAAAAAATTTGAACCCAAAATCCTAAAACCTAAACATTAAAACCCTAAACTTGAAATTTAAAACCATCCAAGATTCAACCTTCAAAACCATGAACTAGGTTAAACCTTAAAAGGCTTAAACCCTAAACCCTAAGGCCCTCAAACCCACTCAAATCTTCATCCACACATATTTTATTTTAAGTTGGATGTTTTTGGATTGGGAACAAAAATGTAAATTTTAGTCTCTTTTATTTATTAACTCTAATACTACAAAAAATCACATTTCACACAAGATTTTTTAATTATTCTTTTCCAAAATTTAAAAAAATGAATGGCTTTTGTTCTAAATGGGTTTTGTCTTGTATTGACATACAAATGGATGGATTTTGGGCAATGAAAGAGGTTCAAAAAAACCATTAGGGTTTAGTGCCCACTTTTTTTTTTGTTTTTTCCATTTTCTCATCTCCCTCCATCATTTCACAACATTTTCTTCTCTCATTCTATTTTCTATTTCACCTTCATTTCTCATTTGAGATCTCTTATTCTTTGAGTTTTATTACATAAATCATTATCTCATGCCCTCTGCTTTGCCATCTTTCTTTTATTCCTCCTCTCTCCCTCTCCTACCCTTTATGTCACCATCTCTCTCTCATTCCTCTTCTCTCCCTTTCTTCTACTTTACGTCTCCATCTCTTTCACAATCTTTGAATTTTTTTCCAAGAGTTTTTTTTCATTGGTGACACTCACGCATGTGCACATACATGATCAATGACACCATATCATGCTCAAAAAAGTTGTTTGTCAAGTGAGCACACTTTAAACCCTAACCTAGCCTTTTTTTTTTTCCTTCAATTGTCCCTTTTGTTGAATTCTTGGAATTTTCTACCAATTCACATATCTATTTGTTGTGTGTGTGTGTCTAATATCTATGTGAGTATGTGTGTGTATTTGTATACCTTTTTGTGTATGCATGTGTGCATGCATATGTGTTTTTGTGTGTGCCACTATATGTGTACATGTCTATGTGCTTACACGATGCAAGCAAGGTAAAGTAGACGGCTCACTACTCCTTGTCAAAAGAATTACATGTAGCCATGTAGATGAAATATTGATTTTTTAAAAATTTCAACTAAATGGAGCCTTAAAAAATGTATTATCAAATTATGAATGTTATAATCATAATATATCAAATTTTTAATATGAAATAGGTTTGAACACCATTTTGACCCAATTAGTTTCAAACGTACTTTCAACCTACTTTTATAATACCGAAGTTGTTCAAACTTTGTATTCAACTTCCCATAAATTAAATGTAGGGCCCTATGGTTTTACATTTCTACTTCAAGATATTTTGATTCTACTTTCTTATGTCCATATCGAAAATTGTCTATGTGTTTATGCATTTGCCTATCTATGTATGTTTGTGTCTCTATTTGTGCATATTTGTGTGTATGTGATTGTGTCTATTTGTGCATGGCCATCTATTTGTGTCTATCCCCTCCTTTTTATTTTTGTTTGGTTTTTCATGTCTACATTTTATGTGTGTATCACCATTGCAAAAACACTTTGCCTATGGTTGTTAATGTGTGTGTGTTTTTGTGCAATTCACAATGCATTCAAGTTTATTCTCTTTATTTCTATAGGAGTATGTCATTTTCTACTAGTATGCTTATGTGTATGTGTGTAAGTTTCAGTGATTCAATGTCTCTATGTGCATGTGTGTGTTTGTGATTGTATTTGTGTGCTTATTATTTTATGTATGTGTTTGTGATTGCATTTATGTGCTTGTCATTTTATGTATGTGTTTATGATTGCATTTGTGTGATTGTCATTTTATGTATGTGCTTACAATTATATTTGTATGTCTCTATGTCAATTTGTAAGTATGTGTGTGTGCATGTCTATGTGTGTATGTTTTTATACTTGTGAGTGTGTCTATATCAATTTGTTAAATATTAATCCCTTTTTCTTGTTTTTACAAATTTCTTTTAATCATTCCACAAACACATCTTGCAATCAACATGGCATTTCAAACCATTGTAAGTCACTCATAATCTTTACTTACAATAGTCTTTCAAGCCATAAACATTGTGAAATGCTAAAATGTTATGAAATGTTACAAGTGTTATGAAATGTTTGGCAACCACCAAGCATTATCAAGTGAGCACTACCAAACACCTAGCAGCCACTAGGTGTCTTGGCATGAATGTTGCTCAACATTTAGCAGCCACCAGGCATTTTGGCATGAGCATTGTTAAACAAATGGCAGCCACCAAGCATTTCTATGCGAATGCTTCCAAATAAATGGAGGCCACCAGGTGTTTTTGAGCAAGCGCTACCAAACACCTAGTAGCACCAAGCGTTTTCATGCGAGTGTCAACAAATGCTTAGCAACCACCAAGCATTTTTGCTTGAATGTTGTTAAACGCCTAGCGGCCACCAAGCGTTTTAAAACTATCATTTTCTAATTATTAAAAATTAGCACACAATTGCTACAACAAAGGTGCATTTCTTTTCTATCTTATTTTTCATTTTTTTAAACTCATTTTCAAATAGAATTACAATCTTTTCAATCATAGTTTTTTCAATCACTAATGAAAGAAAATGCCATTTATCTATGAACATGAATCGTTGGAGACACCAATACAACACACCATGTTCGAAAATTTTACAAGTTTCAAATCATCATTGTCTAAGACACAAACTTTGTGAAGATTTGCAACCTCTCAAAGTTACTAAATAATAAATAATGATTGTGCATTGAGCATGAAGCCTTCTTATAGGGAGAACCTTGCACATGTGTGTTAAATATGGGATTCATACAAAAAACCACTTCTAAATCTAGATGCGTTTTTTTGACATATTTAAGGAATACAAGGTATTCAACAAAAACCTTTCAAGTCATGTTAATGTTCCATTATGAAATGCATCTACTAATCCTGCGAATACTTGTACACTTTTTGTAGAAATTTGAAGAAATGTTCAAGGTAGTGTTGAACATTGAATCAACAAAGGAATGCAAAAACATCCTTCTATTGACAAATGTGGTGTTTTATCTTTGGTAGAATGTTTTGCTTGAATGGGAAAGGTGCAACATTTTGTATGGAACTAGCAACGTACCAACACATCTAGGCAAGTTGATTAGAAAATCTACCTTTAGTTGTTTGGCCAACCTAAAAGAAAAGCAATTCAAGAAGTTGGTAAAAGGGCCCCTTGGAAAAGCAATAACATTTTGCAAACATCAAGCCAAGGGTGGGGGCAACTAGACCTCAAATCCATGTACAAATTCATAAGGCTTTTGAAATGGAAAATCATTATTCAGAAGGAAATTATGATTCATTTTGGACATTTGAAACTAACAACAAACAATCAGAAGCCCTACATGGATGATGAGTGGCACATGTTAAACGACAAACACAAGATGGATAAAATGTTAATATCAATTTTGAATTGCAAGCTCAATGATGACTTCTATTTGGAAAAAATGAGGCTAAACCCATTGGATGAAATGTAGCCCTTAAGATTTAAATGCCCATTAGAGAAGTGGATCCAAAGTGGCACTTCAAAGGGGAATGTAATGGATGCAATTATGTTGGAGATTGATTATAAATCTGATTGGGTTGATAACATGGTCACCCTACTAAATGTCATCAACAAGGAAACGATAGCATCATTCTTGTAAGATAATGTGATAAGCAAAATTGCAGTCATTTTTACAACTCACATCACCAAGGATATTTCGACAGTTTAGAAAGGCTTTCATTGGGATTCCTTTGTTACTAGATTGTTCAATGCCAAGGCAAGATTCAAGGTGGTTGTGTTGATTTGTGATTGCAATTCGTTGAAAAATTAATTCACCATTGTGTGCAAGTCCACATATGTGACAAAAATGTGATTGGAGTTAGGTCCATACATGGATCAATAAGAGGCTGCAAGGATTTAAAA
>Ga0116230_10005301_pt1 | contig 12655 bp, 10 predicted proteins | sample S1TSphfallax_3_FD_88678 | JGI IMG/M metagenome (GOLD analysis project Ga0116230, IMG submission 88678) | Host-associated microbial communities from peat moss isolated from Minnesota, USA - S1T2_Fd - Sphagnum fallax MG | ecosystem: Host-associated > Plants > Peat moss > Unclassified | place...
TACCGGCTTGCTCAGGTCGAGCGGCTTGTTGCGCTCTTCCTTGGCCAGGTTCTTGTCGCTCTCATGCCACTCGAACTTGATCTTCAGCTCGCGCTCCAGCTTGCGTGCGTCGCCCTTTTCCAGCGGTGTCACGAAGGTGGTCGCTACACCCTTGGCGCCGGCGCGACCGGTGCGGCCAATGCGGTGCACAAAGTCGTCCGAGCCGTTGGGCAGGTCGTAGTTCACCACATGCGCGATGTGCGAGATGTCGATGCCGCGCGCAGCCACGTCGGTGGCCACCAGGATGCGGCTCTTGCCCATGGCAAAGCTCTTCAGCGCCGCCGTGCGCTGGCCCTGCGAGCGGTCGCCGTGGATCACCTCGACCATGTGGCCCAGCTTCTCCAGCTTCTTGCCGATGCGGTCGGCCCCGTGCTTGGTGCGCGAGAAGACCAGATAGCTGCCCTCCTCCTCATTCAGCATCTTGTCCAGCTGCGCCAGCTTCTGGTCCTGCATCACGGTATAGACACGCAGCTCCACGCGGTCGGACGGGCGCGAAGCCGTGCCGATCTCCACCCGCACCGGCTGCTGCACGTAGTCCTTGACGATCTCGCGGATGTTCGCATCCAGCGTCGCCGAGTAGCACATCGTCTGGCGGTCCTTGGGCAGCGCCGCCACGATGCGGCGGATGGCCGGCAGAAAGCCCATGTCCAGCATGCGGTCCACTTCGTCGAGCACCAGCATGTCGACGTCCTTCAGGTTCACCGCCTTGCGCCGCAGAAAGTCCTCCAGCCGGCCGGGCGTGGCCACGATCAGCCGGGGCCCGCGTGAGATCTGCTCGATCTGCGTGTTCTCGCTCAGCCCGCCGCACACCAGCACGGCATCGGATTTCAGCGTCGGGCAGATCTTGTGGAACTGCTCCAGCACCTGCATCGCCAGCTCACGCGTGGGCAGCAGAATCAGCGCCAACACCGGCGTGCGTTTGCCGCGGACGCTCGGCTCGGAGATCTCCTCCAGCCGCTCGATCATGGGGATGAGGAAGCTGAGGGTCTTGCCGGTCCCGGTGGAGGCGGTGGCGAGGATGTCGTCGCCTTCGAGCGCCGGCGGGATCGCCCCGGCCTGCACCGGTGTAGGCGTCACGAAGCCCGCGGCCGAAAGCCGCGCTTTCAGCGAAGCGGAGATGTCGAAGTCCTGGAAGGTCAGCGCGGAGGCCTCTTCCGGGGTAGCGGTAACGGTCTTGGCGACCTGCAGGCGTTCAGGGTTCAGAATCGAATCGAGCGTAAGCGTAGACAAGGTTTTCCTTTGCAATGGGTGAAAGAGCGGACAAATGCAGGGACGCACACCTGCGTAAGCGCGGGTAGAGCATCATGGATTCCGGTTTCAGCATTGCTTGGGTGTTGCCTATCGGATAAGCACTGCTGCTGCACGGCGAGGCCCGTTCCGTTGAACGGCCTGCTAGCCAGAGCAACCAACGCTTGAAACTTGCGAGCGGTGGAGGGGTTTGTACGTGGCGCTCGCGGTCTCTGGCCAGACTCGAATCCATGGGGAGTCATCTGCCCGCGGTGCCCTGCGCTTTTTTCAAACGCTGCTTAATTGTAGCACGGACGCCTATGGCTTCAGCGGAACCGCATGCGATACCCGCCGGCGGTCCAGGGCGAGATCGACCTTGCGAAGGGTGCGCCACACAAACAGCCAGCACCCGGCGGGAAACATCGGCCACGCCAGCAGCGGATACACGCAGAGCCAGTACAGCGCGAATCGTCCGTAGATGGGACGCATCTGGCCGATGGGATCGCGGATGGTGTTTTCGTTGGGGTAGCGCCGCAACCCGTACCAGTGCATGACGAACCAGGAGTAAAGTTGGTTCTTGAGCAGTGCTGTGTAGAGCGGACTGCCCTGGCCGACGAAGGTCCTCGCCATCAGCTCCCAGTTCACGCCGAAGACCCGGGTCATCTCAAATCCGCGCCGCGGACCGAGCGCGCAGACCGCCAGCAGCCCTCGATCAAACAGCAACGCCCGCTTCATCCGGGCCAGCGCGGTGAAGGTCCAGCCCAGCTGTAGGAGCTGGGTTCGATAGCCCACAGAGAAGTCCGCATGCGGCGTCTGCTCGATGGTGTCCTTGTTTACGATGACCGAGGAGATGAGGATCAGGTCGCTGCGCAGGCCGACCGAGTGCAGAAACGTCTCCGGCTTCGTGAAGCCGTAGACCGCAGGCCGCGGTGCGGCGAGGCCGGTCTCGTTGGGCTTATGGAAGAAGTGAATGGAACTCACAAAGGCGATGTCCACCGGCTCACTCGATAGGTAGGGAAGCACGTAGGCGAGCGCTCCCGGGAACAGGACATCGTCGTCGCCGATGATCCAAACATAGTTGCCGCGGGCCTGCTGATAACACTGCAGAAAGTTCGGGTCGGCATTCAAGTCTTCCGGGTTGCGGATGTAGCGGCAGCGCAGCCCGTCGGCGATGAAGCGGTGGACGACGGCTTCGGTGTCGTCGGGGGAGGCATTGTCGGAGATCAGCAGCTCCACCCGCGGGAACTCGGCGAGCTGCGGAGCGAGGTTCTCCAGCAATAGCGCCAGGTTGGCGGAGCGGTTGTACGTGGGGATGGCAAGCGTCAGCAGGGGACGGTCTTCAGACACAGCGGCGGGAATGGTCGGCATCAGATGTCTCGCGGCCTTGCCCAGGTGAACATCTGCTGGAAGATGTCGGAGGACAAGTGCTCGTATCCGATCTCCGCGAAGACGGGGTCGAGCCGCTTATACGTGTATTCGCCATCGATGCGATGATAGCTCTCAATCGCAAAGTGTATCGGATGCGACTTGAGGAACTCCTTTGCGCCTTCGATGAACGCGAGTTCCGCGCCTTCAATATCCATCTTGACGAATGTAGGCACGCAACCCAGCTCCGAGCACGCATCCTTCATGCTGAGGGTGGGGACCTCCTTCATGTGTTTGCTGTCGGAGTAGACGACAAAATCCCCGATGCCGGAGGCCATGGTGCCGTCCATGAAGAACCTCGCTGTACCGCTGCTGCCGGAGAGCGCCTTGCGCACCGGTACCACGTTGGTGATGCCGTAGTGCTCAAGGTTCTTCATCAGATAGGTGTAGTTCAGGTCGTCCGGCTCAAAGGCATAGACCTTGCCGGTGGGGCCGACCATGGACGCGAGCAGACACGTCGTCGCACCGGAGTACGCTCCCGCGTCCCACACAATGTCGCCTGGCTGCGGCTTGTACCAGTAGGTGTACTGGTCCAGTGGGTCTTCTTCCGGGATGGATGGGAAGAAGAAGCCCATGCCGTTGCGCTTGTAGGTATGGAACGCCGGTTGGGAGAAGTCCAGCGTCTCCAGACCGTCCACCCACGTGGGCACAATCGAATCGAAGAACAGGCCAAAGCACTCCATCATGATGGGCACAAAGGTCAGGTCACGGCGGGCCAGCGCGAGCTGCCGGGTGCGTTGCCTGATCCAGATACGCGTGGGATCGGCGAAGTCGATCGTAAAGCCCGCACGCCGGCCATGCAGACGCAGCGCAAGTTGCGTCGCGCGGTTCTCCGGGCCAAGGCTTACAAGATAGTTTTTGAACTTCTGTAGCAAGATGAACGTCCTAGTTTCGCCACGCGTCGATCATTCCAATGCTGCCGTCCGGCTCCAGCTCCTTCGTCTCAAGCTGAAAGCCGGCGTCGCGCAACCGTGAAGTCAGGTAGTCCACTCCAGGCGAAAGATGCCACTCGATGGCCGCGGCTGAGATGTCGCGCAGAGCTCCGGTCTCGGCCAGACGGTCGATCACATCGTACTCCGCGCCCTCGGCATCCAGCTTAAGCACGATCGGAGCGCCCGGATGGCGCGCCCGGATGGAGCGCATCACCTGGTCCGCATCGACGAGATGGATAGTGACGGTCTCCATGTCTTCGGGCTTGATGTCGTAGAGCGTCTTCAGCCGCTCCGGGATGTCGGCGACGCCGATCGCGCACTTCGCCTTCCTGGTGTAATTGATTTGCAAATCGCCCTCGTTGCGCCCGACCCCGAAGTTCTCCAGATCAATCTTGGGCGCAAGCGTTGGGTTGCCGCTGAGCGTCCGTTGCGCGCACGCGAAGGTGTGCGGCATGGGCTCATAGGAGTAGACGTGCGCGACGTTGGGGTTCTGCGCGAAGATGAGGCTCGCCGCGCCGACGTTCGCGCCGATGTCCCAGACGACGGAGCCGGGCTGGATGTCGTGGTTGATCCGGTCGTAGTGGCCGCTGGCGAAGACATCGTCGGTGGTGTCCTGATCGTCGACCGCCTCCAGCGATATCCGCTGGTTCGTCGGCGTGATGTACCAGCTCATGCTGTTGCGGTCAAAGAAGCTGGTGCGGGCGATCTTCGCGTCGCGGAGCCGGCTGTACCAGCCGATGGACGGCGAATATCTGGAGCGCGCCAGGTAGGCCAGATAGTTGGAGTAAGGCACTGCCTTAAGAAGGTTCCGCAATCGTCCCATAATCCCAAAGAATATCATCTCGTTGCCGGGCACAGTCTCACGGCAATCTCCTGAACATCCTGATCATGATCTAGTCATGCAAGCTTACCAAGCGGCGATGGGGCATGTACAACGAACGAGCGACCGGACACCCGCGACTATAATAGCGCCATGCACGACATGCCCAATGCGTCTCGCTAACTTATCGGTGGGGGATCGATGGCAGCTTCAATGATCGTAATTGGAGTTTCCCGTATCTGGCGGTACATGCGCCCGAGGTATTCACCGATGATGCCAAGCAACATGGCGTTGATGCTGATGGAGACGAGAACCAGCGCGGCGAGAGTGGTGAATCCCGCTGGCCATGGTGCGCGCAGCACCAACCGTATAAAAGCATACCCCACCATAATCAGCAATGTAAGCACGGAGGCCGCGAGTCCAAAATAGGTGGCAAAACGCAAAGGCAATGTGGAATGGTTGAGGATGCCGTCGATCGCCAGCGACATGAGCTTGGAAAAGGGAAACTTACTCTCCCCACGCTCCCGGGCGTTGCGCATGTACTCCACACCGACCTGCTTGAAACCAAGGGTCGCAATCGTCCCCCGAAGATAGGGGTTTGCATCGCGGTAGGCACACAGCAGGTCGATGATGCGTCGGCTGATGAGGCGAAAGTCGCCGGCATCGACGGGCAATTTTTCATCGCTCAACATATCGACCAGCCGGTAGAAGACCGTGCGCGCAAGCGTGATGCCAAAACCCTCCGCGCGCTTCATACGTACGCCGTAGGCGACATCCGCGCCATTCTGCCAATGACCGAGGAAGACCTCGATGAGCTCCGGCGGGTCTTGCAGGTCGACGTCCAACTGGACCGCGGCATCTCCGCGACACTGCATATACCCGGTAAGGATCGAGCGCTGGTAGCCAAAGTTCCGGGAGAAGCGGAAGACCCGCACTCTCTGATCGCGCTGCGCGATTTGCGACAGGAGGGCGAAGGTCCGGTCCATGCTGTGGTTATCGGTAAAGACGAATTCAAAACGAAACTTGTCCTCCAGCGGCGCCACCGTGGAGATCACCTTCTCGTAGAAAGGCAGGACGTTGAGCTCTTCATTGAAGACCGGAACGACCAGCGATATAAGGGGCTTGAGAGGCATGGCTCCATTTTACCGGGTGGACGCGACGCGGTGCGTCGCAGACTCTTCAGGCGGTACGGGCAACATCAGGCTGACAATACCTTCCACAGGCTCGACGGTTGGGCACCACCCAGGCAGTACCGGTCCATGCCATGGCTCGAAGATCTGGCCTGGCCAATAGGGGATTGCCCCCCAGTCGAAGACAAGGTCGAGCCCGGTACGCTGCTGCACTTGTTCGAGCAACTGACGAAGAGTGATGCGCAGACCGGAGCGCACTGCATAAAAGACCTCCAGGAGCGCCCCGGCTTGTAGCGCTTCGGCCGCCTTGAGGAAGGCATTGGCCACATCGCGAACATGCACCAGCTCGATCAACTGACGGCCTTCCGAAAGCGGAAAGACAACGCCTGCGGGAGCTTCCATGATCTTCGACCAAAGCTTTGGCCGGGTGTCGTTCGGCCCGAAGATGTCATAGAGAACCAGAGTCACACTGGGGATGGAATGCACCCGCCGGTAATACGTCAGTAGGTCATGGAATGCCTGCTTTGCGGCAGCGTAGAAGGTGTTGGGCGCGTATTGGTTCTGGTCGAACTGCCAGTAAGTGCCGGCATGGACAAGGACAGGACGAATCTTGCAGGATGCCGCACCATCGAGCAGGGCGGCCCCAAGGAGAAGACTGCAATTGAGCATACCCATCATCTGGTCGAAGGTGGGGGGCTCGGCGTGCACGGCCGCAAGATGAAAGAGGATGTCGGGCCGGATTTTTTGAACCAGCTTGGAAACCGCCGGGAAGTCATCTGCGATCGAGTGGACGGAGGATTGAGGCAACAGACCGACGAGGCGGTCCACGTTGCAGTTGGCGATCGCATGAACGACATAGCCCTGCGCGAGCATTTGACGAATCAACTCGGAACCAACATATCCATTTCCGCCCGTGATGATGACCGTTCGATCAGGGGATTTACCTGACGGCCTCGACATACCTGATTGAACGGGGCTCATGACTTAGGGTGTACCAGCCAGACATCGAGAGATTGGTTGAGGCCGATGGGATATGACTCAAATTTCGTGGCGGAGAAGCGCGGATCGGCGAGAATATGCCGCTTCAACCAAAGGTCGGCAGAAGGTACGATCTGGTTCTCGAGCACCAGGAAATCGCGGTCGGTGCCCGCAACTCCATCCACAGAGCTCAGGACTGCAGAGGTGGAAAGGATGTCGGAGGGATAAAATCCGTGAGCTTTCATATTTTCCAGCTCATGGATGCCCGAGACGCCTTGGGTGTTGAGCGGGTCCAGGGCGATCGTTAGATCGAGCGGATAGATGAGTTTAGGCTGCAGCGCGTCGTGCTGGTAGAAGTCCAACTCAACAAACGAGCCGGCGTCGGCATCGACAACCGGCAGATTGTGCGGCAGACTGGCGACAAGGCCCGTGGTGTAATCCGGCAGCGGATCGGATGTCCCCTTCAGCTTCGGTACACACAAGCTTGCCAAAGCCAGCACCAGGAAAAGTGCCGGCAATCCCCGGCGGAGGGCCGGCATCGGCGCATCGGCTTCCTGTAGCTGCGCAAACAATTCACAGAAAAGAAGGACCGCAACCAGGTTGAACGGCAAGAGATAGCGGTCCACGTAGATGGAAGTCGTGAGGCGCGAGTAAACGAAAAGGAACAAGTCGGCCAGCGCGAACACGGCAGTAAGCAGATAGACCGGCGCACGTCGAGGATTGAAGCGCAGATGCAGAAAAACCAGCAGAAGGACGATGGCGAAACCGCCGGTTACCCTGTGGTCCCAAACGTCGGTCAGCGTGAACAGGTGTTTGAAGGACGGGGGCGTAGTCCAAAACCGGGGTTTGCCGAGTGCCGAAGTGGAGCGAAGATTCGGGATGGTGAACACGACGACGGGCAGCGAAGCGGCGATAGCGCTCAGATAAAGAATCGGCCGGAAGCGATGCGACCTGATATCGAGGATGACTTGCAGGCCAAGAAAGACCGCTACGTAAAAGCCCCCGAGAATGTGGCTTCCCGTCAGCAAGGCATAGGCGGCCATCGTTGCCAGGACGAACACAGGTCGGACAGGAACAAAGTCCTCACCGCTCACGATTAGATAGAGCACCAGCGCGGACGCAAACAAGAACAGGCCATAGGTGCGCGCGTAGTCGAGCTGCCAGAGAAGGACCCACGAGAAAGCGAAAACAAAACTAACGCCGGCAGCTACCTGAAGAGTGGAGTAAAAGCGGCGGGCTGCGATCCAGAGAACGGCGCCCGCGGAAGCTACTCCCAAGGCAGTGAACATCCGCATGGACAACGGCGAGGTCCCGAGAAACGAACTCCATGCGCGGCCTAACAGGAAAAACCAGAGGCCGCCACTATCGATGCCGTCGCGCCAGGCCTGCAACATGGCGTGAAGGTTGGGCTGCCGGAAGACCATCACGGTCATGATCTCGTCCGACGAGTACATGGTGTAGAGCGAACGGAGGAACGACAGCAGTAAGAGAACCGCGACCAGACAAGTGATGGAAACATAGTCGGCGGTACCGATGGGAGAGGGTCGAGAGCTTCCCTGCAACTCGTCTCGGTTCATCACATGAATCTCCTGGGCACAGTAATCGGGAGCGCTGTGTCAGTATACAGAGCGCTCTGTAGCGCCTTCAGGCTGGTGCCACAGCTTGCGGTACTTGGCAGTAGCCGAGACCCATCCGGTCTGGTGATCACCGCCGGAACGGAAGACGCCAAGCTGCGTATCTTTGACGCGGCCACAGGCGCAGAACTCAAGAGCATCCCTCTGCCTCTGCCGGCAATTGCCACGCCGATGACCTACACGCTGGATGGACGCCAGTACATCGTCATCTCGGATGGCGGACATGGAGATGGGCAGGGGTCACTGGGTGACTCTCTAACGGCGTTAGCGATCAACTAATTGAGCGTGCGGTGCACGGCTACCGCTTTCTTCCTAGTGCGCGCACATGGTTTCCCCGCGCCCAGCCCACGTCCACCGGCTCCACCTCAACGGCAACGACATCCAATCCGGCCTCCCCGATCAACTGGGTCACAGCGGCAATGCTGTAGAAGTTGATGTGTTCATGCACGGCGACTTCGATCTTCGGGCTGCCTTGCTGCATACAGCGCAGGTTCTCATCGCTGATCTCCTGCGGCACCTCGATGTAGAGATAGCCCTTGTCTGCGACGTAGCTGGCGATCTTCTTTACCAGTTCCAGCGGATAGACCACATGCTCCAGCACATGGGCCAGGTGAACGTAGGAGTATTGGCCCAAATCCTCCGTGGAGGCGATCCGCTGCACGCCGGCGATGGGGGCGATGTCGGAGATCTCATAGACGTACCTGCGCTCGGCGATCGGAGGGAGAAAGCGGCCGTCCGCGCCGCCGTAGTCCAGCATGGTGAACTCGGGAGTCATCTCCAGTTTGCCGGCGAGGAAGCCCGTGGCCGCGTTCAACCGCAGAGTGACTTCGCGTTCATCTGTACCCACTTGGGATGCGATCGCGGCATAGCTGGGCTCATAGTGAATCCTCTCAACGTTGTAGGTCTCCGAGCGATAGTCCAGGTAGAGCCGAGTAATCGAGTCTTCCAGAAACGGCTGAGTGGACTGGACGAAAGAGCAGCGTTTGCAGGACTGCATCTCCAGAAATGCAGTCTTGGAGTAGACCTTGGAGAGCGGCTTCCGCAGCGGTCTGCCCAGCGTCCGCACAAACTGCTTGAGCGGGCTGCTGGCTATGGGAATGCGCATCTCGATGTTGAAGACGCGCTTGAGGAAAAAGGGTTCAATCCTTCCGATGAATCCGAGTTCCACCAGGTCTTGCGAACCGCAGTTTCGGCATTCCGTCATCTACATTCCTTAAGCTTCCGAACATTGTGTCTTGTATGGGAGCTTGCACAGTATAGACGACGGTGTCTGCATGCAGCGCGCTGAAGTCCGCGCCCCACGATGGGCTTCGATGAGCCATCTCACAACGGAGGCGAATCCGGCTGGTGCCACAGCCTGCGGTACTTCAGAAAGATGGAACCGCCGAAGCCGAGGCCCATGACAATGCCAATCGCGAGTTGACCCGTGGTCATTCCCAGTGCACCGAAGCGGCTACCCAACAGATATGTTGAGAGAGCAACACAGGCGGCAGCGACAACGGACGGGATGAGGTACTTCTCCTGCTTGTGGGCGCGCAGGTAAAGTCCCCAAGATGCCACCACCTGGTTGATGCACATGGAGATCAGCAGCAGCGCGAAGGGCAAAGGCGGCAAGACGCGTTGGGCGAACCCGATATGCTGATGCTTAAACACCACCACAGCAGTCCACACCGCGGCAGCTCCCAGCGCGGCCAGCCCCAGGCTCTGCCACAGCGTCCGGAAGAAGAGCTGGTCCAGCGCGGCGTATTCGCGCCGGGCGATGAGTGCGCCAAAAGGAGCGGCCTTGGTGCTGATCCACGCAATGGCCACCCCCGCAATGGCGTTGGAGATGTTCAGCGACATGCCCATGCGCCCGGCCTCGGCCGCCCCCCAGTAGCGGAACAGCACCGGGTTGAAGAGCTGGAAGATGAAGAAGCCGCAGGCATAGCTGACCGCGATGCGCCATTGAAACGGCCACACCTCCTGCCACCAGTCGATGGCGTGCTGCCCGACCGGATGGCGCAGCAGCAGCAGCAGCAGCCGCCGGCGCGTCGCCAGCCACACAATCCCGGCGATGGCCTGGCCGGAGATGAGCAGTGCAGGCGCGAACAGTCCGTGGTGCAGCAGCAGAGCGGACCAGGCCAGCAGGCCTCCGGTGATGGACTGCGCCAGCCGGGTGCGCGCCACGCGGGCCACATAGCCGCAGCCCTCCAGGAAGGAGAACAGCGGATCGATCTGGAAGGTGATGGAGGACGCAATCACCACACAGATCCAGGGCAGCTTCCAATGGATGCTCTGGTTTGCGGCTCCGCCGGAGGTGGCGAAGAAGTGCCAGCCCGCCGGGATGAGAACGCACGCCATCAGCGCAGCGGCGACCGTGTACCACTTCAGCGCCTTGCGCAGGATGGACGCCAGCCGGGAGTGCGCGGCAGTAGGACCGAAGATGCGGTCTCCCGCATCGATCGTCAGGTGCGCCACCTCGTGCGTGGCCAGCTGCAGGATCACCACCGAGAAGCCCAGCTCGAAGACGATCTGCAGCGCCACCAGCGAGCCGAAGGTGTAGTAGTAGCCCTGCTCGGTGGGCGAAAGCCTGCGCGCGATCAGCGCCACCGTCACCAGGCCGGCGCAGCCCGACCAGCCCCGCGCCAGCACCGTATAGAGGATCGCCCGGTCCAGCCCCAGAATGTGCTTCAGCCGCGCCAGCCAACCCGGCCGGCCATTCGGCTTCGGCTCCAACCCATCCAGCGGCTCCACCAGGGCCACAATCGGGGGGCCGTCAGCGTGGTTCTGAACTTCGGTCTCGTCGGCTAGCGTTGGGGTGGGCATGAAACGGGGGCTCATGAAGCCTGGGACTAGAAATCTAGCCTACGTATTCCAGTTCAGTCTATCAGCCGGATTGCGCCGCCGATTCCGCGAAAAAGTTTCTCCCCGCCGGCTGCAACAGGCCGTAAGCTTGGAGGCGAATCTCTCAGCGGCAACCGTTCGCTCCCCATGCTCTTCCCCACCGTCGAGTACGCGCTGTTCTTCCTCGCCGTGCTGGCCATCGCCTGGCCGCTGGCGTCGCGGCCCACGCTGCATAAGCTCTTCCTGCTCTCCGCCAGCTACGTCTTTTACGGCCTGTGGAGCTGGCGCTACGTCCCGCTGCTGTTCGCCGTCTCGCTCTTCGCCGGCCTGCTCGGCCAGGCCCTCCACCGCATCGAGCACAAGCGCACCCGCAAGCTGCTGCTCAGCTTCGGCGTCATCGTTTGCCTGAGCGTGCTGGTCTATTACAAATACACCAGCTTTCTCCTGCTCAGCGCGCTGGGCCTGTGGGGGCTGGTGGGCCGCGCGCCGGTCTGGAACCTGCCGACGCCCTTCCTGCCGCTGGGTATCTCCTTCTTCATCTTCCACGCCATCTCCCTGCTTGGCGACATCTACCGCCGCAAGCTCAAGGAGCCGCTCCAGCTGCTCGACGCTCTGCTCTATGTCGCCTTCTTTCCGCAGCTGATCGCCGGGCCCATCCTGCGCGCCGCGCGCTTCATCCCGCAGCTCACCCATCGCCGCGACCCCGCGCACATCCGCGTCAACCGCGCCTTTCTGCTCATCCTCTCCGGCCTGTTCAAGAAGGTGGTCGTCTCCACGACGCTCTCCACGCGGCTGGTCGAGCCCGTCTTCGCCGCCCCGGCCAGCTTCCACCGTTGGGACGTGCTGCTCGCCATCTACGGCTATGCCGCCGAGATCTACTGCGACTTCTCCGGCTACACCGACATCGCCACAGGCTGCGCGATGCTGCTCGGCTACCGCTTTCCCCGCAACTTCCACGCCCCCTACACCGCCACCGACCCGCAGGACTTCTGGCGGCGCTGGCACATCTCGCTCTCCAGCTGGCTGCGCGACTACCTCTATATCCCGCTGGGCGGCTCGCGCCACGGCCCCGTGCGCACGGCGCTGAACGTCATGCTCGTGATGCTGCTTGGCGGCCTGTGGCACGGCGCCTCCTGGACCTTCGTGGCCTGGGGCGCGCTGCACGGCGTCTATCTGGTCGCGCACCGCGGCTGGGTGGCCATGCCATCGCCCGCCGTCCAGCGGCTGCGCGCCGCCGTGGCCTGGAGCTGGCTCTCGCGCCTGCTGCTCTTCCACGCAGTCTGCCTCGGCTGGGTCTTCTTCCGCTCGCCCACCTTTGCGCTCGCCGACACGTTGCTGCGCCAGCTCGGCAGCCGCGGCGCAGCGACGCTCGCCACCTGGCCGGTGCTGGCCACGCTCGCCGTCGGGCTGTTCGCGCAATACCTCTCACCTAGCCTGCGCCGCGCCGCCGAGGCCACCATGGCCCGGCTGCCCATGGCGTTCAACGGCGCCGCGCTCGCCGCTGCCGTCTTCCTCATCGAGCTCCTCGGCCCCACCGGAGTCGCCCCCTTCATCTACTTCCAGTTTTGACGTTCCGTTTCCACAGCCCGCCGCGAAAACCTCCCCGCCGGTTGAAACGCACCTCCACACCCGTTCGTCGAACCTGCA
>Ga0116230_10005304_pt1 | contig 12651 bp, 7 predicted proteins | sample S1TSphfallax_3_FD_88678 | JGI IMG/M metagenome (GOLD analysis project Ga0116230, IMG submission 88678) | Host-associated microbial communities from peat moss isolated from Minnesota, USA - S1T2_Fd - Sphagnum fallax MG | ecosystem: Host-associated > Plants > Peat moss > Unclassified | place: USA...
CATCAGCCCGCCGGCCGACCGGGACGTGATGGTCGCCGAATATTTTGCGCTGTACCAATCGGACAACGCGGTGCCCGGCGAGATTCTGCGAGACGCGATCGCTCAATGAAACCGGCCAAAGAACCATTGAACGATTGGAATTCGATCGCGGCGCAGAATGCCGCGGAAGCCGGCGGAATCGAAGGCCTAGTCGACAGCGTCACTCCGTGGGGTGCTACGGGCTGGGCATTCCTACCCACCGATCCGCTGCAGCGATTGCAAATCGAGGCGATGCTCGAGGATCGTGTCATTGGGCGTGCTTATGCCGACCGACCGCGCGCGGACTTGGCACAACGCGGTAAAGGCACCGGACATTGCAGTTTCTCGTTGATTTTCGATGAACCGATTGAAAGCGACGCGACACCGACTTTTCATGCCGTTGGGCCAAACGGCAGGAGCTTGCTTCCGGGCAGCAAGTGGGCAAGCGTCGCCGGTCACGTCGATCGGCTAACACACTCAAACGCCATGGGTTGGGCGTGGATGCCGGCGGAACCGAACCGCGCGTTGACGGTCGAGGCCGTTCTGGACGGGATCGTTATCGGCCAGGCCATCGCCGATGAGATGCGTGCGGATATCTGGGCGTCGGGTCGCGGCACCGGGCGATACGGCTTCAACATCCGGTTCGAAGTACCGGTTGGCGACGATCGGTTTCCCGATATACGCGTGCTGGGTCCCGGTGAAGCCACGATGCTGAAGAGTCCGGAAAGCCTCGCGGCATTCGAAGGCGTCCTCGAGGGTTTGACGCGCTGGGGTGCCACGGGCTGGGCTTGGATGCCTGAATCGCCATACGAATCAGTGCATGTCGAGGCAGTCATCGATGACACCGTGATAGGTCGCACCGTCGCCGATGAGATGCGACCGGACCTGTTGCGGCGTGGTCAGGGCACCGGGCGGTACGGCTTTACGCTCGCCTTCAGAATTGACTTGACCGGAGAGAAATTACCCACCATTCGCGCGCTTGGTCCTCACGGTGGGACGATCTTGCCGGGAGAAACGTGGTCGAGTGTTTCGGGCTTCGTCGACAGTATCAGCCGGTACGGCGCCGTTGGCTGGGCATGGATGCCGGGTCAACCTCAAGAATCCATGCGCGTCGAGGCGGTTCTGGACAACCGGGTTTTGGGCAGCGCGCTTGCGGACCAAATGCGGGAAGACTTGGCCGCCTCGGGGCGGGGAACCGGAAGGTATGGCTTCAATCTGACATTCGATGAGCCGCTCACGCATGAGCGGCTGCCGGAGTTTCGTGTTCGAGTCGATGGCATCGTCTCCGTACTGCCGTCCGTCAGCATTATCGAAGGCCCCTTTGGAGTGGTGTCCTCGCTATCGTCGATCGTCGCGAAGCAAGTCGACACACAGCCGGCCGCTCACGAAGCAAGCCTTCGTGCCGCATTGAACAGCGAACTGCTCGACCGGGAAACGGTCGCCCAACTTCGTCGGTTGTCCAGCTTATGGGAAGTGCAATCAACCCGATCATCTGAAATCGCCTACGACATCGGCAGAGCCTTCCAGCGCAGCGGTAGCTTCGAAGAGGCGGCATCCTGGTACCAGGCCGCGATTGCTTTGGAACCCGTCTTTCCATGGGCTTATTTTGAAATTTCCGAACTGGTAGAAAGAACCGGTCGAATCGAAGAGTCCGCCACCCACACGTTGAAATTTCTCGCTCTGGTCTATGCCGACCCGCACGCGGTTGCACTGGATGAAAGGCACAAGACCACCCTGCTACACCGCTGTCACAAGGTATTCGGCTCCGACGTGGCGTTGGCGCGAGAAACCTACAAATCAGCCTACCGGATCGGCGTGTCCGATTACCTCTCCGTTTTGCGGATCATCGAAGGCGCTCTGGATATGGGCGAGGTCGCCGAAGCGCAACGCCTCATGAAGGATCTGCAGACCCGGTTCAAGTTGGATTCATATGGCCTTCTGGCTTTGAGCCGGCTGATGGAAGCACTGAATCAGGGCGACGCGGCAGTCGACGCGCTCGTCAAAGCCGGCGACCTACTGCCGGACAACGTTTGGTTGCGCGCCCAGATTTGTTCACGCCTGATCGAATTGGGCCGTTATGCCGAAGCCGACGCCGCAATTCACCTGTTTTCAACGGATCCGTTGCTGGAGGTGGAAGCCGTTTCGCAACGTCTGCCGGCCCTGCAATTTCGTCTGGCCGTACGTCAAAAGAAGGCCGATACGGCACTGGCTCTGCTGCAGGACTACGATTTTCGGTGGGGCGATATCGAGCCGTGGAGCTATGCCGAGGCCGTTTACACGTTCGCGAGATTCGCCGCCGTATGGAGCCCGCTCGAGATCAAATTGCTCGCCCTCTTGAAAAATCATTTGTCGACCATGTTTCGAACCTCCGAGAGCGCTTGCCTCGCAGTCATCCACTGTCACACCGCCCAGTCGGAATGGAAAAAGGCGGATGAATTGGTCGAGAGCGTAGCCGATCTTCCTGTCTATCACAGTCGTGACATGGTGATACGTCGATTCGAAATTGCCTGCCAGTTGCAGAAACTCGATGTCGCGCAACTCATCTACTCGACCCTGTGGCAGGGAAAGCCAGCCCTCAACCTCAGTGAGTCCGTGCTGGCGATGCGCTTCTTTGCCGAGTTGAAAGACTGGACCAGCGCCGCCAACATTGCGGCGGACGTCCTGCGGCGCGGCATGTCACTGCCCGACGATTTTTATGGCGTCCTGCAAATCATACGGCGCGCAGACCAGCATGCGCGCTTCATCAATCTGTTGTCGGAAATGAAACGCGAGGATGCCTACGCCTCACAACTGACCCAGATACTCGTCGACGACTTGTGCGTGGCTCATGGTGTCGGGCACATCTCGCCGGTTCCTGCCGGCAATCCCTTTTTTCTTTCGCGTCGCAACTCAGTGCTCGTGAAACCGCCGAGCCCAGTCAATCCGAAGAGCGCTCAATTGGCCGCCCTCGTCTGCACCGATCGCGCGTATTTTTTTTCGGTGCTGACGTTATTCGCGTCCATGGCGCCCACCATCGGTAAAACGGCCGACTGGCACGTGTTCCTATCCGAGGACGTACCCACTCACTGGTACAAATTGATGAAGGACTTCTGCCAACAATTAGGCATGAGTATCGCCATCATTCCGGAGAGTGAATTCTTCGTTCGCAACGACGGCTGTCCCACGGATTATGGCTTGTTTTCCGGCGGCCGCAACCTGGCGCGATCGGCCTACTTTCGCATTTACGCGGCAAATTGGCTGCTTCGAAGCAGGCGCTATGCCCGGGCAGTCTATATGGATTCGGACATCATCTGTCAGGGAGATCTGCGGCCGCTGTTCGAAGTCGACCTAGAGAAGGCGTCGCTCGCCGGTCGCCCGGAAGACATCAGTGCGGCGGTGATACGCGCCGCCGGCAAATGTGGCGTGGGTGCGGAGAATTACATCAACTCTGGTGTGCTGGTCTTCAACTTCGAGCATTCAAAAATTGCCGACCAACTCCATGATGCCATCTGGCAGTCCGAAAATGCCGGCCCCAGACTGACCTTTCACGATCAGTGTGCGCTCAACATCGCTTTTTCCGGTTGGATAAAGCACCTGCCCGAGCAATTCAACACGTTCCTGCGACCCTTCAAGGTCCACGACAAGGAACTCACCGATGGCGTGCTGTTGCACTACCTGGATCGACCGAAACCGTGGGACAGCACGTTTGCCGGCGCACACCGGCAACCTTGGGTTCTCGCCGCAACCGTCGTCAAGGCTATCTTGCCCGCGCAGTTTTATCACGAAGTGACATCGGCCAGCATGGGACGCGCACCCGTGGTTCCCGCCGTCATTTCCGAGGCGTACCAACAATGACACTCAAATATGCGGCCCTCCTGCCTCTCAGAGGAGGATCGAAGTCGATTCCGCAAAAGAACATAAAATCGTTCTGTGGGCGACCGCTCTGTGAATGGGTGCTTCGGGCAGCGTCCAGGGTACCTGCGATCGAGTCCATCTGGGTATCGACGGACAGCGACCGCATCGAACAAGTGGTCCGCGACGTGGCGCCCCACGTGCGGGTTCATCGACGCCCGGAAATGCTGGGCGGCGACCTCACCTCTACGGAGGCAGTGGTGGCGGACTGGCTCGAGCGGTGTCGCATCGAGAATCCTTTCGTCATCACACTTCAGGCGACTTCCCCGCAGACGACATCAGAACACCTTGTCGCTGCACTAGATCACTTTGAGGCCGAGCGGGCCGATTCCCTCGTGACGGGGGTGCGCACTCATCGCTTCTTTTGGAGAGACGACGGTCGCCCCCTCAATTACGACCCTGCGGCGCGACCCATGCGGCAGAGCTGGTCCGGCACTTTCATGGAAAACGGCGCGTTCTACGTGTCCACCCGGGAACGGTTGTTGGCGGGCGCGGCAAGGTTGCACGGCAAGATATCGCTTTACGAAATGGATGCGTCTTGCGCTATCGAGCTGGACGATTCCGACGACTGGGTGCGACTGGAAAGTCAATTCGAGAAGAGGAATTGTTCATGATTCTGGATCGTGATCTTCGACGTTACGTCATCAGAGCCGATGAGTCCATTCAAGCATCGGCCGGCCAAATCTCGAGCTGGCACGGCCAGGTCGCTTTCTGCATCGATGCCAGCAGCCGCTTGCTCGGCAGCATCTCGAACGGTGATCTCATCCGCTGGATAGCCGCTGGAAGTCCCGGGGGACCCCAGGCGACGGTCGGTGAAATATCGAATTCCGGTGTCCGAGTAGGAACCATCGATAATCTTCCCGGCGTCGAGCGCTTGCTGGAGAACTTGCTCTACGTGCCAATCGTCGACACGGATCGGCGCGTCATTGCCGTGGCGCGGCGCCGCCTGCCGAAAGAGGGCCTGGTCATTGGCGATCGCACCATCGGCATGGAACACCCCGCGTTCGTGATCGCCGAGATCGGCAACAACCACAATGGTGACATCGAATTAGCGTTCCGGCTCATCGATGCGGCACGGGACGCGGGGGCGGATTGCGCAAAATTTCAGATGCGCAACATGCACGCGCTGTACGGCGAACGAGAGAAGCGCGCGAGTCACGATCTGGGAACGGAGTATTTATTCGATCTGCTGGAGCGATTCCAACTGACGGAGGATGAACTCTTCCGATGCTTCGACTACACCGTGAAGCAGGGGCTGGTGCCGCTATGCACGGCGTGGGAGGCGACCAGCGCCGATTTGTGCAAGAAATATGGCCTGCCGGCAATCAAAATCGCGTCGGCGGATCTCACGAATCACGATCTGCTGCGGCATGTGGCGGGATTGGAGTTGCCCCTCATTTGCTCGACGGGTATGTCAACCGAAGCGGAGATTGCTGAAAGCGTGAAGCTGCTGCAGACCGTGGGCGCCCGATTCACCATGCTTCACTGCAATTCCACGTACCCCGCTCCGTTTCGCGACATCAACCTTCGTTACATCGCCAGATTGGAGGAAATAACCGGCGGCGTCGTCGGCTACTCCGGCCATGAACGCGATGTATTCGTAGCCTCGGCGGCCGTTGCGATGGGTGCTCGCGTCATTGAAAAACATATTTCCCTCGATCGCAACATGGAAGGCAACGATCACAAGGTAAGTCTGTTACCGGAGGAATTCCGCCGGATGGTCGACGGCGTCCGCCAGGTCGAAAATTCCCTCGGATCGCGCGCGCCTCGGGACGTCAGTCAAGGAGAACGCGCCAATCGCGTTGCGCTCAGCAAATCACTTTTCGCCACCCGCAATATCGATGCTGGCACGGTGATCGAAGCGTCCATGGTCACGATCCGCAGCCCGGGTCATGGACTGCAGCCGAACCGCATGCGTGAATTGATCGGCGCGGTAGCCCGCCGGAACATCCTCGCGAGCGGGCCGTTTTACCCGTCAGATGTGGACGACGCCGCCGCCGATGCCGCGACCGACGCTCTTAAGTTCGACCAGCCCTGGGGCGTGCCCGTAAGGCACCGGGACGCCGTCAAGTTGATGCGCCAATTCAATCCCGATTTCGTTGAATTCCATTTGAGTTACCGCGACCTGAATCTGGAGGACGAGCAGATTTTGGGCGAGCAATTTCCCTGTGGGCTGATCGTGCATGCGCCCGAACTCTTCGAGGGAGACCATACGTTGGACCTTGCGTCGCCCGACCCTGCTTATCGCCAGCGATCGATTCGGGAACTTGATCGGGTGATCCGAAAAACTCAGAGCTTGGCGAAATTCTTCAAAGTCGGTCAACCCGTCGGCATCGTCTGCAACGTCGGCGGATTTACCGCGGATCGATTTCTGACCGAGAACGAGAAAAAGGAGCGGGTCGAAATCCTGTTGGACAGCTGGCAACAGATAAAGGTCTCCGACGTAGAACTCTGGCCGCAGACGATGCCGCCTTACCCATGGCATTTCGGCGGCCAGCGTTTTCACAATTTATTTGTACTGGCGGACGACATCGTCGATCTCTGCAAGAGGCTCAATACGCGAGTGTGTCTGGACATCTCCCATTCCAGGCTTGCCTGCAACGAGATGGGGAAATCCTTCGATCGATTCCTGGACGCCGTCATCCCGTTGGCCGCACATCTGCATATTGCCGATGCCCGGGGCGCCGCGGGTGAGGGTCTGCAGATCGGCGAAGGCGAGATCGACTTCGAAGAGTTTTTCCGTAAACTCGGTGTTGCGCGGTCTCGGGCAAGTTTCATTCCCGAGATATGGCAAGGTCACGAGAACGATTCCGAGGGCGCACAGCTTGCCTTGGTTCGCTTGAACCGGTTCGCGCGTCTCGCGCGTGTTGCCTGAAGCCCTAATGGCAACGCACGCCAGGAGTTCATCCATGTCGGAAAGTGGTTCTCCCACGTTCTTGCAGACGTATTTCGATATCGCGCCGGCGAGCCGCGTCGCGCTTCTCCTCGACTACCTGAAGCTGTCACGGGACGATGTCCACATGGTATGGGACATCTTGGACGTCTACTCGGCGGACCCTGACGGCTTCTCGCTCGCGGTCGAGAATACCATCGAAGATGACCCGCGAAACCTATTGGCCATGCGGGCATTGGCCTGGCTGAATGTGCGGCGCGGCAAATATGCTGATGCGCAGAGCAACCTGCTCGCACTGATCGATCAGCTTCCCAGCGCGGTGGTCGAACGGCGCGAATTGCTCCGGGTCGGCTTCGTGGCGCCGGAGTTGCTGACGCCCAAGGTCAGTGACATCGGCAGGCAAGGACTTCAATCCCCCGTATCCAAGACGAGCTACGAGTACCAGATAGCGCGCGCATCTGGATCGGCCACGATGGCCATCGAGGCGGACAAGCTACGATCTGAAATGGCCGCTGCCGGAGAAACGATCAAAGCCCGGGCCGACAAGGCGAGCCCGCTCGCCGAGTTCCTGACGGCCATTGAAGGTGCGGGGCGAATCGCGGTGGTAGGCAATGGCCCGAGTCTGCGCGGCGCCAAACGCGGTCCCGAAATCGATCGCTACGACTTCATCGTGCGCTGCAATTTCCCGGTCATCAAGGATTTTGCCGATGACGTGGGTAGCCGCACGGATGCGATCTTCTTCACCGAGGCGTTGTTCAGGCTCTTCGACATGTACCTCGACCGGGACCCGAGCTACCGTTCTACCCGACTCGTCACATTGGCCAACCCCGCTGCCGCGGCGGGACTCGATCCCATCGCGGTCACCCGTGCCGCGGGCAAGACCATCGCACGCTTCCCGGAAGCCTCCCTGGACATCATGAAGGACATGACCTATCGACACCTCACGACGGGCGCGCAAGCTTATCTCCTGCTGGCAGCGCTTTTACGCAAGCAAATCACGGTGTTCGGCTTCGATTTCTACTCACAAAAGGAGCTGCATTATTTCTCGCAGAGTGCCGGATTATGGCTTGCGCATGAAGTGCAATATGAGCAGTTCCTGTTCCGAGGCGTGGTGAAGCCGGTGTTCGGCGCGCACATTCGCTAAGCGTCCGGCGGGCAACGGCAGGCGCATGAGACCATCGTGTCTGGTCCTACTGACGCTGCTGGGCGGCGCGGCTGCTGCGGCTCACGGTGCGTGGTCCAACGACCTGAATCTCTTGGACTTCATGGCGGCGGGCAAGAATGTCGATCGCACGGGCGGCACCGATATTTCCACCGCGCTGGCCGCTGCCGTGAATGCCGCCAACGGCATGACGTACTTCGCCAGCGGTCATGCGCCGCAGCCCGCCTGCATTCATATTCCGAGGGGCGTCTACACGGTTACGCAGGCGCCTCCGATGTTCAAGGGTGCCGGGTGCGTCGTTGGTGATGGCTCAGCCCAAACCATCATCGATCTTGCGCCCGGCTTCTCGGGAGATCTCTTCTCTTGGGCGGAGGCTTGGATTGTCTATGGTACCTCGGGAGCTACCGTTCGGGGACTGCGCATCAATGGCGCGCCAAAAGCCCGATCTCAACAAAACGCCCTCATGTTCTATGACCGGAATGATAATGTGGATTTGGCAGATCTCTACATCGATCATCTACCCGGGCGCGCTCTCGGGATCGGGCTGCTAAGACCCTCGAACTCAGCGGGCCAAGCGTACATTCGGGAAAGCCATTTTTTTAGCCTAAGAATCTTCGGCAGCGGGCGTCCGGGTGTGCCGGCGGTCGAGATCACCAGCGAAGGTACCGGCCAATTGGATGGGACCAATGAGATCAGTGCGAGCCAAATCGATATCTTTGGTTCCCGCGGCGTATCACTCGCCATCCACAACCATTCCAGCGGCGTCGTCCGCGACATCAAGTTCGACTCCCTGCGAATCGAGGGAAGCGACGCAGTGGGGCCGGATGCCGTCACCACCGCCGGGGACCTGTTGCAAATCGGCGATTCCGCATCCAAGGGCCGCATCGGCCACCTCTCCTTCACCAATCTCGAACTTCTCGATCCACCGGGTGGGTACGCGGCAATTCGTGTGGCCTCCAACGCCTTTCCCGGAGAAGGTCCTTCGCGAATCTATTTCCAGGGATACATCGGCGGCGGTCTATCGAACGGCGAGGGGCTTCGGGTCGATAACGGCAGCAAGATTCACGCCGTGTTTGATCAGATCCTCACCAAAGGCACCAATGTCATCATTGGTCCGCGGGTCACGAACATTGTGCTCGACGGCGGCGGCGCCGAGCCGGAATGGACTATTTTTGTGGATCCGGCATCGGCGGGCACCGTCACGACACCAACCCGTAACACCGCGTTTGTGCATTAGCCGAGGGTCCGTCCCAGTCGCTCGCGTCAGTTCACGACAACAACGAGCTGTACAGCTCCTCATGCCTCGCCACGATCTCCGTCGATGCCACCGGCACGTGCATCGACTCCGTGATGGCCTTGAGGCGCGCCGGTCCCTTTGCCAACCGCTGCAACAGCGATGCCAGCGCCACCGCGTTGCCCACGGGAAAGTGGAACCCGTCGATGCCGTCGCGAACCTTTTCCGCCATGCCACCGATCCCTGAGCACACGATGGGCCGGCGGTTACGTAGGGCCTCTTGGATCACGACCGGCGAATTTTCCCACCAGATGCTCGGCATCAGCACCACGTCCACCGACTGCATGAGTTCATCGACGCGATCCTGGTCATAGGCCCCGTGATAGACCACGTTGCGTCCGGCCCGCTCCAGGCGCGATAGGAAATGCGCCTGAAATTCCAGGGGCTGAATGCTGTAATCACCAAAAACCTCGAATACGACCCCGAATTCGTTCTGTTTCTCGAGAAATTTCGCTGCCTCGAGGAGAACCCCGATACCCTTGAGTTCGGACACCTGACCGAAGAAACCGACCCGTAGCGGACCGTCGCGTTCCTCGCCGACGTCCGTGCCGCGCTTGACACTGCGATGCACGATATTCTCGATGACCGACAGCTTCGCCGGCGGCAGACCCCAAGCTACGTAACGCTCCGCCAGAAAGCCAGAGGGTGCGATGAAGTGATCGACCAGATCGAAGAATCGCTGGATATAGAGGTTTCGCAGAAAGAAGTCCGCCGGGTCGATTTCCTTGAAGCAGGCATTGCAGCGTACCGGCGAGGCTTGATGACATAGCGTGCGATGTTGTTTGGTCACCATCTGTCCATAGTGATTGCAGATCGCCAGATACTCGTGAAGCGTCAGTACGATCCGGCAATTCGGCAGTGCATCACGGATCAGAAAGAACGCCTCCACGCCGAAATTCAGATAGTGGTGAAAATGCACGATATCCGGCTTGAGGCTGCCGAGCAGCGTCCGGAACGCACCGGGGAAGTTCGGGTCCGTGTTCGCGAACTTGAACCAATCGAAGGAACCGCCGGCATACAGGTACTCGCTGGGCGAGAACGGCTGGCTGAACGTCGCGCCCAGCTTTTGCGTCATGGCGTCGCGCGTACACCCGAGAAAGGACAGTTCGTATTCGGCGCGATTATGCAGTGCTGCAAAAAGCTGGTAAGCGGAGATCTCCGCCCCACCCCGGGTTAGTTGCGGATGGCTGTGCGACGCGATCAAGATATTGACGGTCGACATCACGGACGTCTGCCGGAACTGGTCAGCATGTCGAGCCAGCGCCGCTGATGGACCCACGCGTTGTAGAGCGTGACGTTCAAGCGCCACACATGGCGCGGCGCTGTCTGGGATTTGCGTTCGAGGTGGTAGAGCTGGCAATCGTTGGCGACTGCGCAATCAAGGCCGCGCTGCCGCACTTTCAGGCATAGGTCGGAGTCTTCGAAGTCGCCGATGACGTAGGCTTCGTCGAATCCGCCGAGTTCCAGTGCCAGGGAGCGGCGCATGACCATGCATGCCCCCGTGATGGCATCGCAGGTCCGCATTCCTCGAAACTCGTCCGCTTTCCTGCCCTTGTTGATGTGGTCGACGAAAAACCAGTCAGCGAACTCCTTGATGGGTCGGTAGAAGCAGCCCTCGTGCTGGATGGTGCCGTCCTCGAACACGAGACGCGGCCCGATGACGCCGACGCCCGGGTGTTTTTCAAGCTTGGCGGTCAGCATCTCGAGCCAGTCATCCGTGATCGGAAAGATGTCCGAGTTGAGAAAGCAGACGAACGTACCGCGGGCCGCCGTGAGCCCAACATTGCTGGCCGGGGCGAATCCGAGATTCTCCGCCAGAATCATGAGCGTGAATGGAATACCAAAGCGCTCGAAGGTCGAATGTGCCAGAACTTCGAGATCGCGGCGTCTTGGGGGATCATCGAGGATGTACAGGATTTCGGTCTGTTTGATGGCCGCGTGCCGGGAGAACAGTGCCATCTGGTACTCCAGAAAATCCACTCGACCATAGAGCGGAATGATGAGACTGTGCTCGGGGTTTGGCGGCCGCGGCCCAAATTGAATCGTGCGAGTCGGGCCGCGCTCGCGCGGCCGCGCGGCGTTCAATAGTGAGACCGCCGGACCGAGCACGCGGTCGAAGGCTTGATTCAGTTCGTCATAACGAAGATCGACGGCGTCCAGAACCTGCTTGATGGCGTGGATGCCGGTGTGCTTTGAAATCTTGAAGGGTTTGAACCCCACCTCGCCGCTATCCAGTTCGATCTCGAGATAGCTGATGTCGCCCTTGGAGATTGCTGCGGGCACGTGTGCGATAAAGCCGCAGCGCGCATCGACGAATCCCGTGTCCGATCCATAAGCTTGGATGACGTCGGCACGGTCGACTCGGATCGACTCCGACATCACGAGCGCGCCGACCAACGGCCCAGATCGAACTCTGATCGACCGTATGACACCGGGTGACGCCAGCAGCCACCCCTTGAGCAACACGTCGCCGGGAGGGCACAGAAATGCCTCGTCGATCTCCAGCAGCACTGGCTCGCTGAGCAACGACAGGGTGTCGACACCCGCGAACCCCGGCCGGGAAATGATCGAGAGGAGATGATCACGGCTGGATTGCACGAACGCTTGTTGGACCAGGGTGGTCCGCACCCGGGCAACCATGTCATGCTCGGCGAGCCGCTGCGAAGCGTGCCCCGCAGTCAACTGATACGGAACACCGGACAGGGTGAGCGCGACATGCTCGAGCTGGCCCGCAGCCCGGCTGCTGCCCGATACGAACACGACGACGCCGATCGCCCGGTGATCGAGATCCTCGCGCTGATAGAACCCCAATGTCGCCGCGCCGCTGCAGTGCGTCTGTTCAAATCGGATCAACCCTTCGAGCGGATCCATCGGTTCGATGGAATCGGGTCGCTCGATCCAGCCGCAGAAGAGCCATCCACCGGCGGAGTTCGAATAGCCGAAAATATCGATGTAACCTGTGCCCAGCGCGGGCGCAACTGCGGCAACGGGCGCCACACTGATTTGCACGCGCGGCCCCGTGCGCCGCTCGCGTGCGATTCGCGGCCGTGCCCGCGACGGGTTCTTCATGCGGCCACCGCCGCCAGCATCTGCCGGCACTGCGAGTACACGGCGGCCACCGGTAGCTGCTCGAGACAGGCGAGTTGGCGCGGGCAGTCCTTGGCGCGCTCGATGTAGCACGGCGAACACGACATATCGCGGCGCAATGCCACTGCCTGTGGCCCCACGGGACCCCATTCCCGCGCATCCACCACGCCGGAATGAATGCCGATCGTCGACACCCCGAGACCCGCCGCGATATGCTGCGGTCCGCTATTATTGCCCACGAACAGCGCCGAGCGGGCCAGAAGCTTCATCAGATCATCGAGCGCCAGCAAGCCGGTCAGATCGATG
>Ga0116230_10005307_pt1 | contig 12645 bp, 14 predicted proteins | sample S1TSphfallax_3_FD_88678 | JGI IMG/M metagenome (GOLD analysis project Ga0116230, IMG submission 88678) | Host-associated microbial communities from peat moss isolated from Minnesota, USA - S1T2_Fd - Sphagnum fallax MG | ecosystem: Host-associated > Plants > Peat moss > Unclassified | place...
AGGTGGCGGAATTGGTAGACGCGCTGGCTTCAGGTGCCAGTGGCTTAACGGCCGTGAAGGTTCGAGTCCTTTCCTGGGCACCACCAACTCACGAAGCGGCTCTCATGCTTGCCGTTGCGCATCTGACTCCTTAAGTGCCTGTCGCAGACGCGGGGCGGCTTACGCCGTTACGGGTCATCACCCGCTCGGAGCGCGTTTTTGCCCGTCACCTTGCACCAGGGCGACCTGCCCGAAGGGACCTTCGACGGCGCGCGGTCGGTGGCGGTTGATTCCGAGACCATGGGCTTGCGGCTAGGCCGTGACCCCCTCTGCCTCATCCAGCTCCAAGGGCCCGACGGGGAGGCCCATCTCGTCCAGCTTGATCGGACCGCATATGACGCCCCCAACCTCAAGCGGCTCCTGACCGATCCTGGCGTCCTGAAGATCTTCCATTTCGGTCGCTTCGATATCGCTATGTTCCTGCTTCACCTGGGAGTGACCACGGCGCCCGTCTACTGCACCAAGATCGCCTCCAAGCTGGTCCGCACCTACACGGACCGGCACGGGCTTAAGGACGTCACCCGCGAGCTGCTCAGCGTCGATATCTCCAAGGCCCAGCAAAGTTCCGATTGGGGAGCCGCCCAACTTTCGCCTGAACAACTGGCCTATGCCGCCTCCGATGTGGCGCATCTTCATCAGATCCGCGAGCGACTGAACCAGATGCTGGTGAGAGAGGGGCGGATGGCTCTGGCCCAGGCCTGCTTCGATTTCCTGCCGGTGCGGGCCGCACTGGACGTCGCCGGTTGGGACGAGGTTGATCTCTTCGCCCATGAGTGAGCTCGCCGAGACGAAAACGGCGGTCGTCCGCCCGCCCGTCATGCGCCCCTCCGGTCCCCCGCCCCGGGGGAAGCCTCGCGTTCACAGTCAGATCGTCCGCGCGCTACGTGTGCTCCTCCCCCTGACGATGCTCGGTGTGATCGGCGCCCTGGCTGGGCTGGTGGTTATGCACGCCATCCGCCGCCAACAGGCGACGCGTCTGGATGTCACCGCCCCCATCCACATGGTCAATCCTCATTTCTTCGGCCGGGACACTCAGAATCGCCCCTATACACTCAGTGCGCGGGAAGCCTCCCGCGATCCCGCCTCATTCCAGCGCGTCCTGCTCAGCGGGCCCCTCATTGTCCTAGATACGGGAGCCGCGCGCCCCGCGCGTCTCACCGCTGACATGGGCGTCTATAAAGAAGATACGCGGATCCTGGTGCTTACCGGCCATGTCCGGGGCGTGGACGCCAAGAACGTGCAGTTCGCTTCGGATGGGGCGGTGGTGGATACCCGCACGGGCAAGGTCTCCGGGCCCCGCGCCCTGGCCAATGACCCTCTGCAGGGGGCCATCCAATCCAAGACCTTCGAGGTGGAGGATAAGGGCGATCGGGTGATTATGAAGGGCGGCGTTCACGCGCGCCTGAATGCGCAGTAAGGATGCGCGGTGCGAGTGGCGCCTTCGGCTGCAATACAAAGGGTGGCGATCAAATGAGACGCCTGAAAGCGTTGATCGGCGGATCGCTCGCGATCCTGATCGCGGGGGCCTTCTCGGCCCCGGTCCGCGCCCAACTTTCCGCCCAGTCCAAGGGTCCCATCGACATCACCGCCGATCAGGCGGAGGTGATCCAATCGAAATGCATAGCCATCTGGCGCGGCGCCGCCGAGGCTGTTCAGGACGCCTCACGCATCCGCGCCGACAGCATCACTGTCTATAGCAGGACCAAACCCGCCCATGGGCCCAATGAACCAGAGGCTTGCGGAAGCGGCGCTGATCGCATTGTCGCCAATGGCAACGTCTACTATGTCACCCCTGATCGCAACGCCCGGGGCGACCACGCGGTCTACACCGCCGCCGACGACCAGATCGTGATGACCGGCTCCGTGATCGTGGTCCAAGGCGATAACGTCGCCCGCGGCGACAAGCTGATTATCGATGTGGCCAGCCACCAGGCGCGGATGGTTTCTGACGTGACGGGCGCGGGCAAGGCTGGACGGGTGCGCGGGGTTTATTTCCCCGATCAGCCCGCCGCGGCGTCGGTGCCCCCACCGCGCTAATCGGCAGGAAGCGCCAACACCAATGACCGAGATTCTGCGATCCTCAGCCGCCGCCGCGCCCTCCGTGGTCGATTCGTCGGCCCTGGCCGCGGGGACCGGCGGCCTTGTCGTTGACCGGATCGGCAAATCCTTCCGCGGCCGCCAAGTGGTCAAGGGCGTCAGCCTGCGTCTCGACCGGGGCGAAGTCGTGGGCCTTCTGGGGCCCAATGGCGCCGGCAAGACCACATGTTTCTATATGATCACCGGACTCATTGCCGCGGACTATGGGGCGATCTGGCTGGACGGCGAGGACATCACCAATCAGCCCATGTATCAGCGCGCCCGCCTGGGCCTGGGGTATCTTCCTCAGGAAACGTCCATCTTCCGCGGCATGACGGTGGAGCAGAACGTTATGGCGGTGGTGGAGATGCGCGAGCGGCGGCGCGACAAGGTCCGGGCTATCACCCAGAACCTTCTCGAAGAGCTGCATATCGATCACCTCAAGAACTCGCCGGCGGTCTCCCTGTCAGGGGGCGAGCGGCGCCGTGTGGAAATCGCCCGGGCCCTGGCCAGCGAGCCAGCCTTCATGCTCCTCGATGAGCCGTTCGCCGGGATCGACCCCCTTGCCATCGCCGACATCCGCGACGTCATTGGTTATCTGCGCGCCCGCGGGATTGGAATTCTGATCACCGACCACAATGTGCGCGAGACCCTGGATATCATCGACCGCGCCTCCATTATCCATGCGGGCGAGGTGCTGTTCGAAGGCGCGCCCGAGGAGATCCTGGCCGACCCTGAGGTGCGGCGAGTCTATCTGGGCGACCGCTTCGGCTGACCGACGTGATCGGCTTGGGCAGGCGTCATTCCAGCGACGCTTGACACCAACTCGGCGCGGGGGCGTTGTTGCTTTTATGAGAGTCCAGGTTTCCGGAAAACACATGGCCGTTGGCGAGGCGCTTCGCGCCAAGGTTGATGGCGAGATCAAGGGCGCCATAGGGAAATACTTTGAGCGCGGCGGCGATGCGGAGGTGGTCTTCAGCAAGGATGGCCATGGTCTCCGCGCTGACTGCGCGGTGGTGCTCGCCACCGGACAGCAGCTTCTCAGCCACGGTCTGGGCGGCGACGCCCACTCCGCCTTCAGCCAGGCCCTCGCCAAGGTCGAGGCGCGCATCCGCCGCTACAAGGGGCGCCTGAAGAGTCACAGCCTCGCCGCCAGCGCCAAGGCGGCGGAGACCGCCGCCTTTTATGTCCTGCGCGCACCCGCTGAAGATGTGGATGAGGATTGGGAGGACGCTGCCCAGGGTGGGCCGCCGGCCGCCATGATCATCGCCGAAACCGAGGCGCCCTTGAAGACGATCACGGTCTCCATGGCGGTGATGGAGCTCGACCTGACCGGCGCTCAAGCGATTGTGTTCAAGAACGCCGCCCATGGCGGATTGTCCGTGGTATATCGGCGGGCAGACGGCAATTTTGGGTGGATAGATCCTGAGCGAACCCGGGCGTCTGCGCACTAAAAGGCCGCCTGCGCCTTGAGGTTCGGAGCCCTTTTCGTAACCAGAGTCTTAATATCGATGCGCGCCCGCTTAACGGGCGAATCAGCTCCCTCGAGGCTAATTTGAGCTTGGACACCGCATTCGCCCCCAACGTGATTGGCGACCTTCTCAGCCCGGGGGCCATGGCCCTGGGCGTCGCAGCGCTTGACAAACGTCAGGCCCTGGCGGTGACCGCCGAGATCGCCGCGCGACATTTCAACCTGAAGGTCACGCCTCTATTCGACGCCCTGATGGAGCGCGAGGCCCTAAGCGCCACCGGGGTTGGTCATGGCGTCGCGATTCCCCATGCCCAGATGGCCGGTCTGGATCGCGTCAGAGGGGTCTTCGTGCGCCTGCGCCCGCCCATCCCGTTCGGGGCGGTGGACGACGAGCCGGTCGATCTGCTCTTCACCCTGATTTCGCCGCCGGAATGCGGGTCGGATCATCTCCGAGCCCTGGCCCGGGTCGCGCGAAGCCTTCGCTCCAGCGAACTGCGCGAGCGTCTGCGTCAGGCGTCGACTCCGGATTCCGTGCGCGCCCTGCTCACTCTGGACGCCCGGCCAAACGCGGCCTGAGGGCGGGCCGACCGGCCCTAATGAACTGAAACGGGCGCCAGTTCGTGGGCTAGCGCCGCCGCGATCGCCGAGTCCCTGTCACCCATGACGGCGAGGCGGGCGCCGTCGGCGCGGTGGACGGCATAGAGAATTTGCTCGGGCTTCAAATCGAAACCACGGATCTCCTCCAGCGGCGTGTCGGCCAGAATCTCCGCAGCCTTGATCTGCCGCACATAGACGAGGTTCGGTCCGCCCAGGGCGGCGAAATCTTCGGTGGATAGGGTGGATGTCATAACGACCATCTCCTTTGACTAAGTTATATAGGGAGCCGCTGGTGTCAGCCGACTCTTTCGATAGGCACCTGTCTCGCCGAGCTCCTTGCCATCGGTCTCTCAGCGTCAATAAGCAGCAGACCGTCTCCCAGCCGCGCCGCCGTCACCTCCATGCCGTCCGCAAGAACAAAGACCCGCGTGAAGCCCCGCGCCGCGATCCCCCGATGAATGAAGTCGCGTTCCGGGACGCCGTCCTCAGCCTCCCGACGCCCTGCGATGGTGAGCTGATTTTCACCCACTTGAACCTGGAGCTGATCGCGCGTGAATCCTGCCACAGCCAGGGTGATTCGGATTCGCCCCTCGCCGCAATCCTCAATGTTGTAGGGCGGATATCCTTCGCCGCCACCGCGGGATGCCCGCTCAAGAAGCGCGCGGGTGTGCTCGAAGCCGAGCAGCAACGGACTGTCGAAATAAGCCATGCGTTCCTAAGCGAGCCCTTGAACAAGCGACCCTTCCAAGCCCCAACGCCCCGACCCGGCGACGTGCGGCCTGCACCGTAGATTTGGCGACTGGTCGTGCGGATTCAAGGCGCCCTTACGATCCTGCTCCAGGCTAGAGGGCGATGGAGGCATATTTCACGCTGAGATATTCATCGATTCCTTCGCGCCCGCCTTCGCGACCCATGCCAGAGGCCTTGACCCCCCCAAAGGGGGCAGCCGGGTTGGAAACCAGACCGCGATTGAGGCCCACCATGCCCACGTTGAGGTGGTCCATCAACCCAAGGCCCCGGCTCAGATCGCGCGTATAGGCATAGGCGGTGAGGCCCAGCTCAGACGCATTGGCGAGCGCGGTAGCCTCCGCGTCGGTCTCGAAGGTCTGGATCGCCGCAATGGGTCCGAAGATCTCGGTCCTGAGCGCGGGGAGGTTCGCGGCGATGTCCGTCAGGACCGTGGGGGGATAGAAATATCCGCGGCCTTCGGGACGCTTGCCGCCCACAAGAACCTTCGCCCCCGCCGCGACGGCGTCATCCACCAACCCTGCAACACGGTCCCTGGCCCTGGCGTCGATCAACGGGCCGACCTGCGCGCCCGATAGGCCATTGCCCACCGAGAGAGCGCCCATGCGCGCGGCCAGTTTCTCCGCAAACGCGCTGGCTACGCTTTTGTGCGCCAGAAAGCGGTTCGCCGCCGTACAGGCCTCGCCAATATTACGCATCTTGGCCAGCATGGCTCCGTCCACCGCAGCATCGAGATCGGCGTCCGCGAAGACCAGAAAGGGATTATCGCCCCCGAGCTCCATGGACATGCGGAGCAACCGCTCGCCCGCCTGGCGCGCCAGAAGCCGCCCGACGGCGGTGGACCCGGTGAAAGAGATCTTTCGCGCCGCGGGGTGATCGAGGCAGGCCGTGACGATCTCGCCAGCGCGCTCGCCGGTCACCACATTCAGCACGCCGTCCGGCAGACCCGCTTCCTGGAAAATCCGGGCCAGGGCCAGCATGGAAAGAGGGGTTTGGGCGGCGGGCTTGATCACCATGGCGCAGCCCGCCGCCAGGGCCGGGCCGATCTTGCGCGTCCCCATGGCCAGCGGGAAATTCCACGGGGTGACGAGGACGCACACCCCCACGGGTTGACGCTGGGTGATGAGGCGGCTCGACCCGTCAGGGGCCAGGGAATGGCGACCGTCAATGCGCACGGCCTCCTCGGCGAACCAGCGCAGAAACTCGGCGGCATACCGCACCTCGCCCCGTGACTCCTCCAGCGCCTTGCCCATTTCGAGGGTCATCAGGGCGGCCAGTTCCTCCTCGGCGGCCAACACGCGGCGCCAGGCCTCGGTCAGAATCTCGGATCTGCGCCGGGGCGGCGTACGGGCCCAATCGCTCTGTGCGGCCTCCGCCGCATCCATGGCCAAGACCGCCTCCCGTGCGCCGCCATCTGGAACCCGGGCAAGAGTCTCTCCCGTGGCGGGATCCTCCACGGCGAGTGTCGCCCCATCCTCGGCCGCCATCCAAAGTCCGGCGATGAAGAGGGCGTTCGGAGCGCTCGCGAGCGCCCTGTCCTTCAAGGTTGAGGTCATGGCTGGTCTCCAGACCCGGGCGCCGATGGGACGCCTGAGGCGCTCTTAAGGAATAACGATCTGGCGGATGGCGGCGCCAGAGGCCAGTTCATCCAACAGGCGATTGATGTCGCTCAAGGGACTGACCGACGTGAGTAAGCGCTCCACTGGCAGACGGCCCGCCCGCCACAGCCCCATATAGCGGGGGATATCCCGGCGCGGTATCGCCGAGCCCATATAGCTCCCCATCAGGGTCTTGGCGTCCCCGACAAGGGAGACGGCCGGGATCGACAGCATCTGGGCCGGATTGGGCAGACCCACCGTCACCGTGCGGCCCCCCCGCCGGGTCGCCTTATAGGCGGCGGCCAGTACATCCGCGCGCCCCGCCGTCTCAATCACCACTTCCGCGCCGCCCTGGGTGAAAGCCCCCAAGGTCTCCGCGGCTTCCTCCGGCGACATGGCCGCGGTGGCGCCCAGCTCCAGGGCCAGGTCGCGCTTCGCCGCCACGGGATCGATGGCGATGACAGTCTGAGCGCCCGCCGCCAGGCCTCCCAGAACGCTGGAAAGCCCCACCCCGCCCAGGCCATAGACCGCCAGGGTCTCTCCAGGCCGGAGCGCCGCGGTGTTGAAGACGGCCCCCACCCCCGTGAGCACCGCGCAGCCGAATAGGGCGGCTATGGTGGGATCGATGTCGCCAAGAACCTTCACCGCCGAGCGCTCGTCGATGACCGCATGGGTGGCGAAGGCCGAAACGCCCAGATGGTGATTCACCTCGCCGCCGGCTTCGCTAAGCCGCCGCCCGCCGCGCAGCAAGGCGCCAGCCCCATTGGCCGCGGCGCCAGGCGGGCACAGATATCCCCGACCGGACGCGCACTCCACGCACTCGCCGCAGGCGGGAAGGAAGGCGAGGACCACCCTGTCGCCGATCTTGAATGCGCTGTCGGGGTTCCCGGCTTGGATCACGGTGGCCGCGGCCTCATGGCCAATGGCCATGGGGGTGGGTCGCGGCCGATCGCCATTCACTACCGAAAGGTCGGAATGGCACAGCCCCGCCGCGTCGATCCGCACGAGCAGTTCTCCTGGCTTGGGATCGGCGAGCTCCACCTCCGCCAGCCGCAGGGGTTTGGACTGCGCAAAGGGCCCATTCGCACCGATCTGGTCCAGAACGGCGGCGGTGATCCTCATGGGCGTTGCTCTCGATGTCTTGACGTTTCTGACCTGGCGCCGAGGCGCAAAGTGATCAGCGCCCGACCGCTAGGGGATCGCGAGGTGGGGGGAAAGGCTAAAGGCCTACGTCGCCCGGCATGCGGATTGTTGGGCTCGGTCGCGGTTGCAGCCTTCGAAAAAGGATGGTGGAGCTAAGCGGAGTCGAACCGCTGACCTCTTGAATGCCATTCAAGCGCTCTACCAACTGAGCTATAGCCCCGAAACCATATCGGGTTCGCTTCGAAGAGATCCCCAAGGGGGCGCCCTTCGCGCGAGGCGGCGGAACCTAGTGCGGGTGTCCGGTCCGATCAAGGGCCGAAGAGCCGTCCAGGGCTCGACCGCTTCACTGATCCTCCGGCTCGCCCTCCGGGCCCAAGCCATCGATCTCGTCCTCGGGGAAGTCGTCGTCGCCATCCTCAATGAACGGAACCTCGTCGTCATCGGCCTCGGCGAGTTCGTCGTCCTCGGCAAAGTCGACACCCAAATCATCGGCAGGGCTGCTGGGGGCCGCCGGGTCCACATCCTCGGAGTCGTCGTCCGCGAGGATCGGGGGATCATCCACCACGGCGTCCAGTTCGGGAGCGTCGTCGGGTTCGGCCTCGAAGCCGTCCTCGACCTCCGGCGCCACCACTTTTTCCTCTTCGCCATCGTCGTCTGGAACGGTGACGCGAGCGCGCACCCGACGGTTGCGCAGGGCCTCTTCAGGGTCGAACTCTGTTCCGCACTTGGGACAAGCCGCGGGACGCCGCGTCAGGTCGTAGAACTTCGTCGAGCAGCTTGGGCAAATCTGTTTGGCGCCCAGTAGGGGATTTGCCAATGCGGCGACCTCTAGGGAAAATTTGGTTTCTTGAGAGAGCACTTGGGCGGGGAAACTCAAGGCTCGCCCTGAAAAGCGGCGGCTCCCTTGCCACGCCCACGGGCCACTGTCAAAACCCGTCGCCCTTTTTGACCGAGGAAATTTCGTCAAGATCATCATGGCCGAGGCGAACGCGCAGTTGGGGCTCACAGCCGGTCCGGTTCGGGGCTTGAAGGGCCGCGTCCGTGCGCCGGGCGACAAGTCCATCTCACACCGCGCTCTTATCCTGGGGGCCTTGGCCGAGGGGGTCACCACAATTGAGGGCCTTCTCGAAGGGGAGGATGTTTATCGATCCGCCAACGCCATGCAGGCGTTCGGAGCGGGGGTGGAGCGGCTCGGAGGGGGGCGGTGGCGGGTAGAGGGGGCCGGCGGCTTCTCGGAGCCGGCCGATATCATTGATTGCGGCAACGCGGGCACCGCCGTGCGCCTGATCATGGGGGCGGCGTCGGCCTTCGACCTGACGGCCACCTTCACGGGGGATGGGTCACTTCGTCGCCGCCCCATGGGCCGGGTGCTGAAGCCCCTGGGTCTGATGGGCGCCACATGGACCAGCCGCGAGGGGCCCCGTCTCCCGCTCAGCCTTAAGGGCGGCGACTTAAGCGCGATTAGCTATGCGCCGCCCGAGCCCTCGGCCCAGGTGAAGTCCGCCGTCCTGCTGGCGGGACTGCGCGCGCAGGGCGAGACACGCCTCATCGAGGCCACGCCAACCCGCGACCATACCGAACGGATGCTGCGGGGATTTGGCGCGTGCGTCGAGATCGTGGAGGCGCCCGAGGGCCGAGAGGTGCGCTTGCCAGGGGGGCAGAGACTGGAAGGCCAGGCGGTCATCGTGCCGGGCGATCCCTCCTCGGCGGCCTTTCCCCTGGTGGCGGCCCTGATCACCCCGAATTCCGAGGTGACCGTCGAGGGCGTCCTCCTCAATCCCCTGCGCACGGGCCTGCTGACCAGCCTGATCGAGATGGGGGCCGATCTGGAGATCACCGGCGAGCGGGACGAAGGCGGCGAGCGCGTGGGGGATATCACCGCCAGGTCCTCCGCCCTCACGGGGGTCACCGTGCCGCCGGACCGCGCCGCCTCCATGATCGATGAATATCCCATTCTGGCCATCGCCGCGGCCTTCGCCCGGGGGCCCACCATCCTGCGCGGCATCGGCGAGATGCGGGTCAAGGAAAGCGACCGCATCGCCTTGATCGCGGCCGGCCTGGCTGCCTGCGGCGCCCTCGTGGAGGAGGAGCCGGAGGGCCTGATCATCGCCGGGGCCCGGGGCGCCAATCATGGGGTGGCCGGCGGCGCCAAGGTGGCTACCCTGGGCGACCACCGCATCGCCATGAGCTTCCTGGTTTTGGGCCTCGCCGCCGAGCGGGCCGTGAGCGTGGATGAGGCCGGCATGATCGCCACCAGCTTTCCTGGTTTCGACGCCTTGATGGGCGGCCTGGGCGCGGACCTGGCCCCTGCGTGATTGATCTCGTGATCGCCATTGATGGACCCGCCGCCTCCGGCAAAGGAGTTCTCTCCCGGCGCCTGGGCAAGCGCCTAGGCCTCCCTGTTCTGGATACGGGCCTGCTTTATCGGGCGGTAGGCGCCCAGGTCGTGGCTGGCGGCGGCGACCCTGGTGACGAAGCCACAGCCGTCCTGGCCGCCGCGGGCTTGGACCTCAGCGCGCTTGAGGACATGGATCTCGCGGGACGCCAGGCAGGCGAGCTTGCAAGTCAGGTGGCCGTACACGCGCGCGTTCGCGCGGTGGTCTATGATCTGCAGCGCCGCTTTGGCCTGCAGCCGGGCGGCGCGATCCTGGATGGGCGTGATATCGGCACGGTGATCTTTCCCGAGGCGCCGGCGAAATTTTTCGTCACCGCGACGCCAGAGGTCCGAGCGGAGCGCCGCTGGCGCCAGCTTGTCGAGCGCGATCCCTCCCTGCGCCTGGAGCAGGTCTTGGCTGATATCGTCGCCCGCGACGCCCGGGACAGCGGGCGGGCCGTCGCGCCCTTAAGGGCCGCACCGGACGCGGTCTTGCTGGACACCACCGATCTGGATATAGAGCAGGTCTTCGATGCGGCCTTGCGCATCGTCGAGGCGGCGCGCGACCGGCAGGGGCTTTAGGGCCTTCTAAGCGGTCAATCCAATCGCGCCGACCCATCGACGACCGCGGCCCTTCTCGATCCTCACATCGAACCGACACTCCAATTGCGCGCCCGGTGCGACGTCTCGCCGCCCGCCGCGTTCCCAATCCACATCTTCAAAGAGATCAAAGACCGACACATGGCTGACGACATGAGCATGACCCCCTCGCGGGGTGATTTTGAAGCCCTTCTCGATCAGAGCATGGGCGGCGGCGACTTCGCCGAGGGCACGGTGGTCAAGGGCCGCGTGGCCGCCATCGAGAAGGATTTCGCCATTATCGATGTGGGCCTCAAGACCGAGGGCCGCATCCCGGTGAAGGAATTCGGCGTTGACGACGCCGGCAAACCGACCCTCAAGGTGGGCGACACCGTGGAGGTCTTCCTGGAGCGCATCGAAAACGCGCTCGGCGAAGCGGTGATCAGCCGCGACAAGGCCCGCCGCGAGGAGGCTTGGACCCGTCTGGAGGGCGTCTTCGCCAAGGGCGAGCCGGTCATGGGCGCTATTGTCGGCCGGGTGAAGGGTGGCTTCACCGTCGATCTCGGCGGCGCCTCGGCCTTCCTGCCAGGCTCCCAGGTGGATATCCGCCCCGTGCGTGACGTGGGACCCTTGATGGGCAAGGAACAGCCCTTCGCCATTCTCAAGATGGACCGCCCGCGGGGCAATATCGTGGTTTCCCGCCGGGCCATTCTCGAAGAGGCCCGTGCCGAGCAGCGCACAGAACTGGTGAGCCAGCTCCTGGAAGGCGAAGTGCGCGAAGGCGTAGTGAAGAATATCACCGATTACGGCGCCTTCGTGGATCTGGGCGGCATCGACGGCCTTCTGCACGTCACCGACATGAGCTGGAAGCGCGTCTCTCATCCGAGCCAGGTTCTGGCCGTGGGCGACACGGTGAAGGTGCAGATCGTCAAGATCAACCCGGACACCCAACGCATCAGCCTTGGCATGAAGCAACTCCAGTCCGACCCCTGGGACGGGGTGGAAGTGAAGTATCCCATGGGCGCCAAGCTCAGCGGCCGTATCACCAACATCACTGACTACGGCGCCTTCGTGGAGCTGGAGGCGGGCGTCGAAGGCCTGGTGCACGTCTCGGAAATGAGCTGGACCAAGAAAAACGTCCATCCCGGCAAGATTGTCTCCACCTCTCAGGAAGTGGAGGTGGTGGTGCTCGACGTGGACGCCTCCAAGCGCCGCGTCAGCCTGGGTCTCAAGCAGGCCATGCGCAATCCCTGGGAGCAGTTCCTGGAAGATCATCCCGTCGGCTCCACGGTGGAGGGCGAGGTCAAGAACGCCACTGAATTTGGTCTCTTCATCGGTCTCGACAACGACATCGACGGCATGGTGCACCTGTCCGACATCGACTGGAGCGCTCCCGGCGAAGAAGCCATGGCGCGCTATCCCAAGGGCGACATGGTCAAGGCCAAGGTGCTCGATGTGGATGTGGAAAAGGAGCGGATCAGCCTCGGCATCAAGCAACTGGGCGGCGATCCCATGGTCGGGGACGCCTTCCGCAAGGGCCAGATCGTCACCACAACCGTGTTGGAGGTGACCTCGGGCGGCCTGGAGGTCAAGTTTGGCGAGGAGGATGCGCCGGTCACGGCCTTCATCCGCAAGGCGGATCTGTCGCGTGACCGCACGGAGCAACGCCCAGAGCGTTTCGCCGTCGGCGATCGCATCGACGCCCAGGTGACCAATGTCGACAAGGCGACGCGCCGCGTCTCCCTGTCCGTCAAGGCTTTGGAAATGGCCGAGGACAAGGTCGCCATCGAAAAGTTCGGCTCGTCCGACAGCGGCGCTTCGCTCGGCGACATCCTGGGCGCGGCCCTGCGTGAGAAGGCCTCAGCTAAGGATTAGAATTTATCGCGATTCCTTCACGCCTTCCCCGCCGATGACCGGTTCCCGGCCCGAGAATTTCCGTGCTAGGCTAAAAGCTTAGGGGCTCATTCTGGGGCCGCCGACCATCGGCGGGGGTGGACGAATAGATGATAAAATCTGAATTA
>Ga0116230_10005310_pt1 | contig 12643 bp, 9 predicted proteins | sample S1TSphfallax_3_FD_88678 | JGI IMG/M metagenome (GOLD analysis project Ga0116230, IMG submission 88678) | Host-associated microbial communities from peat moss isolated from Minnesota, USA - S1T2_Fd - Sphagnum fallax MG | ecosystem: Host-associated > Plants > Peat moss > Unclassified | place: USA...
CCTCGTGGACCTCGTGGACCTCGTGGACCTCGTGGACCTCGTGGACCTCGCGGACGAGGGGGTCGACGTTGCTGTCCGCATCGGCGAGCTGGCGCCGTCGAGCCTGCGGGCACGCAAGTTGAGCGTGCTTCGGCGCGTGTTCTACGCCACTCCCGCCTTTTTGGGCTCCCACGGCGTCCCCGCCGAGCCATCGGATCTGCTTAGACTTCCTTGCGTGCTTCGGTTGGCTGTCAATCGGCGCGCAAACGGGACCCCCTATCGGCGTCCAAAAAGGACCCCCCTTCGACAGCTGAGCGTCCGTGCTGCTCTGCGCCTCGGAGCCGTAGGCGGAGGGGCGCAGAACAGCACGGACGCTCAGCTGGCGTCGGCAGTTGTGGGTGTTCAGCGTTGAGCGGTCAGTCCCTGCCGAAGCCTCGGGGTGGGTCAATGGCCTCGAGGTCGGAAAGGTCGAGGTCGCTGATCGCACGCAGCGCGTCGGCGGTTGCGGTGCCCTGAAGCGGATCTGGCAAGGCGTCGAGCCAGGCTTCGTATTCGGCTTGTAGCGCGAGGAGCTCGTTGACCGTGTCGTGCCAACGTTTGGCCCGGCGGAGCCTGCCCCTGCGAAGGCGGGGGATGGTCGGCCGGTCGTCGGGCGCGGACCGCTGGACGGCCGGCGGCGCGGGCGGCTCGACAGCGTTCCTGACGCTCGGCTTCGGTCATCGGCCTTTCGCCGATCCCCGGGTCAAGCCCGGGGACTTTGCGTGGCATGCTCAACTCCGAACCGTGACGTCACGAAACCCGGACGTGGCAAAGTCCAGGCTTGGTCACGCGCGATGCTTGAACCGCCAGCTTTCGTTGCCGGTTTCGACGATGTCGCAGTGGTGGGTCAGCCGATCGAGCAGGGCCGCGGTCATCTTGGCGTCGCCGAACACGCTGGGCCATTCACCAAACGCCAAGTTCGTCGTCATGATCACCGAGGTCCGCTCGTAAAGGCGGCTGATCAGATTGAATAGGAGTTGGCCGCCGGACTGTGCGAACGGAAGATAACCCAGCTCGTCGAGCACGACGAAGTCCATCCGACAGAGATACTCCGCCATGCGCCCCTGTTTGCCGGTGCGGCCTTCGGCTTCAAGCCGGTTGACCAGATCGACGACGTTGAAGAAGCGGCCGCGCTTGCCGTCACGGATCAGCGCGCGCGCCATCGCGATCGCCAGATGCGTCTTACCGGTGCCGGTCCCGCCGACCAGCACGACGTTGCGCTGATGCGCGAGAAAGTTGCCGCCCGCCAGATCGCGCACCAGCATGTCGTTGATCGGCGTGCCGGCGAACTGGAACTCGCCGATGTCCTTGGCGAGCGGCAGCTTCGCGATGGTGATCTGATAGCGGATCGACCTTGCTTGCTTCTCGCTGATCTCGGCCGTCAGCAGGTCGCCGACAATGCGCTGCGGATCGTGCTGTCGCTTGACCGCCGTGGTGATGATTTCGTCGAACGCCGCCTTCATGCCGTAAAGCTTCAGCGTGCTCATGGTCGCGAGGATTTCGGATCGTTCCATCAAATCGCCCTCCTGAGACTGTCGTATCGACTGCAATCCGCCGTCGGCGCATGCATCAGAAGCAGCGCCGCTGGGGTCGCGATGGCGGCCGACGCCGTAGGTTCGCGCCGGCGCGCCAGAATGTTGATGATGACATCGGCGGAATGGACACCTTGGCCCAGCGCCTCCTGGCACGCCGCCTCGACCGCTGGCAGCCCGTCGCTCAGCACTGTCGTCAGAATGTTGACCATCTGTCGGTCGCCATCCGCCGTCCCTGTCAGTTTACGGCGGACCTGCTCCAGTCCTGACGGCAGCGCCCAGTTCTTGAACGGCGCGCCAGTGCGCAGCGCGCCCGGCTTGCGCGCCAGCACCGGCACATAGTGCCAGGGATCGTACACGGTCTGATCGCGACCAAAGCAGCGCGCGTGCGTGCCAACGACCTGACCATCCTGGCGCACGTCGATGCGATCGGCGTACGCGCGGATTTCCACCGGCCGCCCAACCGCCCGAGCCGCCACGGAATATCGGTTGTTGTCGAACCGGACCAGGCAGGTCTTCGACACCGACGCCGGCACGGCGTGGAACCCGTCGAACCGCCCGGCATAGGGAACAAGGCTCGCCCGTTCCGCCTCGAACACCTGCCAGACCGTCTGGTCCCGCAGTTCCGGATGCTTGTGCGCACGGGCATAGGCAATGCATTGCTCCATGAGCCAGATATTCAACTCGTCGTAGCTCTTAACCCGCAGCCTGGGCGTGAAGAACCTCTCCCGCACCAGCCCAACTTGATTTTCGACCTGTCCCTTCTCCCAACCTGATGCCGGAGTACACGCGACGGGCTCGACCAAATAATGACTGCAGAGTTGTAGAAGTCGACGATTATAGGCGCGCTCACGGCCGACAAAAATCGTGTCCACCGCCGTCTTCATGTTGTCGTAGATGCCGCGCGTGCAGGCGCCTTTGAAAAACCCGAACGCCCGATCATGGGCGTCAAACACCATCTCTTGGGTCTCGCGCGGATAGGCCCGGACGAACAGCATCCGGCTGTGACACAGCCGCATGTGCGCGGCCTTGATCGTCACCGTCGTGCCGTTCATCACCACGACTTCGTGGCTCCAGTCGAACTGATACGCCTCGCCAGGCGCAAAGCTTAGCGGTACGAACGCATCGACCGCCGTCGATGCCCGATCCCGCTGCCAACTCCGCGCGTAACGACGAACAGAATCGTAGCCGCCCTCAAAGCCGCGCTGCCGAAGTTCCTCAAAAATCCGCATCAACGTCAGCCGCTCGCGGCTTGGCTTGCTCTCGTTGGCTTCTAGCAGCTTGACCAGCTCGCCCTGGCACGGCCCGATCCGAGGAAACGGCTGCTCCTCCCGCTCATACTGGAACTGCGACGCCTCCGAACGCAGAACCTTGCGAACCACCTTCCGAGAAACGTGCAGCTCACGGCAGATCGCCTTGATCCCCTTGCCCTGAACAAAATGCGCGCGACGGATCTTCGCAACCGTTTCCAATACCAGCATCCCCTTCTAGGCCCCCGTCCTCTCCGAGAGCCATCGTGAACCCCTTCGTCAGAGGGGTCCTTTTTGGACGCCGATCACCCCTCAAACAGGGTCCTTTTTCCACGCCGATTCACACGCTTCTCGATATCAACGTAGCTTAACAGCGATCCCGCTACCGCGTCACTCCCGCGCATCGTCCCTCGAGATCAGCCAAGACAGGCGAATCACAAGAAACCACCGCGTCGCTACCGATTTTCAGCAACCTGCTAGATTGCCGCGCCGCATCAGCGCGCGCCTCGCAATCGAACTGGCTGCGACCGGCATCATTCCCCCGCCAGATATTATTGGCGAACATCCGAATGGATGGACCCTTTGCGAATTCTCTCGAGGCGGCCGTCAATATTGCCAATCCGCTGGCAAACCCTGCGGATCTCCACTTATTTAGGTAAAGCGTACGCAATCATCTGGTCGCTCACTTTTGGCTCCAGAATGGAATTGCCCCCGACGGCGAAGGCGACGTATTCGCGGCCCTTGTAGTTATAGACGGCGGGAACGGAAACCGCCGGCGCGTCAACCAATCCGGTCCACAGCACCTTCCCGGTCTTGAGATCGAGGGCCCGGACTCGTGAATCCATCGATGCGCCGATCAGGATCAGGCCGGACTTGGTGATCACCGGAGCACCGATCGTCACCGATCCCCAGGACAGCGGCATATAGAAGCCCCATTTCTGAACCTCGCCGAACGGCTCCTTCCACAGCAACGCGCCGGTCTTCAGGTCGTACGAGGAAAGCGTGCCATACGGCGGGTTCCAGCAGGGCATCCCCAGCCAATTCACGAAGTTGGCCTGGTAGTACCCATACGGCACGCCGTTCATCGGGAAGTAGCCGTTTGGCGTCCCGTTCTTCGTCTTGGCGTCGTATTCCTCGCGCTTCAGAAGTTGGTAGATCTGCACCACGCTAGAGCTGTTGACGACGTAGGTTCCGCTCGTGGGGTCAACCGCGCCGCCGCCCCATTCGACACCGCCCGCGGTCGCCGGATAGGTCAAGCTGCCGCGCAGACTCGGCGGGGTGAACCGGCCGTCCACGCGCAATGCCTTGGCCTCGCGGCTGCAATAGCCGAAGCTCGCTATGTCGGCGAGGGTGGACACGCCGGGCCACTCTGCAGAAGTCGTCGGTTCCGGCGTCATCGGCTCAGGCTGCGTCGGCGACGCTTGCTCGCCCGCCACGTCCGACTGCGGAACCGGCTTCTCGTCCATCGGAAAAATCGGCTCGCCGGTCAGACGATTGAGAACGTAGATGAACCCTTGCTTGGACGATTGCAGGAGCGCGGGAATCGTCTGCCCGTCCTTGACGATATCGACCAACACGGGGGCCGCGTTGGTGTCGTAATCCCACAAATCATGGTGGACGAGCTGCCGGCTCCAAACCACCGCGCCGGTATCGGCGTTCAGCGCCACGACCGCCGTCACCAGCGGCAACGCCTCCTTCCGGTTGCCGCCATAGAAATTGGGGCTCGGCGAACTGACCGGGATGAACAGCAAATTATGGTCGGCATCCACCGACATGCTCGCCCAGACGTTAGACGTGCCCGTGGTTTTGGCGATGTTTGCCGGTAGCGCGTTGAACGTCCATTTGAGCGCGCCGGTCCGGGCATCCACCGCGAAGATGTCGCCGGGCGGAGCCTGCGCCTCCGCCCAGTCCTTGCCGGCCCAGCCGATGAACAGCGTGTCCTTGTAGACCGTCGGCGGTTGCAGGACCGACAGCGGCCATTTCGCGTTTATCGTGTTCCACTGATTGACGTTGAGGACGCCATTTTTGCCGAAGCCCGCGCAAGCGCGGCCCGTATCGGCATCCACTGCGAACAATTGCGCGTCCATCGTTCCAAGATAAACGATCTTCTGGCATGGCTCGCCGACGGTGATCTGGCTCGCCTGCCAATAGGCCACACCACGTGTTTTCAGCGCCGGCTGCGTCAGCGCCTTCAGCGTGGAGTGCGAGTCGAAGCTCCATTTCACCTTCCCGGTATCCGGCTCCAGTGCGAAGATGCGGTAGAACGGCGTGCCGAGATATATCGTGTCGTTGACGAACAAGGGCGTCGCCGACCAGACTGACGCCGGGATCTTGCCGCTCCCATCCGACAGGTCGCCGGTGTGCATCTGCCACGCGACTGTCAGGCTGGCGACATTGTCTGGCGTAATCTGGGTCTCGGTGGAATATTTTTGCGCAGCCAGATCGCCATTGAACGTGTACCAAGTCTGGTGCTGGCCGCTTTGGGCAAACGCGGCGTGCGCCACAAACAAAAGCACTGCTGCGAGCACGGCACAGGGGCGCATCATGCCACACCCGGTTGCAGTTTGGCCGGTCGATGCACGGCGCGTGGCACGGCGCAAAGATGGGCAAGCCAGCCAACGAAAGCGACTACCATCAAAGCGAGCAACACATCGGCTTCAAGCATGTAGGCCGCAAATCCAGTGCCAAGGACGCCGAGACACAGCAGCATATCGATCATGACCCGCACCCATCGCCGCCCGACAAGCGCGAAGGCAACTGTGAGTGAGGCCGCCACCAGCAGCACCGAGGTCACGACCACGAGGAGCGCCCCGAACGAGCCGGCGATGCCGTTACCCGGCGTTACATAGTCGAAGACGGAAACCGCGAGGCCGGCGAGCGAGGCGACGACGAGCCCCCAGGCGCCAACGCGATTCAAAACCCCGGTATCCGCGTGCATGATCGTACTCCTCGGCCTACCGCCGACTAAGTCCAGGGCACGTCATCCGGTTCCCTGCCTTCGGAAAATACCGATGCAGAGATACGGGGGGCGGGCGGCAGCAACCATTTCCTGCACAACCGCTCCGGCAGACCGGGTTGGGATCAAGGGCGACCGGACCCAGTCATCGAACTGTCGCGCCCGCGAGGACGGCGGATGTGTGTATCGGCATCGACTTGTGACCCCTTACACCTCAGCGAAATCAGCGTCTTGCGATGCCGATCGGCCTTGGGACCCCGCGCCGATTTACAGCCTGCCTGGATCCGTGAAGGCGGAGCCGAATGGCCGAGCTACTCGACCGCGACCGGGCGAGCAGTTCCTCTGACACCCAATCGCCACGGCGGCGCACCGCGTCAAGGGCACGGCCGATGATTGCGGGCGCCTACAGCTATGGGTTGTTCGAAGGTCTGTCCTTTTGAGCAAAAACCTTGGCGTCGCTGACGGGCGCACTCCAACCGAGACCGAGCGCTTTCTGCAGCGAAATGTAGTCATTGGTCAGCTGCGCCCGCGCTTGCGCCAGGTCCTGCTCAGTCTGCACGCGCTGGCGCTCGATATCGAGCGTGTCGATCAGCGAAGCGGTCCCGGCCTGCTGACGCTGCCGGCTGAGCGTCGCGGCATGGATGGCGGCCGCATCAGCCGCCGCGAGGTGGGCGACGGTGTCGCGCTGGCGGCCATACCGCGACAGTGAGGTTTCCGCGTCTTGCAGCGCCGACAACACGGTATTGCGATACTGCGCTAGCGAGGCGTCGCGGGTCGCCTTGGCTTGGTCTACCCGCGCGTCCGTCTGGGGGAAATTCAAGATGTTCCAGGACAGACTCGGGCCGCCAAGATAGGTCAGGTTGTTGCCGTCGAACAGATCGCCCGCATTCGTTGACGTAAAACCAATCGTGCCGAGCAATGTCACGCTGGGGAAATACTGCGCCACCTGCTGGCCGATCTTTGCGTTGTTGGCGGCGAGCAGACGTTCGGCTTCGCGGATGTCGGGACGTCGGCGCAGCATTGCGGCGGGGTCGCCGACTGGGACGCTCGCCGGTGGGGTCGGCAACGCACCTGGCGCGCTCAGGTCCGCGTCCAGCTGGCCGGGTTCGACAGCATCCAGCACGGCGATCTGATCGAGATACTGCTCAGTCTGTGACTGCAATGTCGGCAGTTTCGCCGCAGTTTGCTGTAGCTGCGTTTCCAGTCGCGCGACATCCGAATCAGACGCCGTACCACCGGATCGGCGCTGGCGCGTCAGGTCCAGCATCTGTCGCTCGACATCGGCGGACTGCCGCAGCAAGGTCAGCCGATGCTGCGTGTCGCGTAGGTTGACATAGCCCTGTGCCACCTCCGCTGCGAGTTGCACCTGCGCATCGGCAAGCTGCGCCGCCTGCGCGTCGCTGTTGGCGCTTGCGCTTTCGATCGCACGGCGCGTGCCGCCAAAGATATCGATCTCCCAACTGGCATCGAAGCCGGCATCGAACAGGTTGGTCGTGAAGCTCGTCGCGCCGGAACCGGTAGACGAAGTCCCGCCTCCGCCACCGGAACCGAGGGCAGACAAACTGCCGGTCGGGATCTGCGTGCGAACCCCAAGAGCGCTCGGGCCGCCGTGTGGGAGCAGGCCGGCACGCTGTTCGGAAAGCGTTGCGCGTGCGTTGCGGAGCCGCGCCACGTCCTGCTGTAGTGTCGGACTATTGTGCAGCGCGACCTCGATCAATCGTGTCAGCAACGGGTCCTGAAGAGCAGCCCACCACTGTGCCGGCGGATCTGCCACGGTCGCATCGGCCGTGGCCGCGCGATGGAAGGCGTAGGCCTTGGCGGCCACCGGAGCGGCATCGGGTGGGCCTTGATAGTCGGGGCCGACTGTGCAGGCAGCCAGCGAGATTGCCGCCATGATAACCAGTGGCCGTCTGCGCGCAAATGATCGTTTCATGCGCCGAGTGCCCCACCCTTGTCTGAGGAAAGCGGTTTCAGCAGAAGCACCAACGGGATCATAAACAGCATTGCGACGCCGAACACCCAATACAGGTCGGAATAGGTCATCACCGTCGCCTGCCCCTGTAGTGCGGACTGCAACCACGGAAGGCCGTGCTGATGCACAGCGTTCTGGCCAGCAACCGAGTTAGCGGTCACCGATTCCGCAAGCCGTGCGAAGTGCAGGCTCTGCCGCCGGTCCTGCAGCGTGGCGATCGTCGCGAGCCCAAGTGAGCCGCCGAGGTTCCGGGCGGCATTGAACAAGCCCGATGCATCCTCGGCATAATCGCGCGCCACGGAGCTTGTTGCAGCCTGGTTGAGGAACAGCATCGCGAAGAATTGCCCGACGCCACGCACCACCTGCGCGGCAACGAACTGTGGGCCGGAGGTGTCGGACGTAAGGTCCGTGCTTAAAAAGCAGCTAATGCTATAAAGCAACAAACCAAAGGCGATCGCTAGCCTCAGGTCGATCCGGCGCACCAGGATCGGAAACACCGCCAGCAGCAGGATCGTCGGCACACCGCTGATGGCCGCAATGAACCCGGATTGCTCGGCGTTATAGCCGGGCACCTCTGACAGGAACTGCGGAATGATGTAGAGAATGCCATACAGAGCCGCACCAACCATCAGGCTCATCAGGAAGACCCCGGCGAAGCTGCGCTCCAGCAGGATTTTCAGGCGGATCACCGGCTTGCGTGCCACGACCTGACCGACCAGCAGCAGCGCGATGCCGAACAGCGAAACCACACTCAGATCAGTGATCATCGCGGATTCGAACCAGCGTTCCCGCTGCCCCTCTTCCATCACGATGGTCAGGCCGCCGAGACCGAGGACCAGGCCGATCAGGCCCAGCACATCGGTGTCGCGAAAGCCGCCCCAGTCGATCTTGCGCGGCACCAGTCCAATCAGCACCAAGGCAAGCAGGATGGCGCCGACCGGCAGATTGAGAAAGAACGCATAGTGCCAGCTTACATTCTCAGTGAGCCAGCCACCGATGATCGGGCCGACCACCGGCCCCAGCACAGCCGTCATGCCGAACAGCGCGATGCCGACCGGCTGCTGCTTCGGAGGCAGCCTGGTCGCCACGATCGTCAGTGCCGTGGGGATCATCGCGCCGCCAAAGAAGCCTTGTCCGATCCGACCAATGATCATGTGGATCAGGCTTTGCGAGATGCCGCACCACATCGAAAACAACGTGAACAGGCTGGTGGCGATCAGTAAGAATGTGCGCAGACCAAAGATACGCTCGAACCACGCCGCCAACGGAATCATGATGATCTCCGCAACAAGGTAGGCTGTGGAAATCCATGTGCCCTCGGAGGCGCTGGCGCCGATCTCACCTTGTATTGTCGGCAGCGACGAATTGACGATGGAAGTATCAAGAGTCGCCATCAACGCACCGATGGTGCCGGCCGCGACCGCCAGCCATGCGGCGGCATCGGCTCTTTCCTCCGTGCTCATGGCGTGGCCGCGTCACGCGACCCGGCACTGCTGATGCGGGTAGCATCGCCGGGGCTTGCCGTATCGACTGCAACCGTTACCGACAGACCGGGGACCAGCACCGCGCGCGCCTGCGCATCGGCGTCGATACGAATCCGTACACTGACCCGTTGTACGATCTTGGTGAAATTTCCGGTGGCGTTATTGGGCGGGATCAATGCGAAGTTCGAGCCGGTGCCGGGTGCGAAGCTCTCCACGACACCGTGCAGTTCCCGCCCGGAAAGCGCATCGACATCGATCGTCGCGGGCTGTCCCACGAGCATATCGCGGATCTGAGTCTCCTTGAAGTTTGCCACCAGATAGATGTTCTGCACAGGAACGATCGTCATGAGGCGTGTGCCGATCGAAACATATTGACCGGCCTGCACCGACTTATCGCCGATACGCCCGCTAATGCGGGCTTTTATCACCGTGGCATCAAGATCCACCTGTGCCTGGCGGCCCTGCGCCCCAGCTTGTTCGATCTGGGCCGCGGCTTGCTTGATCTGTGCCTGCAAGGTGCCGATCTGCCGCTGCGCCGCGAGTAGCGCGGCGGCGTCTTGTGCCACCTGCGCACGTGCCTGGTCGCGGTTCAGCCGCCTCTGATCGTAGCTCTCGCGGGTTTCCGCGCCCGATGCGGCAAGGCCAGCATAACGGGCCATCTGCTGGTCGGCGAACGCCAGTTGCGACTGCGCGCCGTCCAGCATGGCCTGCGCCTGAGCGATTTGCGCGTCCTGCTGGCGCATCTGCGCTTCGGCCTGGGCGATACCGGCCTTGGCCTGATCGGCTTGCGCCATGGCCTGTTCGAGGCGGGCGCGTGGGTCACGGTCGTCGATGCGCAGCAGCGGCTGCCCGACGCTGACCGCCTGGTTGTCCGTGACCATCACCTCCTCGACCAGCCCTGCGACACGGGACGAGACCGCCACCTGATCCGCCTGCAGGAAGGCATCATCGGTCGACTGCAAGAAGCGCCCATGTGTCCACCAGTGCCACAGCCAGTCGCCACCGGCCGCCAACACGAGGCAACCACCGAAAACCAGCGCGATCGTCAGGCCACGGCGTGGGCGCGCCCTGCTCCGGGCCGGCGCCGCGTTGTCCGACACCTCCCGTTTCTGTGCCGGGGGCCGCTCAGCCGGAAGTTCGGAGGTGCCGAGCGCATTGGCGCGCTGCAGCTGTGTCTCAGTTGACGACATGGCACCTGCCTCTCCGTTGACACCATTGCACCGCTCTTATAGAACGAGACCGTCTAGTTCAATAAAAAAGTGGACGAGACGGTTCCGTTCAGTTCATAGGACCGTGAGCGCATTGTCTGAGGATCATGGCGTGATAGGGAAGGTCATGGAGACGGACATAGCGCGTGGTCGCCGCACTGGACGACCCGACACCCGGGGCTCGCAGGAATTGGACGGCCATATCCTGGCCATCGCAACACGACTGTTTACCGAGCAGGGTTATGCGGCGACATCGATGGAACAGATCGCTGCGGCGGCGGGATCTGGCAAGCAGACGATTTACCGCCGCTACCCCTCGAAAGAGGATCTGTTTAAGGCTGTTACGGGGGCGATGGCCACCAAGATCGTCGCCTTGGCGACGGCGGCGGAGACCACCTATGAAGATCCGTTGACCGCTCTGCGCGAAGCATGCCGGGCCTCGCTAGATTTCGTCAGCAAGCCTGAAGTCATTGCGATCTATCGGATTCTGATCGCGGAATTGGAGCGCTTCCCGGCCCTGATCGACCACACGATACGCGCGGGCAGCGATCCCTACGAGGGGATCATGCGCCGCCTGCTGCAGGCAGCGCGAAATAGCGGTCGCATTCATGGCGGCGGGACGACGGAAGAGCTCAGTCACGCACTGTCGGGGCTGGTGACCGGCTGGGCAGTGCAGAAAGCACTGCTAGGCCAGCGCAGTCTCTCGGACTTATCCGAACGTGCGGCCTTTTTCGAGACCGCCTGGTCGGTCTTTCTGCGCGGCGTGTCAGGAGACCGGGCGGTGTAGCGATCGGCGCTTCAACTTCACTCGACTGCGACCGCTGTTCGCGCGAGGGCAGGCGAGCGGCTGTGTATCGACATCGACTCATGACCCCTTACACCCCAACGAAATCAGCAGCTCGCGATGCCGATCGGCGTCGGGACTCCGCGCCAGTCTACAATCACAGCAATATTGATTTCCGGGTGTCGCGGCAACGCGAGGTAAAGTGGCGTTCGCGCCTCGGCAGGGGTGATCGGCGAGCCTCTCGAGCGGAAAGGGCAACGATGCCGGCCAGCGACCCGTAGCAGGTTGAATGTCCCGCCTGTAACTTCGTCGTGCCAATCGCGGCGCGATGCCAGGAATGCAATTCGCCGCTTTCCGCGGTTTCGCCGGCGGGCGACGGGTCGCTCGAACCTGTGGCCAGCGCCCCCGCGACACCCCGCTCCTGGGAGAGTGGTTTCACTTTGCGGTTGCCGCCCGTGCCAGCGCGGCCGCTGTCCGATGGCGCTGCCGTCAGCGGACCCATCGGGTAAGAGGCCGCGTTCCGGCGCGCGCCCCCGCCGCCTCAGAACGGCATTCTGAAACAGTTCGGGCCGGCACCAACACCGTCAGGATCGGTGAGGACCTTCGACACTGCCTGCGCGAGACCACGAACATCAAGGGTCGCACATCAAAGGAAGCATTCGGCTCCTACCTCCTGGTCGTCATGGCTCTGGCCGCGGCGATTGCTTTCGTCATTTCCATCGTCCAGCCGCTTCTGACCACCACCAGGTTCGTCACCGTGAGCGGTATCTACATGCCGATGCCCGAAGATGACTTCGACGCTCTCTACGCTCTGATCGCCCTTGGTTCCGTGCCGCTGCTGGTGGCGCTGGTTCCCCTTTCGACCGCGGCTGTTCGGCGGCTGCACGATACCGGCCGCTCAGAGGTCATGGTCGGCATCGCTTACGGGCTGTACGCGCTGTGGATCGTGATGATCATCTACGGCGACGTGACGACAGGTTCCCTCGGGGGCGTCGGCCTGATCGCCACGATGGGGGGAATGAGCTATTACCTGACACGGCCGAGCGAGCTTCTCCAGAACGCGTACGGTCCGGTGACGTCGATCTAGTGCTCTGACTCATTTAGAGGCTACAGGGAGTCGGCTGATTTTGGCGAGGATGGTTTCTGCCCCCTTGGTCCAAACGAAGGGTTTTGTGGCTTTGTTGTGCTCGCGAATGTAGGTCCGAATGGCCTCTTCGAGTGCGGTGACCGGGGTAAAGACACCGCGTCGGATGCGTCGACGTGTGATGACGGAGAAGAAGCCTTCGACGGCATTGATCCAAGAGGCTGACGTTGGGGTGAAGTGGAAGACCCAGCGACCGTGGTCGGCCAACCATTGCTGGACCTTTGGGATGTTTGTGGGTGGCGTAGTTGTCGGCGATGGCGTGGATGATTTTGCCGGCCGGCACGGCGCGTTCGAC
>Ga0116230_10005311_pt1 | contig 12642 bp, 8 predicted proteins | sample S1TSphfallax_3_FD_88678 | JGI IMG/M metagenome (GOLD analysis project Ga0116230, IMG submission 88678) | Host-associated microbial communities from peat moss isolated from Minnesota, USA - S1T2_Fd - Sphagnum fallax MG | ecosystem: Host-associated > Plants > Peat moss > Unclassified | place: USA...
CCAATGCGAGGTGTTTTGGGCCTTGCTGTTGAACTCTGAACATTCGGTAGTCCCGGAGGACTCCAAATCCTCACTTTTTCCAAGTGTTGGGTTTCACCCCCACACTTGGCCAAAGTAGGGTTGCGACAGTCCCCCTTTAAAACTATATTTCATCCTAAAAATAATAGTTATAAGTTTAGTCAACAATCCTAGCTACTTTGATAGGTTGTTCGGTAGTTTTTTCAATTGGTTTAGTATTAGTTCCTCTATAGGTTCAATATAACTTATGTGTTGAATACCAACTTTTGCTATAGATTCTAGTTGAACCTGTGTTTCAACAAAGGTGGTTGTAGGTGTAGTAAATACTTCTTATGCATGAAATGCGATAGAAATCAAAGTGATTTCTGGACCTACGCCTATTTGAGGTGGGGTAAAAGGTATAATAGCAAATACAAATAATAATGGTTTGACTTTACTATTGACCACTAATGATGGGGTAATAATAGGTTCAACAATAACCACATTATTACAAACCATGGCTTTTTAAGAGGTTCAAGTTAATTAATTCGTCATTTTGAATAATGGACATGTACATTTTTACTAAAGGGCAGGGGCTTGAATGACACATATTTTTTTATTAATCAACTTGACTATAATGGTTAATTTGACTAAATACATATAGTTAAGTTGTATAACTTTAATTAAAATGGCCAATGTTATTTAATCAAATTGAACATTTAATCAATATGGTCAATGATTTGTAATCAAATTAAACATTGTTAAAGGTGTTTTCTATTCCCTTATAATACAAAAGTCTATTATCTTTGTTTTTAATTTTAATTTTTGTAGAAAACATCAACATGTCTGTTTTGTTTAGATTTGAAATCGTAGGAATAAAAATGCAAAAGACATTCATTCACAAAAGATAGAACAAATTTTTAATGAATTCCCAAAATCAGAAAACAAAACTTTAGGTTCAAAACTTAACTAGTTCCAAAAGTTTCCATAATGGCAACACATTGTAGAGATTCAAGAATCTCCCATACTATGTTTTTTCCTTCTCCAAAACTTTCACTAGATTCTCAAAATGTAGGAGGCTTTGATTGCTCTAAAATCTTCCTTTCTAATTATTTGCAACTTTTTTTCCTCCCTCTCCTTTTCCTTTCTTTGTTTTCATAATTCATTATTTCGCTTACTTGCTTTCTCCTTCAACTAATCTAAGGTGCTCATTTCTTCATCTTGAAACAACAAGTAGTATAAGAGGTTTAAAAATGCAAGAATGAAAAGACACACTAAGAGATGCACTTGTTTTTTGTATTACAACCACAGAGTGTGGGGGTTGGTGGTGCTTGAAAAACGATGTGATGCTTAGGGCAAAAAAAATTCTAGGAAGTTGATACCTCTAATCACTACTAGAAATTTGGGTTTTGCAATTGTCATTTGCAACTAAAATTTAGTTGCATGCGACACATGCAACTACAAATTTGTGTAGTTGCCTAAGACAAGTTGCACATGACATTCAATTGCATGTGACACTACATATGCAACATGTATATACAATGTCAATATACATGTTCATACATACATACCAATCTAAATGTAGTTGCACCTTATGTGCAACTCTCCTTGCAACTAATTAAAATATGACACATTAAAAAATTAGACAACAAGCTTGTGGACACGTGTCACTATTTTATTTTATTTTTGTGTTTTAAAAATTAAATATTCATTGGATTGATTTCAATCATTAAAGTTTCAGCCACTAAAATGATGACACGTGGCACACCATGAAACATTCATTGACCATTTGACACATGTTCATTTTTAAACATTAATCATATGGTGACAAATGGCAATCAAAGCCCACCTATTTTTAAAATTTTAAATATTAATTAATGAAATCTAAGTTGTCCAATTTATGGTAAATAAGATGTTGACACATGGTGCCTAAGCAAGTAGGTAATAATTAAACCCTATCAAGTAAATAGGTTTACTCAGGTATGTAAGTAGGTTGAAAAGTAGCCAGGCTTAGATTATACAAGTATGTCTAAAATAATCAAATTTCATTTTTAAGTTTAACCATTTCATAAAGGTCAAGTTTTTTTCCATTCACTCATCCCCAATGGCACCTAGAATTTGGATACTACAAAACTATTGCTCCTACTTATATACTGAGCCAAATAGAATTGGAAGCCAAAGGATATGGGTTAAAACATTTCATTGCAAACCTCATGAACCAACTTAGTTGCACATTAGATGTAACTACTGTATTAGAGTATATTAACCACGAGAGGGCTCTTTTGCTTTTGGTGTGAAAACAAAACTTAAAGCCCTCCTCTTGGCGCATCTAACACACTAAGAATTGTTGAAAATAGATTAAAATGAGAAATTTATGGCCCCCCAAAGTAAAAGGGGTCAAAAAAAAATTTTTAAATTATTGAACACTATAAAGGCATTTTTTAAACACCCAAAAAGTTCATTTTAAGTTGTTTTGTTGCTATTAGAGTTCCAATTTGGTTTTAGGACTTCAGGTGGCATTCCTATAGCACTTTAAATCATTTTAAATGAATAAGAAATAAGAAAGTTATGAGGTTTGAAAGTAGGAGGGGTCCAAAGAAAGGAAAAAAAAAACAACAAAATGTTTTATAACTTGGAAAGCTTATTTTTCTTCTTGTTAGTCTTTCATTACTCCTTTTCTTTTGCACTGCAAAGATGATTATAGGATATTTTTAATAATTATGATTACTTAATGAAAATATGATTTTAATATTATTATCTAGCTTAAATTAATATGTCAACATAAATATGTAATATGTAATACCTATTGAATGTGTATATATATAAAACTGATTATCAGTATAATTATAATAAATTTCAATATTATCATATTAATTTATTTTGAACAATTTTTTGTTTAATCAAATTTACATTTTGTGAAAAATATTCCAAAATCAAATAAAATAAAACATATTTAAACCATGGTTTAATTTAACTTAACTTATTTTGCATAATTTAGTTTAGCAATAATTAATTTATCCTAATTTAATTTAGCCATTGTTAATTTTATCCTAAATAATTTTAGCCTAATTTAATTTAACCATATTTATTTTATCCTAAATTTAATTTAGCCATAGTAAATATAATCTAGTTTAATTTAGCCATAAATATTATAGCCTAACTTAATTTAACTATGGTTAGTTTAGCCTAATTTAGTTTAATTTAATTTAGCCATGGTTAATTTAACTTGATTTAATTTAACTTAATTAAATTAACCATAATTAGTTTAGCTTGATTTAATTTAGCCATGGTTAGTTTAACCTTTTAGTCTATTTAGCCTAGGTTAGTTTAGGTTAGCCTTAATTAGCGTGGGGTGAACCTTAGTACTAGAGGTACATAATACTATTATATATAGCCTATGTAGATATATTAAGTATAGTAATTTAAATATGTATAAGTTTAGGCCATTATTTTTATGACATGTGTCCATGTTGTACACATTTAATTACATGTTAGTTGCACACACTATCGTATGGCCCAAAAACTGTACAATACCAAATTTGTAGTTACAAACAAGACTAAGATAGTTACAAATGACAACCAGTTGCATAGTGATTGGTTGCAAATGACAAGATTTCTAATAATGAATTAGGTTAATTGAAACATCATTAATTTGCATGGGAATAAGGTTAATAAGTATTTTCTCAACCTATTGTCTTTCCAAAAAGTCATTAATACCTTTTTCGACTAGTTTTTTATTAGACAAATTACAACTTATTCCTATTTTAATCGAGTCATCAACTACCATATTTATGGTATGAATTTCAATCTGTTCTTTAATGAACATGTTACCATAATAGTTTGTTTCAACTAGTTTTTTAATGAACAATTACTATAATGATTTGTTTCAACTAGTTATTTTGGTAATAAATCACTAGCTAAAACAAGTTGAAGTGTGTGGTCCTCCACAAACCTATAAGGTTTCAACTTGTTAATGTTAACCAATTTTAGATTAGGATCAAATTTGTCAATGGTCACTAATAACATTATATTATTAAGTAATTAGTATTGGATCCTATAAGGTCCAAACCATTCTTTCTAAAACTTAGGGGAATGGTTTTGATAGTCGATGGAAGCCATATAACATAATTTCCAAACTAGTATTTAGTTTTTATGTACCAATTCTTGGACCATAATGACTAGTTTCGTTGGTTAGAAGCTACCAAGTCTTATGTTATTAATTAGTTCTCTTAGAGTTTCTTTAGTTCTAATAATCGATTAGTTAAAACTCTAACAAGTGTTGGACCATGGTTTTGCCCTAATTTGGATGGTAGTAGGTATTCTATAGGTAATAATAGGTGCAATCTATTAATAAGTTGAAATGGAGTGTGATTGGTTCTAATTTTAAAAACAATTATATAAGAAAATAAAATTGTGGACATGTGCTCATCCTAATCATTATGGTTCTCATTCACTAGTTGTGGGAACAATGTATCAACGAGTTTGTCCATAGATTCAACTTTTCCATTCTCTTGTGGATAATAAACAATAAAGCTAGTGCGTTTCAATATAAAATGTTTAGTTAAATTAAAAATGGCATCATTAATAAATGGGTATTAGATTTAGCTTATCCATTCCCTTGTGGATAATAGACAATAGAGTTAATATATCTCAATATAAAATGTTTAGTTAAATAAAAAATGGCATCATCAATAATTGGGTACCTTAATCTATCACATTAATAAATGGATAACCAAACTGGGTGAAAATGTGGTCCAATAAAAACTTCATAGTAACAACAACTATGTTGGTGCGCAAAGTTTTGGCCTTCACCCATTTAGTGGCATAATTAATGGCAACAAGAATGTATCAATTGCCAGAATAACGACTCATTATTTTAATGGGTCCACTGGAATCCAATCCCCATTTTTGAAAAGTTTTCAAGCAAAATAGTAATTAACTTCACTATATTTTGTGTTAATAGGTTACTTGTTCATTGGCACAAGTCATAGGTTTGATAGAATTCATGAACATCCTCAACTTTGTTTCAACTACACAATAATATTTATTTTAAAAAAATCCACATGGATGGATGGCATTTCAAATGAGTTGATGTGTTGATTACTTTGGTAAGTGTACAACATTGACCACTAACAGATGTTGACTTCAAAATATTTTTAAAAATATAATATAACCCAGTTGAAAAGTAGTTGAAATTTCCACTTTGCCATGACATTATGCCACATCAAGTCAATTGTTTGACTATTTTGATGGACCTTGTTTTTGAATGGATGAAAGAAGGATATTGATGGATGAAATATTACATACATTTTCAATTGTACTTCAACTTTAATTATCATTATTTACACCCTACATACATGTTACCTACTTACTATTATAACTTATACCTACGTATTACATACCTACCTACCTAGGTACCTATAGACTATTGACCTACATAAGTTAACCTACACCTTACTTTAAATCATTTATGTTATAATCTAAATCTATTTAACCTACAATTTATCACCTACCTATGACTACCTTGGTAATATATGTGATAGTAATATATGTGATAAGTACCTACCTAACCTACAAAGTATTACCGACCTACCTATAGGTACCTAGAAATAATTTGTATGTGTATTTGTTTAACCTACAACCTACCTAGGTAGCTAATGAGGCATGTAAACATGTAGGCTACCTAAGTAGCTAGGTTGGATAGCTAGTGATGTTAAATTTAAATGGGGTGGCAAGGCAAGGTCCATTATGATTATCTACCTACTTATTGTCTACCTAAATGCAATAGGAGGTCCCTAAATAAGTAATAAGTATATATGTTAAATCAAATGTAGGTAAGTAGGTTACTTAAACGAATTAGGTATAAGTAGATAGGTATAATGACGCACCCCCAAGCTCCTTGATGGATTCAATTGCGAGTCTAAAAGTGAACAACAGAAGGAGAAATAGTTGGGGCACACTCCCTAGCTCGCATAATTTCGGGGGTAAAAGGACGTGCTGGAGCTTCGGGATGGGACTAGGAAGATTGACAAGAAATTCAATCACTCACACGGACCTGCACAAACCAAACAACAAGTTAGTGTGTAGTTGGAGCATTTTGATGCATGGACGAGCCATGGGCAAACACGGACTCACAAGACTCACCACGACCTAGACTTAGGGGAAGCCACCACCTTCCCCCTTATAATATACTATGTGCCTGGCCATGGGGCCAACACCCAAATGTCATTTTGTCCCAAGACTCCCAAGGGGGAGTCCCAAAATTCCCAAAGTTGGGACTCTTGCAACTTTGGGGGCTAATAATTTTGTGTGCAAACCTCTGATTGAAATGAGGTTTAAAGCAAAGTTGTAACCCTCATCGAAAGCTTGTCAACAATATATGACACACCACTTGCACACGAGGAAATCAGGGCAATTCTTAACTTTTAGTGGTTGGGAGTCAAATTGACAATTTGACTTTCGGCCTTTCTTTTGGCCATAACTTATGTTTTCAATATCCAAAGGGGTCATGCAAGCCCATTTTAGACATCTAAGTTTCAAGAGCTTTTCAACGATATAAATAACTCCCCAATCCAATGGGTTTTGACCCCTACAATTACTCTTTGAAGATTGAAAGTCCATCAAGACTCCAACTCCCAAAGTGAAAGCTCACTTAGGAATGTGGGGGTTCATTCCCTCACATTCTCTTGCACTCTTGAGAGCATGAAATGTGACTCTTGGGCTTCACACTTGGTTCGCACCTTCGCAAGCCCTTGCTTTGGTCGCAAGCCCAAGGCTAGGGTTGAAACATATTAAGTAACTAGGTAACTAGGCAAGGCTTTTAGGTAGGTACCTATTTGATTTTTGTTTAATCATGGTGTCACAACTCACAACCTACTTATACTTAATCTATTACTACCTACTTAGGTCTACATAGGCTTTAATTTAAGTAAGGAAGCTAATTAGGCCTAGTCTAAGATAATTAATTAGGTTAGGAAAGCCATTTTAGCTTAGCAAGTGTTCAATTTTGTGGTATAAAATAATTAGTATATAATTTTATGGCATTTTACATATTCATTAAAATGTCAAAAAAATTAAATTATACCATTTATAATGTTTTAAATTATATCATAAAATGTCATTCATTTATAAACGATTCCATTTATGCCATTAAATGTCATATAATATATATAATGCCATAATTAATTATGGATGGATGGATTTAATGTGGCATATAATATGAATGAATGAATGATTTAATGTGCTAAATACTATGGATGAATGGATAGTATGACATATAACAGTGGTGGTAATGTGTGGTGGGAAATTCAAAATTTGAATTATAGTTGAAAACAAGTGTCAATGTTCCATTGGTTATAATATAATTAAATAATAATTTAAAACTTTGTGCCCTTCTTCAATGACATGACATGTGCCAATGCTACATTGGTTGTAATATATTTGAAAGATAATCATAGTTCCAATTCCACACCCCTAAATGACATGACATGTATGTGGATGAAATTCATCCATTGAGTTGCCAACATGGAATCAACTAGGTCCAGTTAGCAACTTTACAGTTGAAATGTTGCATCAACTAAAATGTATGTCGTTTTCAAGTAAAATGTTATCACCTCGACATTAACCCACAAATTGACATGTGTACATTATTTTCAATTATGTTGCAGGGTCAATTCAACATTATCAACTATTTTAGAATTTAGTTGGCAACATCATTTTTGAGTTATAAAAAACATTTTGTAGTTGAAAAATGGGGTTTTTTTTTCCTTAGTGTTATAGAAGTATGTTTATGGCACCAATTTCCCTTGTCAAAGGAAGATATGCCCATTGATTCTCCAAGACCACAACTAGTTCAAGGGAGAGAAGAGAAGAAGACTACTACAAAACAATTTATAAAACCTTCTCCTAAGGTTGTGACTAAAAAATAGTTCATAAGTGAGCAATGATTAGTACATTTGGCCAACATATCTCCACAAACAATTAAATGGTCGCAATAGGTGAAGGTATGAACTAAACCATCAACACCCATGGATTGGTTGAATCTAAAACTAACCAGCTCACCACTAAAAAAAAAACCTCATACCCGTTAGCAAATTGTGGTGATGGAGGGAGGTGATGAGGACGTGGAAATGAATGTCACAACACATCAAGATGATGAATCAATAAAGATGGAGAGTGACCAATTTCATGGAAGAACAAAGTGAACTTGACTTTGAATATGTATTAAATTAGGGACCTTTACCTGTTCAATAAACTTTTATTCCTACAAAACATGTTAAAAACATGTTGTCAACATGTACATAATTTGTTCAACCAGTTCAACTTAAACCTATTGAACCAACAAAGACTCAAACTTGTTTATATTTTTATCTAAAACATCATTAGCCTATGTTCAACATGAGAGCCTATAACATGTTACATTTTTCTTTGAACAAGCAACCTTAATTGCTCGGACATGGCCTTAAAGAGTAAACAACTTAGTTGATTTAAAATCCAAGTACAATAATGTTGAAAACTTGTTAAAGGATACCAACAACCATTTACAAGCTTGTTGTTTATAATTGGTTAATCATAAGTAAGCCCTACAGAACAAAGATAAAGACCTAGCTATTGTGAAAGCCTAGCTCCTCAAATAGTAAGCAGAAAACAAACATCTTGTTGCTAAAGGCGTCGAAGTTGAAAGAACAATCAAGAAGGCTGAAACTTTGTAGTCTAAATACAATGAATTAACCCAATCTCATTCCAAAACTCATAACAATCTAAAGACCCTACAGACTAATCTTGATTTGTTAACAAGAGATTATGGTAAGATGGAGGCCATTAGTGTACAACGAGAAAAAAATATGTTGGAGCTTGAGAGTACATGTTTGCAACAAAGGGAACAATTGACAAAAATCAACATTGATATGGTAAATCATACCAATGAACTTTGGATACATATTCAAGACCTAAAGGGTGAATTGGAAACATTTTGCAAAGCGTTTGGTAAAGCTTTTCAACCTACTTAAATGGAGAATTGGTTGAAGGAGTTTGAGGAACTACTTTTGGACAACGCCTTGCTTAAGGTATAGAATCGAACACTAGTTGATAAGAACCCAAAGTGGAAGGAATGGTGGCAAACTATGCAAGAGATCATTGAAAAACATATTCAAGAAAGTTTGGAAATTGCTTGTGAATTGTACTACTTGAATGAATTGGTTACATGCCGGTTGCATTTTGAAGGCTACAAGTATGACCATCTTATTGGCAAACTAGTTGAGGTACCTAATAATGTTTTCTAGAAAAGTTCACCTATGCAAGCAACTATTGTAGCTACAAGTTCTCGAAGCAAATCTATTATTACTACTAATGAAGAACTTTAACCCATCAAAGGGGGAGCTAAACTAGCCATTATTTCTTGTACTTTACCTTTGCCCACAAAACTTGTGGAAATACTTGTTGTGGTTTTTAGCATTCAAGTAGAAGCTTTGGAAAAACTTATCATTCCAAAACCTATACCATTAGTTATACCAAAGATTGGAATAAGTGCAGAGGTTACTTTGATTGATAGTATTACCCATGCCTCTGAAGTTTTTAGGACTCTGGATACATTATTAAAGGACACACATGTTATTGAAAGACTAGAATTTCAACTGGTTCTTTTGGTTGAACCTATTGATACCATAGGTGAACGACCTATTAATACCACAAGTGAATGACATGTGGATATTACAAGTGAACAACTTGTTAATGATTTAGATGTAGGTGTTAAACATGTGGTTTTGGGTGATTAATTTCAAAAATGAAATCCGGATTTCTAAGGGGGTAATATTGGCCAAATTTTTAGTATGTATATAGTAATTGGTTAAACCAACCAATAACCAATGAGTTAATATGACCTAAGGTTATATTAGTTTTTGGTTGACTTGAACTTGTGACTAATAACTTGTTATTTGATTTTGAAGTTATATTTGTCATATTAACTCATTGGTTATTGGTTAACTAGTTTATTATAAAACTGGTAATTGGTTTATTATAGTAATCAATTGATTAACAAAGTAGGTTGACTTGAACTTGTGATAAATAACTTATTATTTGATTTTGAAGTTATACTTGTTAATGATTATTTAAGTTAAAACAACATTATGAGTTGGTATAACTAGGAGGATTTAGAAATAGAGAATGGATCTTTTCATTTTTTTGTAACTCTTGAAGAGTTTTTTATTTCTAAATCAAGTTTAATCTTATTTTTTGGTGAAGCATTTCCTTTCTATTTTTAAAATGCAAGCTTTAGAAATGTTGTTCTTGATGTATAAGCAAGAAACCAAAATGCTTTTTGAGTTTTTACTATTCATATTTGGAATAGCTTGTTAATAATTTCAATAAACTAGAATTAGAAATTGGAAGAAAAAAGGTGAAACTAAAAGGGATAGAAAAAATACCTTTAATACTCGATCATGCAAAACATGTCCAAAACAACTTGTTTAAATTGATGGGATGGTCTTTTTGACACTTGTTCAAATGAGATCCTTTTTTATTGGATTCTTTAATCAAAATAACATGTTTTTGTAGAATGCCATGACACGTACAACAATGGTCACAACATGTGAAGGAAGAGGTATATGCTTTAAACATGTTCCTCCTTTGATTAGATTGGCTAGTTTGATGGTTACAACAGGTTGTTCACCTTGGTGTTCAAATCCCAAGGTTGATGATGTTGCATCTATTGTTTTTGTGTCAATTCCCATTTTAACAAGTACAAAAAAATAGGTGGGATATACTTGAAATTTGGAAAGGTGGTACGACAAGTTTGTAGCTCCAACTAATATACCTATTAATTAGTTCAAGCTAGCTTTGTATTTTCCTAGATTTGCTTATCTATGAATTTTTGCACTATTTGCCACCATTTTTTCCATTTGGGATTCTTATCCCCCGTACCTTCAACAAGGTATTATCCATCAATTCTTCAAATTCCTTCAATGTGTTATGCATTTTCACAAGTAATGCTTGAGTTGGTTTGCTCCATTGTACCCTTGCCAATTCAAATTGCCCCTTCCAATCTCGAATTTGAGCATGCAAGGTCTAGGTTTACTTTTCTAATGCGATGTTAAAATAAGTTAATTTTTCTACTTTTGATAGGTTTGTTCCAAATTAATTATGGTTTTTTCTTGTTGCACATTAGATTGTTCCATCTTGCTGTAGTATTTGGTCATTAGATGTACTCAATTTAAAATGCCTTTAGGTCACTCCAAGTCTTCCAATTGAGTTAATTAAGGTCATTGTACTCTTGTTGCAAGTTTTTTATAACTCTTCCTTATAGCTTCAATTTGAATCAACTTTAAGGATCATAGGTTATCATTCTCAATTTGGATCTCGGTTAATTGTCCCTTGACTACAATTAGTTCATTTTCCTAATTTTTCAAGGTTTGCTACACAATAGTCAATTTTATGCTATGGGTTTATAGATTTTGACTACCTTTTTTTACAAGTTCTTTTTGGTTTCATCATATTCAACACTTAGTTTGGTGAACCCTTCCAAATTTTCTAACCAAATGTTAACATTTTGTGTAGCTTGTGCAAATAACACATTAATCTACCTTAGGTTCACTATAGAATTGTTATAGACTAAGGTCCAATTAAAATATGGGTTCACCTATAGGTTGTTTGGGTAAAGCTACTTTAGAAACAAATTTTCTAACCCTTATAATTAAAACTATAAGTTCAATAGGCAAGACTATTTGAAAAACTTCAATTACATGTTCTATGTTGGTCTTAGGTTTTTCCTTAGAACTAATTTGAATCTTTTTTTGTTATAGCTCTTATTGATTCCCATGGCCAACTTCCTTTGGATCTATTTCCTCATCATCCTTTAATTCAACAATCAAAACCTATGCCTTAGGGTTTGTTTTATTCTTAAGTGGATAAGTGATAGGTTCAAGATTCAAATTGTCTTGTGGTGTTGGTGGTTTTGTACACAGACCTTCAACCAATAGGATTAGTGTACATGTAAAGGTGAAATAGTTGTAGATCACATTGGCCTTCATTCTTTCAATAAATGCTCCTTGTTCCAATCTCAAGTGAAATTTCCTATTATTCAACAACCTATTTAAATTGACATGCTGCTAACCTACATGTTCATCTTGGGTTGTTATGCTTGGTGAAGTTATAGACAAAAGAAACCATTTCCTTTTCATGACATCTATAACTAGTCTTAGTTTTGAATCACGTTAATGGTGACTTGGGGATTGCCCATAGATGGGAGTTTTATGGAAAGGATTTCCATTCTTAAACACATAGTTTTGGAATAAGGAAATAGATGTAGGTATGTGAAGCAACTTTCTGTCCCTCTATTCCTAGTTTTATGAGGTGATTATATTTGAAAGTACATACGCTACCACTGAAGGAAAAAAAATACAAGTGTATTTATAAATGTTAAGTCGTGTTTGTAGTTGAAACCATATAATTTAGAATTGATAGATATATGTTCTAAGTTTGAACATTCCAAATCTTAGAATTTTATGATAAATTGCCACCCCTTCAAACCAAGTTTTAAGGATTCAACACTAAGTTCAACTTGGCTGCAGACCTCCAATCATTTAAAATATCACTTCCAACACATATGTTGTCCAAATAGAGCTTGCCTTAGCTCATTAGAAAGCTAACTAC
>Ga0116230_10005312_pt1 | contig 12641 bp, 7 predicted proteins | sample S1TSphfallax_3_FD_88678 | JGI IMG/M metagenome (GOLD analysis project Ga0116230, IMG submission 88678) | Host-associated microbial communities from peat moss isolated from Minnesota, USA - S1T2_Fd - Sphagnum fallax MG | ecosystem: Host-associated > Plants > Peat moss > Unclassified | place: USA...
GCAGGATGATGCCGATGATCGCGACGACACTCAGGTCCTGGCCAAAAAGAATGAGCGACAACAGCGCGCCGACCCCGGCGGATGGCAGCGTCGATAAGATCGTTACAGGGTGGATAAAGCTCTCGTACAGCACACCCAGAACGATGTACACCGTCACCAGCGCGGCAAGAATGAGCAGCGCCTCGTTCGAGAGTGAATTCTTGAACGAAGCCGCGGTTCCCTGAAAACCCGCCTGCACGCTCAACGGCATGTTCAGGTCCTTCTGCACCTTGTCGATCGCATCGATCGCATTGCCCAGCGCCGCTTTGGGGCCCAGGTTGAAGGAGACAGTGACAGAAGGAAACTGGCCCTGGTGTGTAATGGCCAGCGGTTCGTTGATCCTCTGGATCGTGGTAAAGGCACTCAGGGGCACGCGGCTGCTCATCGCTGAACTGGTCCCTGAAGCAGATGGTGTGGCGCTCGATGAGCCGGTCGTGGGTTGCGTTGTCGCGAGCGCATTCGCGGTCGGCGTCAGCACTCCACTGGCCGGCGTATACGGCGCGGCTTGCGTCGTGGCATTGGATCCCGCGGACTTCGATCCCGAGGACGCATACGACGTGGATGCGCCCGCGCCCGTCGCCCCGGATGACGCCCCCGACTGCACATATAAACTCTGCAACTGCGTTGGGTCCTGCTGAAACGCCGGCTGCGTTTCGAGGATCACGTGATACTGGTTCAACTGCGTGTACAGCGTATTGATTTGCCGCTGTCCGTAGGCGTCGTACAGCGTGTTGTCGATCGTCGAGGGCGTAATGCCCAGCCGCGACGCCGTCACCCGGTCGATGTTCATCATGATGGCGTCGCCCCCGTTCTGCTGGTCCGTGGCCACGTCTTCCAGTTGCGGAAGCTGCTTCAGCTTCGCCACAAAGCGGCTGGTCCACGTATTCAGTTCGTTGATGTCCGGGTCTTCCAGGGTGTACTGGTACTGCGTGCGGCTCACCCGGTCGTCGACCGTGATGTTCTGCACCGGCTGCATGAAGAGCTGGATATCGTGCACATCGGCAAGGTTCTTCTGCAAGCGACGGATTACGTCCGACGCGTTCAGGTCGCGTTGGTTCAACGGCTTAAGATTGATCGAAAAGCGGCCGCTGTTCAGTGTTGTATTCGTGCCATCCGCGCCAATGAACGAGGACAGGCTTTCGACCGCCGGGTCCTGCAGAATTATGTCGGCAAGCTCCCGCTGCTTCTCCTTCATTGCCTCGAACGAAACACTGGCCGGCGCCTGGGAAATGCCCTGGATGACACCCGTGTCCTGCACCGGAAAAAATCCCTTGGGGATCACGATGTAAAGAAAGATTGTCAACCCCAGCGTCGCAAGCGCCACGAATAAGGTCAGCGTCTGGAAGCGCAACACGAACTTGAGCGTGCGCCCATAAAACGCGATCATATTTTCAAAGACCCGCTCCGAAGCCTGGTAGAAGCGGCCCTGCTGCGCGCGGGGATCGTGCTTCAAAATGCGCGAGCACATCATTGGGGTCAGCGTGAGCGATACAACCGCGGAGAGAACGATCGTCACCGCCAGCGTCACTGCAAACTCACGAAACAACCGCCCGACGACGTCTCCCATGAACAGCAGCGGGATCAGCACGGCAATGAGGGACACCGTCAGCGAAACGATGGTGAAGCCGATCTGCTCCGCGCCCTTCAGCGCCGCCACCATCGGCTTGTCGCCTTCTTCCAGGTAGCGCGAAATGTTTTCAATCATCACGATGGCGTCATCCACCACAAAGCCGGTCGAGATCGTCAAGGCCATAAGGGACAAGTTGTCCAGCGAGTAGCCAAGCGCGTACATCGCGGCAAAAGTGCCAACCAGCGAAAGCGGTACAGCGACGCTGGGAATAATGGTCGCGTAGAGATTGCGCAGGAACAGGAAGATCACCATCACGACCAGGGCGATCGTCAACATCAATTCGAATTCAACATCCGAAACCGATGCCTGGATGTCCGTCGTAAGGTCGGTCAGCGTCGTCACGTCGATGCCCGCCGGCAGATTGGCTTCCAGTTGCGGCAGCAATTGCTTGATCGACTTCACCACGCTGATTGTGTTCGCGCCCGGTTGCCGCTGGATATTCAGGATCACCGCGGGCGTCTTGTTCATCCACGCTGCCTGACGCGTATTCTCAACCCCATCCACTACGTTTGCCACGTCCTTCAACAAGACCGGTGCGCCATCCGTGTAGGCAATCACGACGTCCTTGTAATCGGCGCTGGCAGTGAGCTGGTCGTTGGAATCGATCTGGTAGTCCTGGCGCGGACCATCGAAATTGCCCTTCGCCGAATTCACGCTGGTATCGGCAAGCGCCGTGCGTACGGCTTCCAGGTTGATCCCGTACGAAGCCAGCGAAGCGGGATTCACCTGGATGCGCACCGCCGGTTTTTGCCCACCGCTGATCGAGACCAGGCCCACGCCGCTGAGCTGCGAAAGCTTCGGTGCCAGTCGCGTGTCCACCAGGTCCTCCACCTGCGACAACTGGATTGACTTCGATGTGATCGCCATCGTCAATACCGGTGCGTCCGCGGGGTTCGTCTTGCTGTAGACCGGCGGCGCGGGCAGGTCGGAAGGCAGATAGCTTTGCGCCGCGTTGATGCCCGACTGCACTTCTTCCTCGGCCACGTCGATATTCACGCTCAGGTTGAACTGCAGCACAATCACCGACGATCCGCCCGAGCTGGTGGATGTCATCTGGCTCAGCCCCTGCAGCTCGCCGAACTGGCGTTCCAGCGGTGCCGTCACCGTCGTCGCCGTCACGTCCGGACTGGCACCCGGATAAAACGTAAGCACCTGGATCGTCGGGTAATCCACCTCGGGCAACGCCGACACAGGCAGCTGCGTATAGGCCACAATGCCCACCAGCAGGATGGCCGCCATCAGCAGCGAGGTAGCAACCGGCCGCAGGATGAATGGGCGCGACGGGCTCACGGAGCTGTGCTTTCCGTCGTTGTGCCGGGCAGCGGTTTCTTGGAGATGCTGATCTTGCTGCCGTCCTGGATCTTCTCGAAGCTGCTGTTCGCCAGCACGTCTCCAGGCTGAATGCCCGTGACGGAGGTCGTCAAACCATCGGCCACGCCCGTCTTTACATTCGTCATTTTCGCCACGCCATTCTGTACGACGAACACATAAGCCTGATCCCCGTTGTGTTGCACGGCCGATAGCGGAATGAGCGTGGCATTCCGCAGCGTTGTAACCTGCAGTTTCGTGTTCACGAACTCGTTGGGAAAAAGAACGTTGTTCTTGTTATCGAAGGTGGCGCGCAACTTTACCGTGCCGGTGGCCGTGTCGATCTGGTTGTCGATGGAGGACAGAACTCCCGTGGCAATACGCGTTTGGTCGGTTCGGTCGTACGCTTCCACGTTCAGCTTGGCCCCGTGACGAAGCTGCGCCTCAACCTCGCCGATGTTGTCTTCCGGAATGGTAAAAATCACCGTGATGGGTTGCAACTGGGTGATGACCGCGAGCGTCGTCGCCCCCCCAGAAGTGACAACGTTTCCCGGATCGACCAGCCGCAAGCCGACCCGACCCGAGATGGGTGAATCGATATTGCAGAACCCAACCTGCACCTTGTCGTACGCGACCGTGCCTTCATCGTCCTTGACCGTACCCTCGTCCTGCAGGACCAGCTTCTCCTGGTCGTCGAGGGTCTGCTTCTGGATCGCGTTTCTTGCCCACGCGTCCTGGTAGCGCTTCAGGTCCATCTGCGCCTCGGCCAGCAGGTTTTGGTCGCGTTGCAGCGCACCCTGCGCCGTCATCAGGTTCGCCTGGTACGCGCGCGGATCAATCTGGATCAGCGATTGCCCCTTCCGCACCAGTTGTCCTTCTTTATAGTTCACCCTCGTGATCAGACCTGTGACCTGGCTCGTCAGCGAGTCGGTATAAACCGGTGTCACTGTGCCGATCGCGCTCAGGTACACGCCGATATCCCCGCGTTGGGCCGTCACGACGGTCGCCGTCACAGCGCCGCCGGCACCGCGCCGCCCGCCAGCCGGCTTCGCTGCCGCATCCGGCTTCTTTGCCAGGACAAAGTAGAAGAGCAGACCGAACGCCGCCAGCAGGATCATCCAGATCATTGCGCGGAACAAGCCGGTGCGCCGGGGTCCGCCCGTCGACGATGGCAGCTGGTGGTCGGGTCCGATATGTTGAGCGGGAGGCGTTGAGTGCAAGGTTTCTTCTGGCATCAGAATGCTTGTCTGTCCGGGGCCCGCGCGAATCCGTTCAACCCGCGACGCCCAGGCCAGGTCTGCTCCTCCGGTTCAATCTGCGATATGTACCGAGTGGTACCCCAAAAAGTTCAATCAGACATGACAGGACCCAGGCGCGAACACGCACCTGAGCGACACACTACGCGGTCAGGGGGGTGGGCCTATTCCCGTCCCGGCTGCCATTGTCGCAGACGCTCGACCGTAATGGGTGGACGGTAAGTGGTTTGTTTTGGTTGCAATGGCCTCGGTCGCGATTGAAGACGCGAGACCATCCCGCCCTTAACGCTTCGGAGGCTGCATCTGGAAGAAATTCCGCTCCGTGGGCTGGAGAAGCACCTCGACCGGCTCGTAGGCGGGATCCGCAATTTGAGGTCCGGGATTTGCCGGTACGGGTGTGACCGTCGGTATTGAAGCCAGCACTTTTTGGATCGCCTGCGCCGCCTCCGATTGGGCCGCCTTCCGCTCCGCATCCATGCTGATCCGCACGAAGCGGTAGAGCACGACCGCCAGCATGCTCGAAATGAAGATCAACATCCCGATATTGTTGACGCTCAGCCCCAGGTAGCCGACATGGAAGCCCGGCGGAAGAAATCCCGATTCCGGAAAGAGGCTGGACAGCAGATTCATCAGCGTCGCTACCGCTATGAAAGCGAAAGGGATAAGCATCAGGGCCGAATCGGAATGGCCGGCGCGATAGGCTGACACCAGGTAGATGCCGATGGCCGCCAACCAGAAAAACACGGAGCATAGCAGCGCTAACGCGTAGATACTGAGGTTTCCGGTCAGATACAGCAGCGGGAAGACCAGCATGATGCCGCCCAGGATCCGAATCGGACGCTTTTGCCGGATGCCCGCGAAGGCCGCGATAAATTCCATGCTGAAAATCATCGAAGTCCACCCGGCATAGAGCAGGAGCGCCATGTGTCCGAAGCTTTCCTTCAGGGTGCCCGCGTCGTCCGCTGTCGACAGAAACATGTAAACCGAAGAAGACAAACAGAAAATCGTCAGCCAGACGTATTCCAGATGCGTCCTCTGCAACAGGAAGAGCGTGAGTGCGACCGGAACGAAAGCCAGCAGAATAAAGCCGGCAACCACACCGCCCAGGCTCTGACTGTTGAAATCCCGCATGCGCTGAATCTGGTTAGCATAGGCCAGCGCGTCGCTGTGACCCAGTTGCACCCGCGACAACGGAAAATGCCTTCCGACCGAGTGCTCCGGCGCGACAAAGTGGATGGCGACGACTAGATCGTCCGTCTGGTGAAGCGGGATCTTGAATGGAAGAACGGTCTGGCGTCCCTTGACCTCCGCGGTCGGGCCGTCGGACGCCGGAGCGCTGTCGAGCGGCTGGCCGTTGACATACACGGTATACCGATATCCGGTGGTCAGAAGAGAGATGCCTAGAGCCGAGTTGGCGTTGACGATACGCAAGTGAAGCCGCGCCCAGCTCTCTCCGCCCGTCATATCCGGCAGGCCGGCGCTTGCGTAGGTGGCTCCCGGCGCGATCGCGGTCCAGGCTGAATCGTCGAACGCAGGATCTTCGTAGCTGGGCTCGGAGAATCCAGGACCATTCTTGGCGACCTTCTTGCCGGTGTAAGCCGGCTCCCCGCCTCGATGAAATCTCCAGGGCTCGTCGATGGTGAGGACCGTATCGAGTTGCGAAGCATCGATCGTCGGCACCCCGTCGTCGCCATCTCCGGCATTGGCGGGTACCTGCCCGAGAATTCCCCGCGACGAAACTGATAGCAGCAATGCCAGCAGATAGATCCAGCACTGGACCCGTCTTGCGCTCGTCCGGGGATAAGAATTTCGCTTTGCCATTTATAAGAATTCTTTCGTAATAACTGTAATCTTGTATTGCCATTTAGCACTTCGACCGAAGTTGCATCCTCCCGCGCGATGGGGTTAGAGAATCGTGAATGACTGGATAAGGAGCGGCCGCTAGAGGCTGCGCGACCTAGGCACACTGGCTTCGCCAAGCCGGTCTGCAAGAACACTTTTCTTTCAGGATTGCTGGAATTTCATTCTTCGTTTCGCTCTAAACATGCTCAACTGAACGGAGTTTTAAGATGTCGGTCCACCTGTATCGCAAGGGTCTGCGGCCGGGGCCGACCATTCCTGGACGGCAACGGCTGCTCTGTCGACGGGGAAGACCGCGGCGAAACCGCTCTTATATCCAGCAGATACAACTATCGTCCGGTTGACCTGACACGTTACCTTTGTTAGCCTCCCCTCAGGCTGTAAGGCCACCTGAAAGGCCCAGTCTGCCGATTACAGAAACAGCACCGGGAACGGGGTTCGAACTCCGCCACCCGCGTTCGATTCGCTACCGATTCAATACGGGTCCAGCTTTGCATCAGCGCTATTACATAATTTTCGTCGCCAGGGAGAAAGACGGACGACTCCGGAAAGTTCCGATCCCCCTCCACTACGCCTACGTCTTTGTGGCCGCCGCGGTTGTCGGCCTTTTCAGCATTACCGGCATGGCCGGCTCGTACAGCCGGATGTTACTGAAGACCGCGCACTTCAACGAAGTGCGCTCACAGCAGGAAGCCCTCCGCCACGACTACGTCCACATGGAACAGGTCGCGAGAGAGAAAGACATTCAGGCTGCCTCACTGGGCTCGCTCGCGAACCAGATCACTGCGCTCTACGGCCTGCGCCAAAGCAAAGTAACCACGAACGCTCTCAGTTCTACCAACTCCAAGAACCCCGCACACAACCGGCTTGCCGCTCCAGCCGATCCGGCGACGAGCGAAGTTGCCATGGATGAAGACTTTACCGAGCAGCAATACACCCGATCGCTCGACCAGTTCTACGTGTTGCGGGAGACCGCGTTGTCGGGCCGCTTGTCTCATTCTCTCGGCTCGTCTTTTGATCCAGGAATCGACAGCGATAGCACGTTCAACCTGGCTTCGGCACCCAGTCTCTGGCCGGTTCAAGGCCTGGTTACCAGCTCCTTCGGTGAGCGTCAGGACCCCTTCAACGGTGAAGGTGCCTTTCACAAAGGTATCGACATTGCCGCACCTATCGGCCAGCCAATTCGCGCCACCGCCGATGGCACCGTCGTGATTGCCGGAATGGCCGGCGGATACGGTCGCGAGATACGCATCGACCATGGCCATGGCATCTCGACGGTTTACGGTCATATGTCGGCCTTTGCGGTCACCGCAGGCGAGGATGTGAAGCGCGGCGAAGTGATCGGCTACGTCGGTTCATCCGGACGCAGCACCGGTCCCCATCTTCACTATGAAGTGCGCGTTCGCGATACCCCGGTCAATCCGCATAAGTACCTGCGCGAAACCATGACCGACCTTGCCTCTGTTCAAATGAACGCCCCTTCTCATGCCGGCGGCAACTGAACCGTCTGGCATTCCCACTTCCTGTTTCCCCTATTAGAAAAGACAAAAGCCACCCAACTCGGGGTGGCTTTTGTTCTTTCTAATGGCCAGTCACTGGCCTCCTGAACGATTGCCGACGTTCTCGCAATCCATGATCCGGACGGCGTCATGCCCCCGTGGGAGCTTGCTCTGCCTGAACCGGAGAATCTGTACCGGAGCTGTTTACCAGTCTCTCGGGCATCACTGGTCACATATTCATCTGCACTTTGCGGGCCGAAGAACGCGCCTTTGTAATCAGCCATTTGGATGAGTGCCGGCTCATCGGCTTCTAATTTCAGTAGTTCGCCGTTCCAGTTCTCTCCCGGAAAATGGAGAACCGCTTCAGTGTTGGCACATCGGGCAGTAGTGAGTACCTCGCCCTGCGACCACGACACGCCGGATCGGCGTACCGCAAACCAGGCAGGGCTGCCCGCCCCGCATATAGACACGGTGCTCCAACTGAAAGAAGCCGCGCACACCCGCCGCATCGACATAATCCGATACGGAAGATCCGCCAAGCGCGATCGCCGCGGCCAGCACCTCCCGAAGGCTCGTGTGAAGGCGATCCATATCAGCCCGCGTGAGCCGGGCAGTCGAACGTCTGGGCCGAATTCCGGCGCGAAACAGGCTTTCATCCGCATAGATGTTGCCCACTCCGTGCAGCAGCTTTTGATTCAGCAGCGCCGCTTTGATCGATGTTTTACGCCCCTTAAAGAGGGTGCGAAATGCCTCCCCTGAGATCAGAAGGGGCTCGATTCCCGAACCTGTGAATCTGTTGCTGCCCGTCGCAACACTCGCGTTCGGCCCTGGGATGGTCAGCTCTGGAACAGGCATGTAGAGACCGATCCGGCCGAAGCGGCGCGCGTCGACAAAGCGGAGCTCCCGCCCGGAACTCAGGCGCAGAATGCCATGCGTATGGGAGGGAACGGGCACGGACGCTTCGGAGACCAGCAGCCGTCCTGTCATGCCGAGATGCACCAGCAATTGAGGAGTCGTTCCCGGACGCCCTGCTTCCGCGTGGATGAGGTCGAAGACGATGTGCTTGCCAACTCGGTGGACGCGCTGAATGCGGCACCCGCCGAGGATGGCAGTCATTTCCGCTGGGGGGGTCTTGAAGGGTTCGGGCTTCTCGCTGAACCAGGTGCTTTCGATCCGCTCGCCGCGAATGCGTTCATCCACGCCGCGCGCGACAGTCTCGACTTCAGGCAGTTCCGGCATTCTCCTTAGAATGCACCATGGCGCTGTGGGCGCGGAAACAGGGGCGTGACTTAGCCCCTGCTGAGTACCATCCCGGAGACTCCCGCTTGCCTGGGAGCGAGTCGCGGCGGCCCCGATCTACGTTTCGTGGCGACTTCTGCGTCCGGCTGCGCTACTCAGCCCAACGGAGCGTGCGAGGCCAGAATCGCTTCGAACAGAAACAGGAACGACACAGGGAGCCCGGGCTGCATGAGCCGAAGCACTTCAACCGAACGAAAGGCGCGGATGCTGGCTCCTGAATTCTTGCAGAAGCGCATCGTATGCGCGATCGCATGTTCCATCACGTAGCTCGTGATATCGAACTGGGGTTTGGCGCGCAGGTCGTCGTCGACCGTGATGATGTCGCTGCACAGCAGCATCGTCTCGTCTTCGACCGCGTTTACCGCCTGGGACTTAGAAGTTTGCGCATAGGCAGGTGCGATCCGCTTCACCCACGCCTTGTTCACCTGGAGTGTCACATCGAGACACGCAGTGCTTACCTCGGTAGAGTTGCTCATGCGAAGCTCCTAACTGATGTCTCTACTTCTAAATTAGAAGCCGAGGGGTAACTATCCCATGATCGGTGGGGCGTCCGGTCACCAAAAGTGGGAGCATCCCCTGCGGCCAGCCGACAACGCGCGGTGCTTTGCCCAATCGTCTTCCCCTAAGCGTTATCGGCGGGAAAGCATGCGGGATGAGGGAAATTTGACTTGCCGATGGAACGCCGCTAGACCCACGCGCTGAGGATCCGGCCACCTTCGCCTTGCATCTTCAGCGGGTCCCGCCGATCGGCAAAATACCGCCGGTTGATCTCTTCCGCGCCCAGATCTTCCAGGTCCCTGAAAGCGCTCAGCTCGGCGGCGGCCTCCTCCGGCGTAAAGAACAACTGAAACGGCTCGCCTGCCAGCCGGACGCGCGATGCCAGTGAATCATGCGCTAGCTGCTCGCGCGGCGGGAGTGCCGCGCGGGGCTGGCCATAATCGAACACCACCCCCGATCCAGCGGGCATGGAAGCAATGAATGCCACCGTGCCCCGGAAGGCTGTCAACGTCAGATACGGAACCACGCCAAGCCATGCGAAAAATGCCGGACGGTCCCGTTGGAAGCCTGCCGCGACAAGCCGCTCCGAGAGACTCTGCCGCTCGAAGTCAACCGGAACGTACGTGAGATTTTCCGGCACTGGAATGCTGCTCGCAGCGAGCAGCTCGCGTTTCCAAAGCTGCGTGGCCGGGTGGTCGATCTCGAAAACGCTCAGCTGCGCGTAGGGGTTCCGGTAAGCGAAGGTATCCAGGCCCGCGCCCAACAGCACATACTGCAGCGCGCCGCTCTCGATCGCGCGGCGAAGGTTCTCCTCGGCATACAGGCTGCGCGCCACCAGGTGGGCGCGCATCGCAACCGAAAATGGCCGGTCTTCGCGCCGCGGCGTGCGGCGCAGTTCCTCGCCGTAGGTCGCTCCCAGAATGCGCACCGCGATCGGGTCGACGAATAGGACGGGGTTGTCGAATAACTGGTGCGAAGCGCGACGCAACGCGACACGCAGCGCCGTCCGGGATGGTCTCGCTCCCTCCATGCACACCTAGACTGCCAGAGAGTTGGCCGCCGCGAGGAGCAATACCAGCGGCGCATTCCAGTTGATCGCCACTTCGTTCATCGAGTAGGCCCCCTGGTCGTCGATCCACATCCGCATGGGCGGCTTGTTGGGCAGGGTCCGGGCCACCGCGTCCCCCGGACGCAGGTTCGGACCGGCGGAAAGCAGACCCGGCCATGGCGCAACAATCCCATCCGCCGCGCTCGGACGATGATGCGGATACTGGAACGGCCTTCTGCCCAACTGCGTCACCCACGAGACCCCGAAACAATTCCGTCCCAGCAGGTAATGGAGATTCCCCAGGGCTGCCTCTAGAGCCGCGCGGTCGGGCTGAAAGTGGTTGGCCACCAGGAGCAGCAAGGACTGGTTCGCCGCGACCGAATTCGATCCCCATATGTAATCCCGCTTCATCATGGTGTTGCCATAGCCGTTAGCTCGGCCCAGTTCAATCAGGCCGTGGGCTGCTGCCTGGGTAGCTTGTTTAATCGCTTCCTGGCTTTCGCGGGAGGTCGCCCGCTCGCTCATCGCGTAGGACCAAAGCCCCATCGACGCCACATCGCCCCAGCTGGGAGCGCCAACCTTCAGCCCCGGCCCCGTCGCCCCGGAGGTCAACGCCGGGACCTTAGCCAGAAAGGACTTCTCGTACTCGACTTTCCCCGTCGTGCGGTAAAGTTCCGCCGAAGCCCAAATCAGTTCGTCGGAAAGGTCCTTGTCGCCATAGTCTCCTGTGCCGACTCCTGGAGGATTTTCAAAGGTGACCTGCGGATGCTTTGCCGCCCACGCGAAAGCCCGCTCGGCGGCAGTGCGGCATCTCCGGGCGAAGGCATCGTCATAGGGCCCATAGCAGCGCGCGGCAATCGCCATCACAGCGGCAAGGTCCGCCGTGGCACCCGTGCTCTTGTAAGGCTCGGACCCGGTGCCGATGACGTAACTTGTGCTGCGGTCAACCTGCGGCATGATAAACGCGCAGAATTGTTCGCTCGTCTGCTTATGCCACACTCCACCATCCGCCGGGTCCTGCATGGAGAGCATCCACGCCAGGTTCCAGCGCACCTCAGCCAGAAAGTCCGGGACCTTGCCGCCGGACTCCGGAATATCCAGCTTCAGATTGCGCAGTGCCCCGGGATACAACTCCCAGGCCCATAGCAATGTTCCGCAGGTGATCCCCGAATTGACCACATATCGCCCGTAATCGCCCGCGTCGTGCCATCCTCCATGGTTGCCGACATTGCCCTGTTTGCCGGAGGAACCATGAAACGCCCCGTCGGCATGGCAAGCCGGATGTGCATATCCGCCCCCCAGGTCCACCGTGCATCCGCAACGCTGGCCGTAGTAAGCACGCATGGTCAGTCGAAGCGCATCGGCATACACATCGCGCCCGATGGGGAAGGGATCGCTGAAGAATTGTGCATGGCCCGCGCCGACTGCTGCCAGCTCCAAACGATACATGCCCGGCTTCGTCAGTCCATCGAATGTGGCCTGCATCACGAAGTCGCCCGACGCAGCGTCGAGAGCGGCATAGGACAACGGCCCTTCAAAGGCGGTCGCATTGTCCGCCATGGAGCGCACGCGGAACCTGCCCTCCGGTTCAATCATCGGCTGTTCCTGTTGCAGGACCACGCTGGCAGCCTTTCCCGTACCCGGGAGATAGCCGAGCTGGTTGAGCAGGATGCGGATCGAAGGCGTGCTAAAGCCTTTCTCCGCCAGGCCGCAGCCGCAGAAGCCGGCAACCGCCGCCGATGTCGATGCCATGGCCAGTTGCTTCAGGAGCGCACGCCGCTTCATCTCACCATCCTAAATGTCCGCGCAAAGGTACGCCTCAGGAGGCACGCCCCTCCCTGTTGCCGGACACAACGCTTTGGACGCCCATGAAGAGCCGGCGACGGGCCCCACTCATTGTGGCAATTGCAATTGCCGATGCGCAGCTGGACGTACGCGAAGAAATACGGCTACTCCGATGGGATGCTCACCGTAGAGCGGCTCCAGTATCCCCGGCACTCCATAGGTTGTGCATTGCACGCCCAGCGCGGAGTTCAGGCGCACGGTCTGCCGTAGATCATGGTCGTAGCCGAAACTGTAAGCCTGCACGTGACCGATCGTCTGCTCCACAAAGCCCGGCGGTAGGGGCTTCTCACCATTGAGCAGCTCATTCGTTCGTGCCGCGTTTTCAATGCGCGTCCACACATGATTGGCACCAAAGTTCA
>Ga0116230_10005313_pt1 | contig 12641 bp, 6 predicted proteins | sample S1TSphfallax_3_FD_88678 | JGI IMG/M metagenome (GOLD analysis project Ga0116230, IMG submission 88678) | Host-associated microbial communities from peat moss isolated from Minnesota, USA - S1T2_Fd - Sphagnum fallax MG | ecosystem: Host-associated > Plants > Peat moss > Unclassified | place: USA...
CATCGTGTATTATTATACCAAAATGTTATAATGAGAAAGGAGTGAAGACAAACTGGAGTGTATGGTAAATCCCACGAAAACCAATAAGAAAAAGGAAAAAAAAAAAAAAATCCCCCCCCCCCCCCCCCCAACAATCCAAATGAATTTTTTTTTAAACCCCTTGTGAGCCTTTTCATTGGATGCATGAAATTTCTATTTTTCAGAAGGGGTTTGCCACCATTTTCAACATGGACAAATACTGCCATTTATAAATTGAGAGTACTCGTATAATATGGATCAAACTTACTATCCCACTATAGTTGTAACTATGCATCACCACTAAAGCAAGAGTGCCCTTGCTCATTTCATTATGGCTTCTAAATCTTAGATTCCATTCATGGATATTCCTATTAGTGCTTAATATATTATGGTATAGTATACTATCATGAGAGAGGAAGAGGGAGAGAGAGAAAGAGAAAAGACTAAACTAAAGGTCAAGAGTGGAGAATAAAGATACTACAACATACAATATATATATTTGGCAACTTCCTATTATAGTGAGGGTTGTAAACTTCTCAAGATCTTTCGTGCAAGGAATTTCCCATGCAATTGCTTCACAAGCTGAGTGATTGGGTAGAAAGAAGATTGTAACCCAAGGTTAAGTAAACTAGACATAGTAGGAGGAAGGGTACTACAATTTAGCTTTTCAAGTCTTTCTTGTTGTTTTGTTTGTGTGTGGGGGTGAGAGAGAGATATTGTGGGATTTCCCACACGAAGTTTCCTGTCCAATTAGTTGAAATTACATGCTACACCCAATTCCTTTTTGAAAATTTGCCCTAAAATGTTGGGAATGCTTTTTATGCCCATCTATCTCTCCACCCCCCTTATTTATCCTCACTCTCCATCTTTTAAATTCATTGCCGACAGGGCCACACCATAACTTGTTCATTGCATCCCAAAGAGAGATATAGAGAGTTGAGAAGAGTGGCAAAAATTGGGCAAAGAAAGATTGAGAAGAGAGGGAGAAAGAGAGTTGAGAAGAGTGGCAAAAATTGGGCAAAGAAAGATTGAGAAGAGAGGGAGAAAGAGAGTTGCAAAATTGGGCATTTGCATTGTTGATTGATGTTGAGAGAGGGTTTTTTGGCATATGTGTGTGAGTTGAGTAAGTCAGGGCAACAAAATGGTGTGCTTGATGGAAGTGGGTTAAAGAGGCAAGGGGGGAAGTGAAGAAGAGAACCCACCAAAAAAACCATTGGCAAAAGGTAAGGAAAACAAATGGCAAGGAAAGGAAAGGGTAAGTAGTCAACAGTTTTGAAGAGTGCACCTTTTGTTTGGAGAAGAAAAGAGTCATAAATTGATTGCAAGTCTAGAATGAATGAGTCCAGCTTTTGAGAACTGTGGCCAACAAGGCTTTGTTGGTTGTTTTCAAGAGAAAAATTGGGGAATTGGGTAGAAGGAAGAGTTGGGGAAATTGGGGAATTGGGTAGACAAGTTGGGGAATTGGGTGAAAGAGTTGTGTGTTTGGGTAGTGAGGAGGAGGAGGAGGAGGAGGAGCAGGAGGAGGAGAAGGAGAGTTTGGGAGAAGAATTGAGGAGGGGAAGAAAGGGAGGAAGAACAACAAGAAGTAGAGTTGAGATTGATTAGGAGGAGCATCATAGGTGGAGAGAGAGAGAGAGAGATCATGAATTTTGACACATTTGGGTTCAGGAGGAGATCAAGCTCACAGAATGACAGGCAGAATTGGGCAGACCAGATGTGGGAGAGCTATAAAGAGCAAGAGGAATTTGGCAAAGATGTGTTGAAACAATTCCAAAGCCATCTCTCCAAAATCCCACTTCCTGTACTAGATGATGCACTTGCACCAGCAGCGGCCAGCAGGACTGGAGCAGCAGCAGAAGCTCCTCCAGTAACAAGCCGGAGTTTTGGTTCCACTGTTGGGATTGGCAACCAAATGGTGATCAGGGAGGAGACTTCATGGGAAAGGAATCCATTTGCAGAAGTGAACACCAATTCTGATGAGGACAAGCTTTTGTTGAATGATATTTTGCCTCCTGGTAATGGACATCAGATAAAAGCTTGGATGCTTGCAAAGAGAGTGAGGGACTCACTGGTCTCCAGCTTTGCTAAAAGCTTCAGAGGGAAGGTTGAACAAGCACTGGAGACAAGCTGTTTGCAACAACAACGACAACAAGCTGCTGGATCCAACACTAAGCAGCAGCAGCAGCCGCCATGCCCTCGATTCACCAACTCACAGATTGGAGTAGAAGGAGCTGCTTCTTCACCAATTAGTTATGTACCAAACCTGCTTCCAGCGCAAGAGTCATGTTGGGAAGATGATCAGTTCCTCACAGACTGGTCTTACAAGGACGAGGTTCAAATTTCAACCAGCTTGAGAAAGCTGATGGAAGAAGAAGAAGAAGAAGGATCTGCCGCAGATGCTAAGCCAGAGCTCATCCAAACTCGCAGTTGCACAGAAGTTCAGAATCAGCTCCCTCTCAATGAGAATGACTCTGAGGAGACAATTCTAGTGGGTATGTTGAAAGTGGCCGCCACCACTGAAGCACCTCAGGCTCTTGTGTCTTCTGCTCATACTGTTCCAGCTCCCGTCCAGCAGCAGCAGTCCACGAAGCTCCAGGAGCCCAAAGCGGCAATTCGATCTATATCTCGCAGGTGCTCTGCTTTCCCTGAAGCTACAGCTATGAGTTTGATGTCAAAGCATCAAGCTGTGCATCCTTTTCTCCAGCCATCAATGATCAGCAATTGGCCTGGGATTGATCCACAGCAGCAACAACAGAAGCTCCAATTAGCTCAGAAGCAAAACCAAAAGATGGAGTTGAAGGGGCTCCATGAGCACATCAAATCTGCAAACAAGGCACCAGAGCCAGTACATCTTGAGCGGCAAAAACTGGATGTGGATCATCACACAGGTCATGTTCTGGGAGGAGGAGGCATAGCTGCAAATCCACCACAGAAGGTAAAACCCCGTGCTCCTCAGCAGCAGCAGCCGCACTACAGAGGTGTGAGACGAAGGCCATGGGGGAAGTTTGCAGCTGAGATTCGAGATTCAGCTCGCCAAGGTGCAAGAGTATGGCTAGGGACGTTTGATACTGCTGAGGAAGCAGCTGAAGCTTATGATGCAGCAGCATTCAAAATGCGAGGTTGTCGAGCTCTTCTCAATTTCCCTCTCAGGGCAAGCTCCCTTGCTCAAGCCTCTTCTAGTCCAACTCCAAATGACAACAACAACAACAACAACACGACTAGCTCAGGTCAAGCAATCACAATCAAGTCCGAGTGCAGCACAAATATTTCAACCCCAACAACAAAACTTGAATCCAGATCAACTCTTGCTACCTACAAAACACCAACAATCGCTAAATCTGTACAAGGTGGGGATCAAATGGTGGCTACAAATTCAAAGGAGCTTAATGGTGATGAACTTCTTGATCTGCTGCACCAATCAAGAAGTGATACAACCACACCAAAAAAGAGATCAAGGGATCAGCCGAGTAATAATGGAACTGGTCTGTCATCATTGGAATCAGATTGCCTTGAGCTCGAACCTTTGCCTTGCAAGAAGAAGACGATGACAAGCAATAGCTGCATGGAGATCAGCAATGAATTAGACTTATCAAAGGTGGAGACAATCAAGGAGACACTAGAGTTGCAAGATCTGGGTGCAGAGTATTTGGAGCAGCTGTTGATGTCAAGTAGCTGTTGTGAACCTGAAATTGAGATGTCAGACATTGATCTCCTCTCTGCAATCACAAATTCTAGTATTGCAAACTGTACTGTAGACAACTTTGAAATCTTTCCTGATCTGTTACCATGAATCTAGTAGTACTAAGCAAATTATTACTGCAGATCAACATGGTCGTTTGTACACCCAATGATTTTTTTGCTACTGGTTCCATCTTTCCACCAAAGCTTGGGAAGAGAATTTGAGCTTTGCAACTGAGCTTTTTCCAGCTTTCTCTGCAAGTGATTCTTGTCAGGAAGCTTTTTTCTTGCAGCTCATGGGTACAGTAGTGATCTCTTGTGGGTGGATTCATATTTGAACTTGGCAAGTCAGTGTTTCATCAACTCATGGGTGTACTGTTTTACCTGCTATTTGATAAGAGATGAGCAGATCTGCAGCAAGTTCTCGAGCTTAACATTGCTGACTAGCAACATGCCAGATTTCAAACTTAGTTCCTGCGTGCATCACTATTTTATTTGGGTCAGTTTTTGATAATGATGCTACAATACTTTGCTTGAGGCTGATATATTATCAGCAGCAGCATCAGTGATCAGCTTGAGGAAGGGTACAGCTTTTGTGCTCTTCCAAGCTGTTAGTAGCAGAATACAGAGACAATCAACCCATAGTGTATTGGTTTGTTGTGGACACAAATTTCTGATCTTAATGAGAAAATCCCACGTTCTTTTATGCAAGCAGTCTGGGTCCAATTGTACAGATTTGTGTGGTAAACCCATCATGAGTTGAATCAAGGACTGGAATTCTAGATCTGGAAGAAACTGTTCTGGTTTTCTTCTCTCCAGGTTTTTGTTTCAAATTGGTGTTGTTGAGGAGGAGGCTACGATCACACTTCAAAATACTGGACGCTGGTGAGGCCATTGCTTGTTCGTATTTGATTATGTTTTCCTCTAAGAAGTTGGAGAGCATTTTTTGACCATTTGGACTAGAGCCTGCCCCAATGCATCAAGTGAACTATCCCAGTGATGGGTGAATCTTGTAGTTATCCAAGTTCTTTCAACTCAAAGGAAAAACAGATTAAGTTTTAATTGAGTGGGCGAAAGGTTAGGCAAAAAACATGTGCATGGAAACATACCATAGCACTCTTATGATTGATTATTCACCTATGGAGGGCTTAAGTTTCTCTTCTGAACAGACTTGCATTGTAGATGTGTAATGCTTTAGATTTGGTTTGTAGGCTGTAACTACATACCTTATTTGCTTCTTTTCATTCTTCTTTGGTGTAGTGATGCTAGTGGAGGAGGAAGGTTCTTCTCTTAGATTTTTTGAGAGTAGTTGTTGTGAGCAGGATGGGTTTGTTATCCAGCTTGTGTTTGTGCGGTGGACACCCCATTTAATTGTTGTGGAGCCACACATGGCATCACTTGCACTTCACGAGTCATAATTCTACATTGAATGGGTTCAATCCTTGGTGGGCATGGGATTCTTTGGTTTCTTTGTTTCTTCATGATTTGGTTTTATAACTCCTCAAAATGGGTGTTCCAAACTTTTGAGGTCAATTTTGTTTAGTAGTAGAATCTTTCTCACCAAGGACATCTTTTTAGGTTGAGCTTTTGTGGTCTATAGATGAAGGGCTCCTTCTATTTGTATGCAATCTAACACTAATCTAATAGTGGCATTTGGGTGTTGTCACTCTTGAAGCTTTATTTGGTGTTGTAGAAATTCTGGGACATAGGAAAAGGAGAACAAAATTCATAGTGCCAAAGTCACTTGGTCAAGCTTAAAACCCATTAGTGTGATTCAAATAATCCATTCCCAAGTTACATGTAGCCTTTTGTGACAATTGAAGCAAAGATGCCTTAGACAAGAAGATTGTTTATGTCTTGTGGGGGCAAGAGTTTCACAACATGTTGTCTTTTTAACCTCAAGGTAAACCTTAATATATAAGCCTTAGAACGAAAGAAAAGACATCAATTACAACTGCGATTAATTCAATACACATGTCCTTAGTAAAGGAAGGAGAACATGGCTTATATTTTCAATTAAAGATGTGAGAAGAAAACCCAAGAAAAGATTGCATTGAAGACACAAGTGTTAAATTCAAACTTTGGTTTTGAAAAGTTTGTACACACTAAAACAGTAAAAGGGAGGAGGGGTGGAAAAAGAGAGGTTTTTAGACATAGTCAACATTGTTTTGAATAAATAGCTTACAAAGGAATGTTGGTTCAATGTTGGGTTAGTGCAAGGGTCAATGAACTTTGTCAATCAAAGTAAGGGAAGGTATGAAAAAAGATGATTTCTTTGACAAGATGTTCATAACCTTATGTGTGTTGGTTGGAGATACCATTTTGAATAATATTATAACCTCTTCAATAATTAGGGGGTATAAGTGGGAATTACTTTAAGTGAAGTCAACAAGAGCAACATGATGTTCAATTTGCATTTAACATCATTTTTTGGCAACCTTTGTTAAGGATTGTATTTTATGCTTTTTTGTGGTTAAAGTGACTACATTCTAATAACAATCCATTGACTGAAATGTGATGTTGTTAAAATTTATTTATGTTGGTGTGTGAAGGACGAGAAACCAAAATATACCAATTAGACTTTATACACATAGGGATTTGTTGTCATGGATCACATCAACTAACCCATACACCTCATTGTTTATAGACATTTTAAAAAAATTTAAAATGGTATTTTATTTGAAAATTTGTTATTTGTAATTTTGATGAAATTCATCAATCTTTTAGTTCATTTGTTATCCATAATTAATGGAGTTCATAATCCCATTTTCATACATAAGATATATATTACAAATTTCTTAAAGTTTTGTTTAGACATTGGGATTTTAAAAAGGTTACATGTAAGCTACTATGGCCTAACTTCCAAATAGTTCTAAATATATGTAGTATGGCAACACATTATCTTAAATCTAATGAATGCAAGTTTGAAATACAACCTTCCAACATAGTCATGTGCACTTTCATGTCCCTATTTTTGTTTGCCAAAACTTATGATAGATCATTTTTAGACAAGCATTTTGCACACTATGATCCTTGTTTTTGTGCATGGTTGATATAATGTTGAACCATGTCATGTTTACTTCAATATAATTCATATGCCTTTAATGTATTGCTAACAATTTTAATTATTTCCTATCATGATTATGTGCATTGTTGTTATTTTGAAATCATGTTTGTTTCCACATAGGAAACAACTAGTTCCATGGAAAACATATAATTATTATTAGACATATGTGCAAGACAAAATCAATCCTTTGATGAATCCATTGCACATTTGCAAAGTAGTGGATTCCCTCAAGCATTGCAAAGTGGTACCATGACATAATCTCATATAGAAATGCCATTAATGAATTTTTCAACAAGTTTCATAAGACATGTCTAGATTTTAATTTTTTTATGAATCAAATGTTCGCAATCATCAAACTCCATCATCATTTAAATGGCTTTGCCCAAGTTGCATTCATTGGTATTTTATTTTTTTAAATCGTGACTTTGGTATAATTTGCATTATTCAATGTCACTTCTTGGGGTTGAATGAATGATTTCAAAGGAATATTTGTCGAATTTAATGCCACAATTAGAAATTAAAGAAATGACAAGACATCAACCACGAAATGTTGATATTTTCTTAAGGATCATGCTCAAGGTCCATGCACATTTATATGTTTATGCATTTGGTGTTAAAGATTTCTTGGGACAAAGTCAAATTTATTGTGGTACTTATTGTTACTTCTATTAATTAATTAGTTAGGGGGTGCACCTAAAAAATAAAATCAAAAAAATTACTTTTATTGACCCATCACCAATTTTTTTGCCCATTCACTAGTACAAAAATAAGGTGCAGTTCATTAACATAAACAACTATGAAACTTTTTTAAAATATATGTTCACCCAATTGTAAACATTTCACCTTACCTAAAGTTATGTCATTATAGAGTCATTACGTAATTGTCATGTTTCATTACTAATTGGCATAATTCATTAATATTTAAAGTAATTCACTACAAGTAAATATGTTTATTTTTATTTTATTACTTTAAATACCTTAGGTTATTATATTTCAAACCATTTAAAATTAATAAACTAGCGTACATTATTTTAAATTATTTTAAATTATTTATCTTTTGTTCACTTTAACAAAATATGGGAGTAGTTCATTAATCTTTGTTCATTAAACCAATGAATTCACTACATCCCCATTATATTATATTCACTATGACCAATGAATTCACTCAAAATGCAATGAAATCATTTGGCATACAAAGACACCTTTTGTTGTAGTGGTTATTTTAAAATATTTTTATCAATTTCACTTTGGGTTATCCTTGATTATATTGTACTTTAAGTTATTATTTATTATTTTAATTTATTCCACCATTAGCTTGTTATTATTATTGTTACAGGTTATTTCGCCTTAGGCTATTTTTAATTGTTATTATTTAGTTTAGATCAATACATTATAACTTATTTTAGTTTATTCCATTGTATGTTATTTTAAGCTATTTGCTTTAAACTTTTCTTGGTACCTTGATCTATTTTAAATTATTCCACTTCATATTATTTTACCCAAATTTATTATAGGTTATTTTTTCTATGTTATTCTAAATTATATCTTAAAATAACCTACAATTATAGCTTAAAACAACTTAGGGTTATACAATTTATAATAACTTAGGGTAGAATACCTTATAATAGTTTGGAATAACATATAATAAATTAGGAAGAAATATCCTAAAATATCTTTAAATAACCTATAGTGAAAATAATTTGGAAAATGAATAATAACCCAAAATAGCTTAAGGTGGAATATCCTAAAGTAATCAATAATAACTTATAATAAAATAACTTAAAATAATTGAAAATAATTAAAGTATGATAGCTTTAAATAACTTAAGGTGGAATAACCTAAAACAACCAAAAATGACCTATGGTATAATATACTAAAATAACATAGGGTGGATTAACCTAGAATAATCAAATAACTTAAGCTAGAATAATTAAAAATATCCTAAGGTGGAATAACAAAAAAAAATTAAAAATAGCCCAAGGTGTAATAACTTATAATAACCTAAGGTGGAATAACATATATCACCACTAGGAAATGCGTCCTAGTTCATTTTGGGTTTCACTAAATTTTGAATGAATTTGGACATTTTTACCCAGTGAAATTGTTTAGCTTCTAATGAACAGGGACTAATTGCTACAGACAATGATTTGTTTCATTAATACCCAATGAAACAAAGTTACTCTCCAATGAAATACAAATTTACCAAACCATTCATTTACTAGTTAATTAACTAATCAACATGAAAATCAATTACATTTTAATTATTTATTATATAATATTATTGATAATTTCATAATTTTCAAAGCTTACTATTTATTGACATGTGTCACTACCTATGCTAGGTTAAAAATCTAACCTAGGTAGGCCACGTAGGTAAGCACCTATTGTAAGAATTCAATAGGAGAATATCGGGTCAACATACCATTGTTGATCACACACAACATCGCCCATGAAGTTTGATCCCTTAACCTTTGGATTGAAGACAAACTCTTTTACCATCAAACCACCTCACTTGTTATGATCATATGTTACATTACATTCTATTTATCAAATACTTCATTTCAAACATTACAAAAACATAAACTTTGAAAATTCATATCTTATTAAAATTTTATTCAAATGAAATGATTCGAATTTACTTTAAAAATTTTCAATAATGTACATAATTACATTTATTTCCTTTTGAAAGTTTAAAATCATTTGAATAAAAAAAAAGTTGAATATCATTATTCAATAACATTTCAATGACCATTCTTTTGAATTTTTTTTAAATAAATGGATTTTTTTTTGCTAATATAATAATACTACCTATGTTAAGCTACTTTCAATTATTATATGACTATTTTTTATTAATTTAAATTATTTTACCCTACATTATTTACGGCTATTTATGGTTATTCTCAATTACTTCTGGTTATTTTTAGCTATTTCACCCTAGGCTACTATTAGTTATTCTAAATTACTTTTGGTTATTTTAGCTTATTTCACCTTAGACTATTTTAAGCTATTAGAAGTTTTTTTGGCTATTTTATGTTGTTTTTGGTTTTTGTAATTTATTTTAGTTTAGACTACTTGCAACTATTATAAGTTACTTTTGGCTATTGAACGTTATTTCACCTTATGTTATTATTAGTAATTTTAGGTTATTGTAGGCTATTTCAATTTAAATTATTTTGGTCTATTATAAATTATTTCACCTTAGATTATTTTTGGCAATCCTAAGCAATTTTAATATATGGCTATTGGTTGTTCTTTTATTAATGTTATTGGTGGTTATCTTATTAATGGTTATTCGTGGCTATTCTATTAATAATTATTGGTGGTTATTCTATTAATGGCCATTAATAGTTATTATATTGGTGGCTATTGGTGGTTATTCTATTGGTAGTTATTGGTGGTTATTCTATTGGTAACTATTGGTGGTTATTCTATTAATGGCTATTGGTGGCTATTCTATTAATGATTATTCATAGTTATTCTATTAATGGCTATTGGTGGCTATTCTATTAATGATTATTCCTAATTATTCTATTAATGGCTATTGGTGGCTATTCTATTAATGGTTATTTGTGGTTATTATATTAATGATTATTCCTAATTATTCTATTAATGGCTATTGGTGGCTATTATATTAATGGCTATTTGTGGCTATTCTATTAATGATTATTCCTGGTTATTTTATTAATGGCTATTGGTGGCTATTCTATTAATTGTTATTCTTGATTATTTTATTAATGGCTATTGGTGGCTATTTTATTAATGGTTATTCATGGTTATTCTATTAATGGCTATTGTGGTTATTCTATTAATGGCTATTATATTAATGGTTATTGGTGGCTATTATATTGGTGGATAATGGTGATTATTAATTGGTATTATATTAATGGGTATTGGTGTCTATTGGTTGTTATTGATGGTTATTTTATTAATGATTATTAATGGTTATTTTATTATAAGTTATTATTTGTTATTGTATGTTATGTTACAACTATTGATGATTATTATATTATATTTTTTAAATTTTATTCTATGTTATAATATCGTAGACTATTGGTAGTTATTATATTGTAGGGTATTTAAAATTATTTTTCATCGGTTATTATTATTTTTCAAAGTTATTTTTACCTTAGGTCATTATATTTTGTTTTAGATTATTTTAAATTATTATACTTACGATAAAATAATTTATAATAATATAAAGTAAAATGACCTTGAATAACTTAAAGTATAACCTGAAATAACCTATATTAATTTGAAATAAAATAACTTAAGGTAAAGCCTAAAGTTAGTTGAATAATTTAATTTAGAATAACTTAAAAGCTTATAATAAACTAGTTAAAATACCTTAAGGTAAAATAACATGTGTTAATTAAGGGTACAATAATTTATAATAACCTATAATAACATAAAATATAAATTAAAATAAGTAAAGTAATATAGGGTATATCATAAAATAACATAGATAGAATTTTTTTTAAACATAAAAATAAACCTATTTACTATAGTAAATTTTAATAGTGAATCATGTTAATTAGTGATGAAACATGATCTCTAGATAATGATATTATAGTGAAATAACTTTCACTAAGGTGAAATCAGTAAAATGCAATGAAGTTATTTCCTTTTAAGGTCCCATAGTGATTTATTCTAGTAAACTGCACCCCACTTTGGTAGTAATGGATTAAGCAAAAATATTTAAAGGTATAATATTAAAAAATATTATAGGATGGAATAACCTAGAATAATTAAAAATAACATAAGGTAAATTATTAAAAATAACAAAAAAATCTAAAATAACATAGGGTTGAATAGCTTAGAATAGCCAAAAATAACCTTGGGTTGAATAGCCTATAATAACCTAAAATAATTGAAATTAATATAAGGTGAAATAACCTAGATTAACCAAAAATAGATTGGGGTGAAATAGCTTAAATAACCAAGAACCTAAATTAAAATAAGCAAAAATAACTTAAGGCATAATAACCTAAAATAGCCTACAACAACATAGGTTATAATAACCTATAATAGCCAAAGGTGGAATATTCAATAATAGCTTAAAATAATTTAAGGTAAAATAATTGAAAATAACTTAGAATAATTTAAGATTTGTTTGAAATCTTAATCTATGGTACCTTAGAAATTGTTTAAAGTAATTTACACTAGTCTAAGAATTATTTAAAGTAGTTTACATTAATTTACGAATAACCAAAAAACCTAATCTATGGTGACCTACAATAGGTTAGGAAATTTTTTTGGATAATAGTATGTGATGACTAATCATTTCACTTGTTTAAATAGTGGTCCAATAATTAAAGGCTTACTCTTTAAGCATGGAGATGAAAAGTCCAAATTTTCACACTTACACCCTAAGTTGATGGGCTTGGTGGCCTACATGTAGCTTTGTGTAGATTAACTAGCTAGTTTATACTAGATTCTTAATTTAGTTTAACATAATTATGGATTCGGTGGTTAGTTTAATGAAATAATTATTAATGAATTTTTTAAATTATTAATAAATTCCCTTGTCTATAATAATTAATCGTTGTATTTTTGGGTGTTGGCCATTTTTATCATGGTAAATTTGTTCAAATTCACTCAAAATCTAATGAAATATAAGTGGATTAAAACACATATTAGTGTAATGATTAAGCACTCCCAAAAAGAGAAGCACAAAGGTGTTCTCCTTTGGCCCACCTTTATAATATATATGTATAAATTCAAATTTGGTCAAAGTGTATGGGATAGAAGTTCCATTGCTATTAGGGACTTGATGGGAACACATTAGGAACTCAATAAAAGAATCTCACACCCCGCCTCCCCCCCCGGCTTCAGTCGCCAACCACCACAACACTGGATCCCGAGACCTCGCGCAGCTGTA
>Ga0116230_10005314_pt1 | contig 12640 bp, 13 predicted proteins | sample S1TSphfallax_3_FD_88678 | JGI IMG/M metagenome (GOLD analysis project Ga0116230, IMG submission 88678) | Host-associated microbial communities from peat moss isolated from Minnesota, USA - S1T2_Fd - Sphagnum fallax MG | ecosystem: Host-associated > Plants > Peat moss > Unclassified | place...
CTGCCCTTCCTCAAGGGCGGCAAGATCGGCCTCTTCGGCGGCGCCGGCGTGGGCAAGACCGTCGTCATCCAGGAGCTGATCAACAACGTCGCCACCAAGCACGGCGGCTTCTCCGTCTTCGCCGGCGTCGGCGAGCGCACCCGCGAGGGCAACGACCTGTGGCATGAGTTCCAGGAGTCCGGCGTCATCGACCTCAAGGACCTTCCCAAGAGCAAAGCCGCGCTCATCTATGGCCAGATGACCGAGCCGCCGGGGGCGCGCCTGCGCGTCGCGCTCACCGGGCTCACCGTCGCCGAGTACTTCCGCGACGAAGAGGGTGCGGACACGCTGTTGTTCATCGACAACATCTTCCGCTTCACGCAGGCCGGCTCGGAGGTCTCGACGCTGCTGGGCCGCATGCCCTCGGCGGTGGGCTACCAGCCCAACCTGGCCACCGAGATGGGCGAGCTGCAGGAGCGCATCACCTCCACCAATAAGGGCTCGGTGACCTCGGTGCAGGCGGTGTACGTGCCGGCCGACGACATCACCGACCCGGCGCCCGCGACCACCTTCGCCCACCTCGATGCGACCATGCTGCTCTCGCGGCCGCTGTCGGAGCTGGGCATCTATCCGGCGGTCGATCCGCTGACATCGACCTCGCGCGTGCTTTCGGCCCGCGTGGTCGGGCAGGAGCACTACGATGTGGCCCAGGGTGTGAAGAAGATCCTGCAGCGTTACAAGGACCTGCAGGACATCATCGCCATCCTCGGCATCGACGAGCTCTCCGAAGAGGACAAGCTGACCGTCTCGCGCGCGCGCAAAGTCCAGCGCTTCCTCTCGCAGCCCTTCCACGTCGCCGAGATCTTTACCGGCATCCCCGGCGCCTACGTCAAGGTCGAGGACACCGTGCGCAGCTTCAAGGAGATCATCGAGGGCAAGCACGATGACATCCCCGAGCAGGCGTTCTACCTGAAGGGCGGCATCGAGGACGTACTCGCGGCGGCTGAGAAGATGAAGCAAGCAGCGTAGAAACAGTTCTCAGTTGTCAGTGAGCAACAGAGCCGTCAACTGAGAACTGACAACGAAGAACTGAGAACTGAATGCCCGAAACTTCCCAATCCGGCCTCCTCACCGTCCGTCTGGTCACGCCGGACCGCGTGCTGCTCGACGCCACCGCCGAGGCCGTGGAGCTGCCCTCGATGTCCGGCTACCTCGAGGCGCTCTACGGCGCGGCGCCGCTGCTGGCCGAGCTGGGCGCGGGCGAGGTCCGCCTGCATGGCGGCTCGGCCGGCGAGCAGACCTTCTTCGTCGCCTGGGGCTTCGTCGAGGTGCTCCCCGAGCGCGTCACCATCCTCGCCGAGACGGCGCTGCACCCCAACGAGATCGACGTCCCCGAGGCCGAGGCCGACCTGCGCCACGGCCAGCAGATGTGGTCCCAGGCCGGCGACGACGGCGAGAAGTACGACGAAGCCAACGCCGTCACCCGCGTGGCCGAAGAAAAGCTCGCCAGCGCGCGGCACACGGGCTAGAGGTAGATCCGGCCACCTGTCGGGTCTTTCAAGTTCGTCCTATAAATTGTCATCCTGAGCGCAGCGAAGGACCTGCTTTCGCTTGAGTCGGCAGGCCTTCCGCAACCAGAATACCGAAACGAGCTTAGCTTCACCAAGACCCTTTAGCTTCACCGAGACACAGACAGGTCCGAACCGGATTGACCGTCGGAGCGTCTCATCGGTGGGGCCTTCGCTAAGAAGGCTCCCAGGAGATTCATGTGGTCCGCTCAAACTTTCTTCGCACTGTCCTTCGCACCGTCCTCAGCGCGCTCGTGCTGGTGCTGGCAAGCGCCGGGTGCCAGGCCGCACCGACATCGCCTGTGCCGGCGCCGGCAGTCGATGCGCCGCTGGCCACCTCTCCCGGCCGCCAGACGGCGGTCTTCGCCGGTGGATGCTTCTGGGGCACACAGTCGGTCTTTGAGCGCGTCAAGGGTGTGGTGGTCACCACGGCCGGCTACTCCGGCGGCTCTGCCTCCACCGCCACGTACGATCAGGTAACCACCGAAACCACCGGCCATGCGGAGTCGGTGAAGGTGGTCTATGACCCCTCGAAGATCACCTACGGCAAGCTGCTGCAAATCTTCTTCTCCGTGGTGCACGACCCCACGCAGCTCAACCGCCAGGGGCCGGACGTAGGTACCAGCTACCGCTCGGCGATCTTCTATGCGAACGACGACCAGCGCCGCATCGCCTCGGCCTACATCGCGCAGCTGGACGCGGCCCGGGCCTTCCCCAGGCCGATTGTCACCCAGGTGACGCCGCTCAAGGGCTTCTACGACGCCGAGAGCTACCACCAGGACTATGCCCTGCACAACCCCGGCAACCCCTACATCGAGGTCTGCGACCGGCCCAAGATCGACGCGCTGAAGAAGGAGTTCCCCGAGCTGTTCTTCGACTACAAGGGGAAGTAGCCTGGGGACTGCCTGCTCTAGTAGCGGCCCACGTAGAACGCTGGGTCGTGCTTGGGGTCGAACTGCATCAGTATCAGGTTGTCGCGGTAGTCGACGGTGATGGTCAGGCGGGAGAGCGTCTCCAGGCCGACGAAGCCGGAGATCTCCGTACCCACGTCATGGGAGAGCCGCGTCAGGTCGAAGGCGAAAAACGAGCCCGGAGGCAGCATGAGATGGCCGAATTGGAGTTTGGCGTCGTCCAGCCGGTAGACCTCTTTTACCTTGCCGGAGACGCCGGTGAAGGTGATGCTGTCGTCCTTATGGGCCTTGCCGCTCTCGCGCGCCAGGGCGAGTGAGAGGACGGACTGGCTGGCGCCGGTGTCGGCGATGGTGTAATGCAGCTTCCCGGTGTTGATGAGGGTGGGCAGCAGGATGTTATGCCCGATGCGCAGGACGCTCATCCAGTCCTTCATCTCCGGCGCGATGTAGGGGTCGTGCGGCTGGGCCTCTTCTTCTTCTGCGCCGGTGGTGGAGGGTGCATCGGGCCGCGGCGGCAGCGGCTTGAGCACCAGCTGCCGGTTGGGATAGTCGAGCGTCGCCAGCCAGTGGCCAAAGACATCCAGGCCGATCAGCCCGTCGACATCGAGGCGCTCGCCGCCCTTCGGCTTTTCGAGCACATCGACCATGCAGTTGGAGAGCGTGACGTCGCCGATCTGGATGCTCTCCACATGGGTGAGGTAGGAGCCGACTGCGCCCTCGTCGCCCACGCCGCTGGTGTGCAGGTGATACTCCGGCGCCAGGCCCAGCCGCTTGGCGACGCCTGCCGAGAGCGTGATGCCGCTGGCCCCTGTGTCGATCTGCAGGTGTCGGCTCTTGCCGTTGAAGGCCACATTCAGGCCATAGGCGATGGTGTGGTTGGTCTCGCCCATGATGGGCACGAAGGGTACCTTCGTGATGTCGCCCTTGGCGGCGATGTGGCACTCGCCCTCCTTGTGCGCCTGCAGGTGGTCTTCCTGGGCGACGAGTATGGCGTGGTCGCGGTCGGAGAGCGAGGTCCTGCCGGCAAGGTACTTCGCCAGCTCGACCTGGCGGCGCTGCCGGGGCAGGGAATCGATCCAGGCGCGGAGAATCTCTTCGTCGTTGGGGCGCAGCCGGTGGGCGAGGTCCAGGCGGCTCGTCTCGATGGCATGGTAGCCCATGGCGTCGTAGAGCTCGGCGGCCATGGCATGCTCACGGCCCTCGCAGCGGTCGAGCGCGGTGGCCTTGCGCAGGTGCTGCAGGGTGCCGTTGAAGTCGGCCATGCGATAGGCGACGGCGGCGGTGGCCACCTCGGCGAGCGCACTGGAGGGATGGGCGGCGAGCAGGGCGTCGGCCTCCCGGCTGGCTTCGGCCAGCCGGTCGCTGCCCAGCAGCGCACGCACCAGGCCGTAGTGTGCCTCGACGTAGTCCGCTTCGAGCGAGTCGGTCTGTTTGGCGACCGCGTCGTTGTAGAAGGCCAGGGCGGCGGCGTAGTCCTCGCGCGCCAGCGCCGACTCGCCCTCCGTGGGCTGCGCCCTGATGACGTTGCAGGTAAAGTTGCCGCCGGGCTTGGCCGGCGCGGCCGCGGATGGGCCGGCCGGGGCCTGCGCAGCCGTATGCGCGCAGTCGAAGGCGCCAAGGCAAGCCAGCGCAAGCGCGAGGCAGCAAAGCGGCAGGCTAGGCGGCAGTTGGCGACGGCAGGACGGAAATCGCATAGGCCGTACAACTCCTCGGTGACTGCGCGGAGGCCAAAAAGGGACACGCAGCGGCGGTAAGGCCGGTTCCACGATGGACGAGCGGGGGATTGCTTGGCCAGAGCATAGCCCAAGGCGCGGCGGCTGTCACGCGCTTTTCGTGGAAGGCCCATTGTGGAATCGACGGAACTGGGACCGCGCGCGCGTCAGTTGTAGCAGCCCTCGCGGTAGACGCCCTGGATGCAGGGAACCAGCCGCTTGGGGTCGTAGCTGAAGTTCACCAGGTCGTCGCGGTAGTCGATGCGCATGGTGAGCCGTACGCCCAGGCGCTGGCCAGGGCATGCGCGACCCAGTTGCGGGCATCGCTGGCGGCCTGCTCATCCTTGCCCATGCGGAGCAGGCTGCGGATCAGGACGTTGCAGGCGTCTGGCTGCGCATGGCCGGCGAACCGCAGGCCAAGGCAAACAGCGCGACGACGAGGGCTGGAAGCGTAGGGCGAAGGGTCTTCATGGCGATGGCTCTGAATCGATAGTACGATATCGAAGCGCAAGTAAGTCTGGATAGAGCGGCAGATGTCGACCTATCAGTTCAGTGCTAGTTAAGGTTCAGCCTAGCTTGAGCCTCGCTTGCATTAATTCGAAGGCCGCTGCGCTCTCATCGATGAGGATGTACTCCCGCCAATTCCTCGCCGCTGCAACCCCCGTCGTACCGCTCCCCGCAAAAAAGTCCAGCACCGTATCCCCCGGGTTCGAGTGCACGCGCACAATCCGCTCCAGGATTCCCAGCGGCTTCTGCGTCGGGTAGCCGGTCTTTTCCTTGCCTGTCGGCGAGACGATGGTGTGCCACCAGACGTCGGTGGGCGTCTTGCCGCGGGCGGCCTTTTCCGCGCCAACCAGCCCTGGGGCCATGTAGGGGATGCGGTCGCTCGCGGTCAGGTTGAACGTGTAGTGCGCGGGGTCTTTCGTGTACCACAAAATATTGTCGTGCTTGGCAGGCCAGCGTTTGGTGGCGCGCGCACCGTAGTCGTAGGCCCAGATGATCTCGTTCTGGAAGCATGCGCGGCCCGCGCCGCCGTCGAGCGCAAAGACCTCATCGAGCATCACCTTGGCGTAGTGCACCTCGCGCGGGTCGATATGCAGAAACAGTGAGCCGGTGGCCGAGAGCACGCGTCGCGCCTCCACCATGCGCGGACGCAGGAAGCCGATGTAGTCGGCGAAGGCATCCGCGTAGCCGGCGTCGCTGCCCGGGAGCTTCTCGGTGCGATAGCGGCGGCCGCCGAAGCCGGTGCGGTCGCCGGCCTCGTCGCGGACCGTGCGGATGCGGGTGCGCTGCTGGCGGCCGCCGGTGTTGAAGGGCGGGTCGATATAGATCAGTTGCACGCAGGCGTCGGGCAGCGTGCGCAGCGCGGCGAGGTTCTCGCTATGGATGATCCGGTTCACGCCGCCTCCGCTGGGGCCGTGGTCGATGGCTGGGAATGCCCAAGTCTATTATCGGACGGCTATCGGACGGCGCGATTGACGGAGGCCGCACCGCGGTTGGTACACTCAGCGTCTTATCTGGAAGGAGGCCACCCGCGTGCCCGACGAACTCTACTACGAAGACCTGCATCCCGGCCTGACCTTCAACTCCACCCGCAGCTACAAGGTGACCGCGGAGGAGATCAAGGAGTTTGCCGAGCGCTACGATCCGCAGCCCTTCCACCTGGATGAGGCCGCCGGCGAGAGCAGCTTCTTCAAGGGCCTCGCCGCCTCCGGCTGGCTCACCGCAGCCATCGTCATGCGCCTGCGGGTGGAGTCCATCCGCATCGCCGGCGGGATGATCGGCGCCGGCGTCGAGGAGATCCGCTGGATGCGCCCGGTGCGTCCCGGCGACAGCCTGCGCACCGAGGCCGAGATCCTCCATGTGCGGGTCTCGAACTCCCGGCCCAGCTTCGGCGTGGTGCGCTCGCGCACCCACACCTTCAACCAGCGCGATGAGCTGGTGATGCGCTCGGTGGTGAACTTCCTGGCGCCGCTCAGGCACACCAAGTAGCCCACGCCCCCGCAGGACGTACCTGGTTGGTCTCCCGCGCAACACCGGCGCGGCCGCCCATGCACAGCCTTGCGGCGTAGCATGAACGCATGCGGATGACGGTGCTGGCCTCGGGCTCCAAGGGCAACGCGACGGTGGTCGCGGCCGGCCGCACCTGCGTGCTGGTGGATGCCGGGCTGAGCTGCCGCGAGCTGCTGCGGCGCATGGCCGCCACCGGCGAAGACCCCGCCGCGCTCACCGCCATCCTGGTCACGCATGAGCATCTGGACCACGTCGCCGGGCTCTCCGTGCTGGCCCGCCGGCTGGGCGTCCCGGTCTTCTTTACCGAGCCCACCCACCGCGCCTGGGTGCGCATGGTGACGCCGAAGACCACCATGAGCTATGCGAAGTGGCTGGAGCTGCGCGAGCAGGAGAAGCTGCGTGCGGACGAGGCGGCCGCCTATGCTCCCGCGCACACCCTGGCTGCGGTAGCCGAGCTGGAGCCCGCCGAGCTGGAGCCCGAGTCCGAAGAAGATTCGCTCGCCGACACCAAGCCGCGCCCCGACCCCGCCTTCCTTCCCGCCGTCGAGTACTTCCGCGCCGGGCAGCGGTTCTGCATCGGCGAGATCGACATCGACCCCTTCACCATCCCCCACGATGCCGCCGATCCCTGCGGCTTCGTCTTCCACGCCCGCGCGGAGGGCGTGCGCATGGCCATCGCCACCGACCTCGGCTACATCCCGCCCAACGTCAACCAGGCGCTGCGCAACGTGGATGTGCTGCTGCTGGAGTCCAACCACGACCTGGAGATGCTCAAGGACGGCCCCTATCCGTGGTCGGTAAAGCAGCGGGTGCTCTCCCGCGTGGGCCATCTCTCGAACGCGGCCTGCGCGGACTTTCTGCAGCGGGACTACGACGGCGGCGCGCACACCATCGTGCTCGGCCACCTCTCCGAGCAGAACAACCTGCCGGAGCTGGCGCGGCTGGCCGCCGAGCAGGCCATCGGCAACCGGCTGAGCCTGCTGGGGAACAGGCTGGTGCTGGCCGCGCAGGACGCTCCGCTTGCGCCCATTGCCCTCTGACCGGCATCTCATTCTCATGACAGTCCGCCGCCGGCCGAGGGCATGGGATATGATGAGGAGACCGTGAACGCACCGATGCCAACCCTTTCTCCCCGCACACGCGCGCAACGCGGCGACACCTGCACCGACCAGGTAGTGGGCGCCATCCTCTCTGGCTGGCGGTATGACATCTCCGGCATCTCCCCCGATCTACGCCTCGACTATGAGGCCCATCTGCACGAGTGCGCGCACTGCCGCCGCCGCCAGCGCATCCACCGCACCGTCGATGTGCTGCTGCTGGCCGCGACCACGCTCTCCTTCGCGGCCTTCCTTCTGGCCGCGCTGGTCACGCAGCGGCTGGAGGACCTGCGCCGCATCGCGGAGGTGCACATGCAGCTGCATGGCGAGGGCTTCGCGGCGCTGGCCCACCTGCCCGGCAACGTGACGCCCAGCCTGCAGGCGGTCGCGGTCGCCGGCATGGTCGTCTCCCTGCTGCTGTGGACGCTGGTCATCATCGCCACGCCCATCCCCAGCATGCTCTCCGGCATCTTCCGCGAGCGCATCTCCCCGGAGCTGCGCGAGCGCCTGCGCAAGCAGACCGCCTAGGGCCCCCAGGCCTGCTACCCCCAGCCTGCCGCCGAGCCGGCTACACGCAAACCCGTGCCGAACCCCACCCAGCCTGACGCACTCCGCTCCGCCGCCGACGCCCCGGACGCCGCTGCCGCCGCCGAGGCTCTCCTGCAGCCCTACGCCGGCATGGAGGCCGCGCCCGCGCCGCCGCAGCCGCGCCGCAACACCTCGCTGCTCAACTATCCTGCTACGTATCTGTTGCTTGGACTGAACCTCGCCGTCTATGCGGCGATGCTGCGCTACGGCCCGCTGCCCGGGCTGCTGGCCCGCCATGCGTGGTCGCAGCTGCTCACCGCGCCCTTCAGTCCGGAGACGCTGGTCGCCTTCGGCGCGACGGCCTCGGACCTGGTGCGCGGCGGGCAGTGGTGGCGGCTGGTCACCGGCGCCTTCGTCCACGTCACCCTGCTGCACATCGCGCTGAACCTGTGGTGCCTGTGGAACCTCGGTCTGTTCGGCGAGCCGCTGCTGGGCCGCCAGGGCCTGGTCGCGGTGTATGTGCTCACCGGCACGGCCGGGATGATGCTCTCCTTCGCCTGGAGCGTGCTCACGGCGCAGCCCGGGCTGGTCGCGGGGGCTTCGGGCGCGGTCTTCGGCATCGCCGGCATTCTCATCGTGCTGCTCTCCAACCGCGGCCTGCCGGTGCCCTGGAATGAGCTGCGCTCGCTGCGCCGGCAGGTCATCTTCTTCGCCGTCGCCAACCTGGTTCTGGGCATGGCGCCGGGGCTGGCCGCGATGGCCTCGCCCGCGCAGCTGGCGCCGCTGCACCTCGACCCCGGCATGATCCCGCGCATCGACAACACCGCGCACATCGGCGGCTTCGTCTCCGGCCTGGCGCTGGGGTTGCCGCTGCTGCCGCGGATGACCGCCGGCCGCGCCGCCTACCGCACCCGGCAGCGCATCGCCTTCGCCGCCGCCGCGCTTCTGCTGTGCCTGATCGGCTATGCGCTGGCCCAGGCCGCCGCAACGCTTCCAGCGAGCTAGGCAGCCTCCAATTAAGTCTTGTTTTGAAGGGGTGGGGCTTCAGCCCCGCCGTTAGGGGGCGAAAACACTGGGGTGTTCGCCCCGGAAGGGAACGAACGCTCCGGTCAGTCGAACGCCAAGGTACGCCACGGCAGCCGCCGCGCAACTTGGCTAACTCTGCGCACTTTGCGTCAAGGCTTCTGCGGTTAGGGAGTTAGCTGACCGAGGTGGTCGCCGTGGCGGCGAACTTGCGCACCATCGCCAGCAGCAGCCGGCGGTCGGCCTCGGTCAGGTGCGCCGCGTAGCGCTGCACCTCGGTGAGGAAGTGGATCTCATCCGCGCTCAGCGAATGGGTGTGCAGCTCGCGCAGCGGGTCTTCGGCGAAGAACTGGCCGAGTGGGATCTCCAGCGCGCCGGCGATCTTCTGCAGCGTCTCGAGCGAGGGCACGGTATGGCCGTTCTCCACCCGCGAGAGGTAGCAGCGCAGCAGGCCCGTCCGCTTCTCGATATCGCCCTGGGACATGCCCAGCTGCAACCGGTAGCCGCGGATGGTCGCCCCGATGTTGATGGGCGCCGGCTCCGGGGCGGGGGTCGGCGCATCCGGCAGCGTTGTGTGCATGGTAGCCATTAACCCTAAAGTAACCAGCCGTCGCGGACGTGGCAAGGGCCAGGGGAAAGATTCGCTCCATTTTCGAACCTTGGCAGATTCGTGCCGTCCCGGCTCACCCCAGCCGTGGGGGGAGCGGCCTCGGGGCACCCTACCCCATGTACATGCCGCCGTTCACGTCCAGCGTGTGCCCGGTGATGTAGCCGGCGTCGTCGGAGGCCAGAAAGCCCACCGCCGCGGCCACATCCGCGTCCGTGCCGTAGCGCGCCAGCGGGATCAGCGGCAGGATGTTGGCCTTCTGCTCCTCGGTCAGCACGTCGGTCATCGCGGTCTGGATGAACCCCGGCGCGACCGCGTTCACCGTGATGCCGCGGCTGGCGAACTCCCGCGCCAGCGACTTGGTCAGCCCGATCATCCCGGCCTTCGACGCCGCGTAGTTGGCCTGGCCGGCCGCCCCGGTCTCGCCGACGACGGAGGTGATGTTGATGATCCGCCCCCAGCGCGCCTTCATCATCGGCGAGATCACCGCCTGCGTCAGCAGGAACGCGCCGGTCAGGTTGGTGCGCAGCACATCCTCGAAGTCGGCCAGCCGCATCCGCATGGCCAGCCCGTCCTTGGTGATGCCGGCGTTGTTCACCAGCACATGCACCGCGCCGAGCTCCGCGATCGCGGCCTTCGCGCAGCTCTTAATCGACTCTTCGCTCGCAACATCGAGCGCATACGCCTTCGCCGTTCCGCCTGCGGCGACGATCTCCGCCGCGACGGCTTCGAGCTTTTCGACGTTCCGCGCGGCCAGCGCAACCGTTGCCCCGGCCTTCGCCAGCTCCAGCGCGCAAGCCCGTCCGATGCCCTGGGATGCGCCTGTGACCAGCGCCACTTTTCCCGTAAGAGTGCTCATCTGCCTATCCTTGAATCCGTCATCCTGAGCGTAGCATCTCGCAGGTTTCTTGCGAGATGCGGAGTCGAAGGACCCCGACGGTTCTCAGGATGGCAAGAGCTTCGGGACCTTTTATCCACCACGCTTTTGCGCGATATTCTTGAGCGAGTCATGTCCGAAAGCAAAGCCCCGAAGTCCGACCAGCCGCACCCTGAGAACACCACCGAAGTCTACGCCATCCACGGCGCTGAGCCCGAGGTGCTGGCCTACGCGATGGCGAAGTACTCGCGCAGCGCGCTCACCCTGCGCGAATCGCTCGCCGAGATCAGCTCGCAGCGCGCCGAGCAGTTCCTGAACACCTTCTACTTCCAGTACGGCCACCGCTCCATCGCCGACCTCGCCCACATCCCCTTCGCCGTGGAGAGGCTCTCGCTGCTCGCGGCCATCGCGCTGGTGGATGAGACCCGCTGGGACGGCCAGGAGCGCAGCACCCGCTATCAGGACTTCCGCCGTTCGGGGTGGTTTACTCCCGCCTTCACAGACGACAAGTCTGGTCAGCTTTGTAAGGAAGCCTACAATCAGGCCATTACCGCTCTGTTCAAAGCCTACGACGAACTCTCGCTTGGCATGTTTGAGGCGCTGAAGGCCGTCATACCTCAGCCATCCGAAATGAAGCCGGATGCTTATGCTCGTACGCTCAAGGCCCGCGCCTTTGACGCCGCGCGCTACCTGCTGCCGCTGGCCACTAACACCTCGCTCGGCCAGATCGTGAACGCTCGAACGCTGGAAAGCCAGGTCTCGCGCCTGCTCTCCAGCCCCTTTGCCGAAGTCCGTTCGCTCGGCACACGCCTGCGATCCGCTGCCAGCGAGCCCGCATGGAACGTCCAGCGCGACAAGCTCGAAGAGATGGCCGGCGAAGGCGTGGTAGATCCGGAAGCGACCGCTGAAATCCTGAATACGCTCATGCCGTCCGTGCGTACCGCGCCCACCCTCGTCAAATATGCCGAGCCCAACGACTATCTGATAACCAGTCGCAAAGAGCTTACGCAGGCCGCCAGCGAACTCATGCGCGGTGCTGACGGCAACGCCGCTCCTATCTATCCCGCGCCCATCGTCGACCTGCTCGATGACGACGAAGACCTCGAGGTCGAACTCACTACCTCGTTGCTTTACCCGAACTGCCATTACAGTTACCGCCAGCTTCGCGGCGCAGTCTCGGCTCTTCCCGAACCTCGCCGCAACGAGCTGCTCAAAATTGGCTCGGCGCACCGCGGCAAGCATGACGAGCTTCTGCGCGCCTACAGCTCCGGCCACGGCTTCCGCTTTGACATCCTCATGGACATCGGCGGCTTCCGCGACATGCACCGCCACCGCCGCTGCGTGCAGCTCATCCAGGAGTTTTCCGACCTGCACGGCTACGCCGAGCCGGTTTGCCCCGGCCAGCCTACGCTTGCCGAAGCCGGCTTGGACACTGCTTACGCCAACGCCATGGCCGCCGCGCTTGCCGCCCACAAGTCACTCGCTGATAGCGACCAGCCCGAGGCCGCGCAGAGCGCGCAATACTTGCTGCCGATGGGCATGCGCTGCCGCGCCATGTTCAAGATGGATTTCGCTGAAGCGCTCTACATTGCCGAACTGCGCAGCGGCATCGCTGGGCACTTCAGCTATCGCCTTGTTGCGTGGGAGATGTACCGCGCCATCGTCGCGCGCCACCCAGCTCTGAAGAGCCTCTTCCGCATTGAGGATGTAAATGTGCCGGTGGATCTATTGAAGAGATAATCTGTCAAAAAAGGTGAGGGGATGACGCAAGCAGAGCTAAACGCGTTAGGAACTCGAGTTCTGGATGCAGCCTATAAAGTCCACACAGCCCTAGGACCTGGACTGCTTGAATCCGCTTACGTAGCTTGCCTTGCCCATGAGCTGCGCAAAGCAGAACTTGAAGTGAGAATTGAGGTGCCTGTTCCTGTAATTTACGAAGGCATCAAGATGACTGATATTGGATATCGAATCGACATTTTGGTTGGAAATGAACTTATTGTCGAAGTGAAGTCGCTTGAGACAATCGCACCCGTACATATAGCTCAGCTTGTCTCTTATCTAAAGCTGTCCAATCGTAGACTCGGATATTTGCTTAACTTCAATGTGGAACACCTGCGCGATGGAATCAGCCGCGCGTGAACAAATTTTAGAAACAAGCAACGTCTTAACGCGGTGGACGCAGCGGTTTCGCAGCGGCCGCTGTTTTACACTGCGACCTCCGCGAAACCACCGCGCCCGCTGCGTTAAAGCTTTTCGCCCGTAGAGCCACCAACCGCAAACGGACTAAAGTTCGTCCCCGCATCAAACGTATCCACGCACTCCGCC
>Ga0116230_10005315_pt1 | contig 12637 bp, 10 predicted proteins | sample S1TSphfallax_3_FD_88678 | JGI IMG/M metagenome (GOLD analysis project Ga0116230, IMG submission 88678) | Host-associated microbial communities from peat moss isolated from Minnesota, USA - S1T2_Fd - Sphagnum fallax MG | ecosystem: Host-associated > Plants > Peat moss > Unclassified | place...
CGTCGATGGGGGAGGTATTTTTGGGATTTGGAGGGTGGGTGAGGAGATTTGGGTGTGCTTTTTTTGGGCTAAGGGTTTAGGGTTTTTATTTTTTTCGTGGAGGGGGGGAGGGGGTGGGGTTGGGGTTCTAGGGGTCTTAATAGGTGGAAGTGAACCGGAGTGGGAAATGCGAAGGACCGGGTGGGGGGGATCGACGGGGTGCATTATGCACCGGGTTCACACTAGTGCCATGTGGTTGACTTAGAAAACAAACTTGTTTCCCAATAGATAGTGTTTAAATTTATGCAAAACATAAACCATGGTGAGTGCTTCCTTTTTGGTGGTGGTAGTTTTTCTTTGCATTATTTAAGAGTCTTGAGGCATATACAATTGGCTAATCACATTATCCGATAGGATTTTTAGCTAGCATAGCTCCAACTACTAGATTTGATGCATCTCTGTGGATGTGAAACTCCATGTCCCATTTGGGTGCAACTAAAATTGGTGCATCTAGATACTTATGTTTTATGGCCTCCCACGCTTCCTAACATTCGACAATCCACACAAATACCTTTGTTTTGCGTAAAAGTTTCGTGATGGGGGCTATAATGAAGGCAAAATTCTTGATGAGACATTGATAGAATTAGGCCATCCCATTGAAACTTATATGTCTTTAGGTGTTTTTGGTGTAGGCATATTCATGATTGTTGAGTTCATTTATGGATTAGGTGATTTTCCCAAAAGATAATGTACCCAAGTATGGTCCTTGAGTAGACCAAAAACACACACTTTTTTGGATTTAGATTAATACCAAATTCTTTATGTTTGTCAAAACACAACCAAAGTTTAACAAGGTGCATTTTGAGGTCACTAAATACATTGAAGTCATCCATAAACAATTTCATGAACACCTTGAGGTATTCATGAAATGCCATGTGCATTGTTCATTGGTAAATTGGCAAAACATTCTTCAATTTAAAAGGCATGATTATCCAAACAAATGTTCCCATTCTTTTTTGATACCACCATAATGGAAGAAAGCCAAGTTGCTTCTTCCATTGGAACAATGAATCCCACAGTTAGTAGCCTGTCCAAATCTTACTTCATGATTGCAACATAATTTGGATTCATCCATGCTTGATGTGATACAAGTATATTGGTATCAAGTTCATTCGGTGTTGCACTAAATGAAGTGGAATACCTCATAGATTCTTGTATGTCCACACAATTTAATCATTTTTGTACTGTTTCAACAATTCTTCTACTATAGAAGGGTCCAAATCAATGTTCAACTTCTCCATTTGCGGTTTGTCATGAGTACCCAAATTCAAAGGGTGAATTTGGACCTATTTTAATAGATTCCACTTTTCCATCTTCATGTCTTGCACTTTGATTTGAATTACTATAATGTCTATTGAAGTTTCTCCTAATGTGTGGGGGAAATAAAAAATTGATTATCAATTTTCATATCAATACTTATTTTGGGATCCATACCAATTTTTGCATCAATATTGATTTTTGCATCAACTGCCATAACTGCCAAGATTTTCGACTTTGGTAAAGTAATGGTGCTAAATTGCAAACAAATTTGGTTTAACTACTAACAACAGGTCTTCCTCCTCATCTATGATTCTGTTAAAAAAATCATAGCAAAACAAGGTTTTTAGGCATTGGTGTTACTATCCAAATGATTTGTTACTATTATGGTGCAGACAATGCCATTACCCTTAATGCTTATGAAGTTATTCCCTTAGTCATGTGTAACCTTGGTATCTTGTAACCATGGACAACTTAACAACATGGAATAATTAACATCTAGTACGTTGTTTTTCATCACTGTGAAGGTGTTGACATATAGAATACAATGGATATGGATTTTCAAATTTCAAATTAAACCTACTAGTTTGGTAAAGGTTTGGTCTGCCATCCTAAAGGTATAAGGTGCATGTTTCAAAATAGGTAATCCTAGTTTTTCCTCAAATCCTTAGTGATAATGTTAACACCTTACTCCCCATCCAATAAAACATCATCCATTATGTCTTTCTCCACATGCATTGAAATTACCTCCATGTGAAGATTTATAACAACTAATCTTACATCAAAAGGTGGAGCTTGATGATGGGTTGGGTGGCTACTTAGAGATATTCTAGAAACCACATATTGTTTTAAATTAGGGGCCAAATGCATGAGTTGACCAAGGGTGAAAGTATGTTTACTACTTAGTAATTATTGATCGATTTCCTAGAGCACATCCTATTTGTCACAACTCTAGCCTTGGGTTCACGACCAAAGCAAGGGCTTGCAAAGGTGTGGGCCAAAAATGAAGCTTGGAAGTCACATTTCATGCTTTCAGAAGTGTGGGAGAACGTGAAGGAATGAATCTCCACACTCCCAAGTGAGCTCCCACTTTGGGAGTTGGAGTTTCAATGGACTCCCGAATGTTCAGAAAGCAATTGCAAGGGTCAAAACCCATTGGATTGAGGAGTTTCTTATATAATTGGAAAGCTTTTGGAAACAAGATGTTTAAAATGGGCTTGCACGACCCATTTGGATATTTCAAACACAAATTATGGCCAAAAGAAGGGTTGGGAATCAAATTGCTTTAATTTCCTTGCTTGCAAGTGGTGTGCCACAACCTGTTGGAAAGCTTTCAATGAGGGCCACAACTTTGTTTTAGACCTCACTTCAATCGAACGTCTACACACAAATATGAACCTCCAAAGTCGCGGGAGTCCCAATTTTGGGAATTTCAGGACTCCCACTTGGGAGTCCTTGGACAAAATGACATTTGGGTGTTGGCCCCATGGCCAAGCACATAGAATATTATAAGGGGGAAGGTGGTGGCTTCCCCCAAGTTCGGGCCGTGGTGAGTCTTGTGAGTCCATGTTTGCCCATGGTTTGTCTATGCATCAAAAGTGCTCCAACAATGCATTAACCAACTTGTTGTTTGGTTTGTGTAAGTTTGTGTGAGTAATTGACTTGCTTATCATTTTTCATGGCCCCCATCCCAAAGCTCCAACATGCCCCTCTACCCTCGAAGTGTTGCGAACTAAAGAACGCTCCCCAACTCCTCCTTCCGATGTAGTCACCTTTGGACTCACAGTTGAGTCCATCAAGGAACTTAAGGGTGCATCACTATTTTTCGATGATTGTTCTATTGTCAACAAAATCAATTCTAATGTTGAATGGTCTAGATGATTCCTACATTGGTGGTTGGCTCCTTGGGGTTGTTTCAACTATGGGTTCTGATGCTTGCATTTTTTGGATGACTAATTCGAAGGTTTTTTTTAATTATTCCTCCTTTTCCTAATCTTTTGCAATCTTGGTCTTCTAGGGTTCCTTTTCCTGTTGTAGCACCAAATATTGGGCTCTAGCTTCTCGTTTCAACAACTAAAACCATGTTGATAGCAACTTCATTTTGTTTTAGTTTTGCATGGGAGATTTTATCTTAGAACATCTTTTATGCAATTAATTTATGTGGATAGTCATGGATCTTGTGTTCCATTGAATTGCATATGAATCAACAGTAGACTGAAGAATTTTTTTGATTTTGGTTCCACTATTTATGTGATTTCCATTCGTTCTTCTCTAAGCATGAGAAGTAACTTCATTCACCAAAACTTTTTTTTTGTCCTTCAATTTGTTATTTAAATTATCTAGGTTCTAATGACAATGTTCCTTTAGATGCCCTAGTTTATGACAAAAACCGTACATTTTTTCAATTCGAATGTTGTTTAATGTTTTCCATAAATTTTTCAATGCTTCTAACAATTTTTAGTACTCCTCTACATCTATCGTAGTCTCCTCACAGGTGATTGCAAATTCTTTATGCTTGAATGAGGTATCTTGCTTCATTCTTGTAGTTGCAATTCACAAGTAAAGGACCAACCTAGCTTAGAAAAAGGTTGTCAACAAGCTATCATGCGCCTTATGTTGAAAAAAATTAACAAGTTTGAAGATTTATTCATACTAAACCTCAACCTTTTTGTCGTTGCCTTGTTTAATGATTCTAAAAGCCATGTAAACCTATTCATTGTCTTGAACAATGCGATATTGCTTATATAATGTACCTTTTAATTCAAGAAAAATGCAACCTAAATGAGATTACATAAAAAATTTGCCCCCACTTTGAAATTGCATCTCTTAAGGTGAAACAAAACAAGTTCATTATGTTAGTGTCCCATTTTTCACCATTAACCTGAATTGCTTTCTGAAACACTTGAACATGAACATCTGAATCTATCCTTGATGCGCTCCCAACTCTTTGAGGGACTCAAATGTGAATCCAAACTGAAAACATCGAAAGAGTAAGGAGTCGGGGCAAGCTCTTTGGCTTGTAGCACTTTGGAGGGGTAGAGGGTGTTGAGAATTCAAGCTCAACTAGTTAGGTTTCATTAGTTACTGGAGTAGGAAAGTAACTAGGTTATTTTCACAAGGTTGAATTACTTTCTTTACTTATCTTAGTTTGGTTATTTGTGGTTGGGTCTTGTAGTTAAATACCTTGGTGTTGATGGTTTGTTTCTCTTTTCTTCATTACACAAGTTTGTGTATTTCATGTAACGAGAACCTTGAAGAGTTCTTGATGTTATGTTTTGTATTATGAGCATCATGTTATAGTTTCCTTTCAATAAAGTTCTATGTTTGCACTTGAGTAGATCTCCTATTTGTTAATAGAGGGGCATGCTAGAGCTCCATGATGGGACTAGGAAGAATTGACAAGCTTCAACTATTCACACAAACATGCACAAAACCAACACAAGGTGGTCAGTGCATAGTTGGAGCACTTTTGGTGCTAGAATGAGCCATGGGAAACTCGAACTCACAAGCCACCACCTTCCCCTTTATAGTATACTTTGTGCCCCTCCACGAGGCTCACATCCAAATGACATTTTATCCAAGGACTCCCAAGTGGGAGTCCTGAAATTGCCAAACTTGGGACTTTCGCAATTTTGGGGGCCCATATCTTCGCATGAAGACCTTGGATTGAGATGAGGTCTGAAGCAAAGTTGTGGCCCTCATCAAGAGCTTTCCAAAACTATGTTTCACGCCACCTGCACGCAACTAAATCGGGTCGATTCCAAACTTTTAATGGTCGGGACTCAAACTGCCAATTTGACTCCCGACCCTTCTTTTGGCCATAACTTGTGTTTCAAATGTTCAAATGGGTCATGAGAGCCCATTTTAAACATCTAAGTTTCAATAGCTTTTCAATGATATAAGAAAATCCTCAATCCATTGGGTTTTGACCCCTATAATTGCTCTCTGAACATTAGGGAGTCCACCGGGACTCCAAATCCCAATGTGGGAGTTCCCTTGGGAGTGTGAGAATCTATTCCCTCACATTCTCTTGCACTCCCGATAGCATGTAGCCTGACTCCTAGGCTTCCTTCTTGGCCCGCAACCTTGCAAGCCCTCGCATTGGTCGCGAACCCAAGGCTAGGATTGTGATAATCTCAATAAAATAAATTGGGTACAACAATGATTTTCTTAATGAAGGAGCCGGTGGGTGTTAGTGGTGGATACCATAATGGGTACCATGGGTTCCAAGGGGAACTTGACCAGGGAAAACCAAAAAGGACACTTGCGCCTCCAACCAAATTTCCACCTTTGCCTCCTCTTAGAAGTCCTTTGCCACTTAGGGGTCCGCCTTTGCCTGGAGGTCTACCACCTCCTCCCAAAAGGTTTGCTCCCCCTTCTTGGTGGTTCTCCATTCCCATGAGGAGGATTACCATTGTCTCCTGTAGGTATCCCACCCCCAAAATTATGAAATCTTAATGGGGGTTTAAGCAAGCGGTTAGAAATAGGGCATTGGACTTCTGGTAGAAAACCCGCCAATAGGAGTAGTTACTGGGGGAGTCATCATAGATGCTTGGATCCCTGACTTCCTTTAGTTATAAGAATTTTGATAAACACCATATTGAAGAAAGGGTATGCTGTAAGTCCAATTGTGTTAGAGAAAGTAAGTGGAGGGTTTCCTAGGTAATAAGGATTAAAAATCATTGTCCATGGGTTGGGAATATTACATATGACTTCATAGGACGATCCATAGTTCCCAAGGTAAGTAAAATACTATTTTTGGTAGGATTCATTATCGAATATTGGTCGTTCAACATTTGAGTAATAGGATAGCTTGGGGCAACTATGAAAGAAGGGGTATGCTTAAGTGCAAGAACCATAGTCACTGGAATCTAAGAGCTAACTGAGATGGCAAGTTGGGTGGTACCAAAAAATCAATTCAATCACAAAAATTGGTATTTGGTTGGATCTATAGGGGCAATTTCCAACTATGTGTGCATGACCTTTACAAAAAGTCCAAATCTAGTTAATGGGTGTGGAATTGATAGTAAAAGTAGGCATTATTGAAATCGTCTAACATGAATCATGCTCCCCGCAAAGATTCATCATCAAAGAGTAGTCACTAGCATCAATTTCACAAGCAACCTTATTAGGAAACTTTGCCAAATCTTCAATTGTTTTTTGAAGTTGAAAATGTTTAATCTTTTAAGCTCAAGTACTAGATGCAACAATTTTTTGGTATCGAAAAACATCATTTTCAATAGGGGTCCAAACATGGCCCCACGAAGGTTCTACATTTGTAATCACAACCAAATGTTCCATTGAATGAATTTTGATGTCAATTTGTATTTCCAATTCTCCTCTTTCAATGTTGATCCCAACCTCCTACTACTCTACCACATGCAAGGTAGTAAGGCCTTCTTGATCTATCGTGTGAAAATGTCCTCCTTGACCAGCATCCCCAGTATATCCCCACCTTTCCACTACAACACTTTGTTCATTTGCTTCTTCATATTCCTTGTCAACATGATTGTCATCTTTCACATACAAAAATGGTTCACATGTACAATAAAGATTTTTTAATACTTTTTTTTCAATTTTGAACAAAAGAACGAATTGCACCAAATAATGAAACTTTTGGAAGAAATAATACCCATTTTTCCAATGAAGACAAATAACTTCTATTGAATCTTTCAACAAGAGAGCTATATTGAACCAAAAATCTTGGTTCTATATCCACAGTAAAGCCAAATTCAAAATTATTAAGCTCACCCAGTGAATTTCTAAGTGTTTTGGGTACTTGATTGAAAATTAGTACAAAACTTGAACACCTCAAATTTGCTAGTGTTTAATGATAAATAGTCATTTTAAAATAAGGGGAAAATAGTTAAGCAAATAACCTAAAACTTTCTTTTAAGGAAAACAAGTAGATAACAATAAACAACTTTGTAGCATCTCCAAAGTTGGTAGTCAAAACAACAAGTAGGAAAGACAACTTCAATGCACATTGTAAAACAAAAACTTGAGCAAAAACAAAACTCATTTCATGCGAAGAACTTCAAAATGCAAAAATTACATTCTAGTCATATCCAAAACAAAGATAAAAAAAGACCCCTTGAGCTTCCCCAAGGGAAGATTTAAAGTCCGTAAAAAAATGGTGGGGATTTTAAAGAAAATGAAAAATCCTTAGAAATCCTCCTAAACTCCAAGTTATCCAACCTTATCTTACATCTAGAATCTAGAACTAAAGCTAGAGACGACAATTAATTTTTTGATTTTATTAATTAACAATTTCTCAAAATCGGTAGTAACCTAAAATTGGTTCTAACTTAAAACCAATAGTAATGAAAATCAGTAGAAATGTAAAATCAATTTGTATTTCAAAACTGGTGAAGTTTGATTTTCTGTAAAAAATTACAACTCCTCAAAATTGGCCTAGAAAACTTTATAGCCTTAACAAAAATCAAATAGGAATTTCCTACCTAGGTCATCTAGGTGTAGGCTAACTTTTACTTTTTTTGTAAAAATATTTTTAAACAAACCTACAATTTGAATGGATTGTGAATATATCATGTGATTTTCTAATCTTGACAACATGTGAAGAAAATTTGAACTAAGAAAAGTAGGCTTGTCATCCAATGTTGGTTAACCATTAAGGTTCTTTCAAATTGCATAAAATTGATAAGGTTTTTAATCAAAATCAAAACACATTGAGTATTTGCAATTTGTTCACATTATGCATCATAATTCCCTTTTATGTGTAGCTACCAAAAAATCAAGATTCATATGATTTTGTCATATGAATATGTTTTGTACATTTATATTGAAGAAATTTACATTGTAACCATTTGATGAACTAGCTACACAAAAAATTATACTATCCAAATCTATACTCCTCAAGTAAGGCTACAATTACCATAATGTTGTTTAAAAAAAACTTGTTCATCATGGATTGATGTCCAACACATGTTTGACATTTTTCTTTTATAGCAAGACAAGTGACCATCATTAAGATAACAATGTGTAACCAAATTCTTTAACAACCAAAAATTTTGGGTTTTTTTTATTGAATCCTAGGAAGGATGGTCAATTCAAATGTATATCTTAGACAAATTTTTTAACAAGATTTAATATTAAGAAATGTTTGAATTGAATATCCATTGTCAACCCTATAATCGCTTTCTTATGTTGTTTAGAATGCAAGTGCTTTTAAATTGGTAGTGGTGATATAATATATGCCATTTTATCATCAATGCAAATGAAGAATCGTTAATGTTTCAAATGTGACATTTTCTTGTTTCATTATTGACAATGGCAAGGTCAAGAAAGAAGAATGAAGTTTCAAAAAGAATTTTTCTTGCCCACTATACAAAGTGGATACATGTGGACACCTAAGTTATAGGTTCTCCCTTAAATTTTTAAAAGAAGGATGAAAACTGTGAAGAGATGAAAGATTTAACATTCTATATTAAGGCACACATTGACAATACATGATAGCAATTTAAATTTATTTGCAAAGAAAATCGAATAATCAATGTATATTAATGTGGTCTATTAATTAGTTGATTGACTTGGGTCTAAAGTAATGGTAGTAGTATTATGCACTTTATTTGTTAGAAAATGGGAATCTTGCCAAATCAACATGGCAAGGAATGCACTTGAAGATTTATCTAGCTATAAGAAAAAATGAAATAAGATAACATGAATGACAAAAAAAAATTTGGAGGCACAACTCCATGTTTTTTTCACACATTATGGATCACATTTGAGGTGCATTTATTGACTATGCATAAAATAAGGTTCAAATGATTTACTTTGGCTTTGGAATAGTTTGATGACTTGTTGAATGCAAAATTGTCAATACAAATAACATGTCAAGATGACATTGGGTTATTATTGGAATCCAATAATTTATAGCATCTTGAGTAACCATTTTGCTTGAAAACTTAATGAATATTTGATAAGCATAGATGTTTTGGTCTAATGGCTTTGGTATTGTACCAAATACTATTGGTTCCCATTACATTAGCATGCTACTTGATGCTCATATATGGGACACATTGTGATCCCCTAAACATCTTATGAAATGGGGAGCTCACATCCTTGGGTGTCCACTTTGACTTTTATCATTCATTAGACTTGATTACCAATGGCATCAATACTTTAATACCATATTGGATTTGTGTGCATGGGGGTGTCCAAGTTTTGGATCCCACAATTTACAACCCACCTTCAAACTCCAACATTACTTTCATTATGCACATGAATTTCTATGAAGGTCCATGTCACATAATCAACATGCCTATATATATGTTGCACAAAGGAGTAATGTATAACATTCTAATGAACATTGCGAACAACCCAAATGGAGGTCCTATGTTAAGGGAATAGTTACTGGTGGTAATAATTAGTTAGTATATTTCTACTTATTTAGTCACTATTTTAGGAATTACTAGCTAGATTACATAGTTTTTATCACTGTTCGAATTTGAATTGGAAAACAAGACTATTTTTTTTATGAATATCTTTGGAGACGAGGAAGAGATGGTATCATTGTAGAACATTGAATTTTAATGGAGTATGAAAGAAAATCACTTGGATTTTTGGAAAAGCTTCACGTCCATAATTATAATTGTTGTTTTGATCCTTTCTAACATACTTTCATTATTGGATTTTAATTTTGAAACCAGATATGAGTAGATCTAAATGAGAAAATTTCCATTGGTATTAGTTTTATGACATGTTTTAATCCAAATTTAAATTAAAATATAAGATCACAGATTTTTTATTTACCATTTGGTGACCATGCAGGGGCTTGAATTTAGAGTGATTTTAGAATGTTGTTTATGTCTTGTTGCAAAAATATTTGCTTCTATAAATAGATAGTGAATTTTAATTATGTAGATCAAATTTCTCTTCCATGTGGTCAAAATCTATAGACTCTAAAGATTTTTAATTGTTTAAATTCTAATTCACCTTCAATGTTTAATATACATATTTATACGGTTTCAACTTATTAACATTGACCAAAACTAGGATTGGTTCAAAATTGTTAACAAAAACAAGAAAAATTGTGTTGTTGGATAAACAATACTGTACCCTAAATGGTCCGAACCATCTTTTCTTGAATTTGCCCAAATGTGTCTTTTCTCCTTTGGGAAACCAGAAAACATAATTTCCAAATTGAAACTTCTTCTCTATGTGTTTATGTTGATTCCATAGAAATATGTTCCCACTAATTTTCTCCAACATTATTTTTAACTTCCAATTTTTTATCCTATAACTTCTCCAGTTCTATAATTTTAGCAATTAGTACTCTAGTTGGTTCTACATTTCGTGGTCCCCATTAATAGTCGATAGAACATATTTTGTTGGCATTAAAAGATGTAAACCATAGACTAATTGGTAAAGTGTGCAACTTATTGCCACCTTATAAATAGTCCTATATGAAATTGTGGACAAATGTTCATCCTAGTCTTTTATTTTCTCATTAACTAATTTGGTCAAAATTCTACCAATGACTTTGTTAGTAGATTCTACTCGTCCATTTCCTTATGGATAATAAGTAGTTGAATTAACATGCTTCAACAAAAATTGTTCTGTCAAATTTTTTATTGTGTCATTGATGAAATGCACTCAATTTGTAACTATTGTCAATGGACAACCAAATTTGGTCAGAATATGGTTTTAACTACTACAATATTGGTTTTGAGTGCCTTTGCCTCTACCCACTTGGCATAATTTGTAGCTAACAAAATATATTTGTTTCTTACCAATCTTTCTATTGGTTTAATTAAACCTATAAAATCTAGACCCCACTTCATAAAAGGTTTCTTTGGAAATGTTGTTACCAACTTGGCCAAACTTTTTGTTTTTAGTCCTCCAATTTTCTAATAGTTGTCATAACTTCTACAAAATTCATGAGTATCCTTGAATAGGGTTGGCCATTAATATCCTACATCCAAAATTTTGTGTAATAATATCTACAACAAAATGTCCTTTTGCCACTCCTTCATGTAGTTCTTTCAGAACAATCTGTGTTTCTAAAGTGGTTAAACATTTGCACATTTTGTACATTATTCTTTCTTTTAGAGTAAAGAAAACCTTTCTGGCTAACTTCTAATTATGAGCTAAGTTTAGAATTTCTAGGTTAACAAGCATTAACTATAGCCCATGTTGTCAATATGAACTTTCACAAGAAACAATAGGTGTAGAAAAATAAAAGAAAGGACAAATTATTAAAATGTTAACCTTAAAGCGAAAATTGAAATGTCACTTTATGAAATGAAATTTCATTTTAAAAGGTGGCAAAGAAGAGATCACCTCTTCATTTTCGTGTTCTACAAGCAAGTTATTATCGTTTTTCATTTCTAGAATGAGTGCAAAAGAAAATTTTGTGCAAAAATTAGAAAAACAGTCTTGAGAGAAATTATAGAAGTTGAGAGAAGAATAAAAAAGATAGAAAGAACAACAGAAATTTGCAAATATTTTGCTTCTACAGTCTAGGTCTCTAGAAAGAGGTCCACCATTTCCTTCTCTTGTTTATTCTTCTTCTTTCTCTTAGAAATTTTCATTAATATCCAAGTTTGAGAAAGCTTTTGAAGTAATTAGAAAAAACAAAAGAAATTGTAGAGAAACTTTGAAGAAATATAATTTTAGGAAACCTAGAAGAGAGGCAGGTTTTAGTGAGCAAGTCAATCTAATTTCCATTTCTGATTCATAAGAAGAAAAGTGAAAGTATGATTTGTAACAAGAATAATAAGCACCATTACATCAAGAAAAGCTTACCTAGGATTAGATTCTAGAGAAAGTTCACATTCCCAACAAAATGCGCATGAAGAAAACAAATCGGCAAATAATGGCTACAAATTTGCGTGGGAAGGTGTAAACTCACTAGGATGAGGAGGTTAGGTATGTTTTTATTCCTACAAAGCAAAGTTATAATAACAATCTAAAAAATATTTTTCTTTGGACAAGCTCTAGAAAGGAAGAATGAGCCTAGGCAAATAGAGCTGGATTGGTAGGTTTGTTTGAGGTTGAGTGGAAGACTCCCTACCACAACATTTGGGTTGAATTTCTAAACTACTAGAAGTTGGATTTTGAACATAACAAAATCAAGGTTATGTTGAGGGAAGAGAAAAGAGTTGTAGACAAACATCTATTAGCAAAGGTTTGTTAAATTTGCCATATAGGAGAGATAGAGGCAAACCAGGCAGAGATGCTAGATGCCAAAGTAGCATTGGCAAACATAGTTGATAGAGTGCCAAATACTTACAACACCAATGAAAGGTGAGTTGTAAAGAAGATGAAGTTAGAGTATGCCAATATAATTGTTATTATTTTGCCCATTATCTACTCGAAG
>Ga0116230_10005316_pt1 | contig 12636 bp, 15 predicted proteins | sample S1TSphfallax_3_FD_88678 | JGI IMG/M metagenome (GOLD analysis project Ga0116230, IMG submission 88678) | Host-associated microbial communities from peat moss isolated from Minnesota, USA - S1T2_Fd - Sphagnum fallax MG | ecosystem: Host-associated > Plants > Peat moss > Unclassified | place...
AGATTGAGCGTGTACTCGAGGCCATCCGCGGCCTTGTAGCGCATCGTAACCGGGTGGGCCTTGATGGTGATGCCGCGCTCGCGCTCGAGGTCCATGGAATCGAGCAACTGATCCTGCGCGTCGCGCTGGGCGATGGTGCCGGTGTACTCCAGCAGCCGGTCGGAAAGCGTGGTCTTCCCGTGATCGATATGGGCGATGATGCAGAAGTTCCGGGTGAGTGCGACGGACATTGCGAGCCGGAGACTATGCGGGCAGGCCGGGAGCGGGTCAAATGATTAGAGGCTCACGGGAATGCAGGATGGCCAGCCCCCAGGAGAAAAACGCTTGCCTTGGCACCGAAAGCGCTCTTGATTGAATCATATCCCCCCCGAGCCTTCGGGCGAGGGGCGCGAGGCCGCCGGAGAAATCCGGTGGCCTTTGCTATTTATGCCCCTCAAAACCAACGTCTATATCGATGGTTTCAACCTGTATTACGGCTGCGCCAGGAAATCCCCGCACCGGTGGCTGGACCTCGGCGCGCTTTGCTCGAAACTGCTCCCTAATCACACCATTCATCGTATTCGCTATTTTACTGCGTTGCTCTCTCCGCGTCCGGGCGATCCGCAGCAACGCACTCGGCAGGAGGTATACCTCCGCGCCTTGCGTACAATCCCCTTTCTCACGATTCACTTCGGTCATTTTCTCTCAAGCAAGACCTGGATGATGCGGGCAGACGGCCAGGGAAAAGTTCAGGTCTTGAAATCAGAAGAGAAGGGGTCGGATGTGAATCTCGCCAGCTATTTGCTGATCGATTGCTACCTCAGCGATTGCGACGTTGCGGTGATTGTTTCAAACGATTCCGATCTGGCTTTTCCAATCGAGCATGTAAAACGGCATCTCGGCAAATCGATCGGCATTCTCAATCCGCACGAACATCCCAGTAGAGAGCTTTTGCCGCTGGCAAACTTCTACAAGCCGATCCGCGCCGCCGCACTCGCGGCATCTCAATTCCCTGTGACAATGAGAGATAGCCTCGGCGTCTTCCACAAGCCGGCCGGCTGGTAGAAGACTGCGCATCAGGATTTAAAATGATGGCCAAGCCGTCGGGGAAGACCGCCGAAGGTCACGCCGATTCTCAATTTGACGCCCCGGAATGCATCCGCTAGCATGGCCGGCTCTTCGATGACTTCCATCCGCCACGCCCCCCGCAATGCGGCAGCCCTCCTCCTCTGCGCCGCGGCCGCCTGCCTGCTGCCCTGCCGCTCCGCGCGCGCCGAGATCGAGTACAAAGCCGGCGAGGGCTGGAGCGTCGTGGATGCGAATGGGAACGAGACCATCGAGGCCACGGCCAGCGCGCAGCTCGACAAGGCGGAGGCGTTCGAAAAGGCCGGCGATTACAAGCGCGCGATGCTGGCCTATTACTCGCTGGCGCGGAAGTTCCCGCGCTCCGGCGCGGCGCCGGACGCGCAATTGAAGGCCGGGGATATGGCGGTGCTGGCCGGGGATTACGACCGCGGCTTCGCGCTCTATAATGAATACCTGACCAAGTACCCGAAGGGGGATGATTTCGACCAGGCGCTCGCGGGGATGTATAATATCGGCCAGAAGTTCCTGGAAGGGGCAAAGCGCAAGCTCTTCGGGGTGAAGGCCTTCCCCTCCATGGCGCGCGCGCAGCAAATCTTCGAGAGCATTGTGAAGACGGCTCCGTTCAGCAAATGGGCACCGCTGGCGCAATTCTACGCCGGCCAGGCGCTCGAGAAACAGGGGCAGCCGGACCAGGCGATCGCGGCGTACGAGGAGGTGATCTCGCGCTATCCCACAGACCCGGCGGCGGCGGACGCGCAATACCAGATCGGCTACGTCTACATGGTGGAGTCCCGAACGGCATACGACAAGGCGGCGGCGACGAAGGCGCAGGACGCCTTCAACGACTTCCTGGCGCGCTACCCGGATAGCGAGAAGGCGGCGCAGGCGCAGGATAACCTGAAGGCGCTGCAAACGCGCGAGAACTCGAGCGCGGTGGAGATCGCGAAGTATTACGACAAGAAGAAGAACTACAAGGCGGCGGTGATTTATTATAATGAGGTGATCAAGGAGCAGCCGGGCTCCCCCGATGCGAAGGAGGCCGAGGCGCGGATCGAGGCGCTGAAGGCGAAGGTGGGGGATGCCGCGCTGCAGCCGGGGCCGGAAAAGACGGAAACCGGCGCGCGCGCGCAGGAGCAGCGCCGGATGCAGGCGCAGGTGGATACGGCATCGCGCGCCGATTACCTGGGGCCGCCGGTGGCCGAGCCGACGCCCGCGCCGGCGCCGGACGAGACGGCGCCCCCGAAGCCGGCGCTGCGGAGTTCGCCGTCCGACATGAACCCCGTCCCCCCGGTCGAGCCCGCGCTGCCGCAGCAATAGCAATGATTCCGCACACCCGCCGGGCGGCATTGGCGGCCCTTCTCTGCATCGCGCTGCTGCCGGGCTGCGCCGGGTACCACGTGGGGCCGATCAAGCCGTACTTCATGCAGGGCATCCATTCGATCGCGGTGCCGACCTTCCGGAACCAGACGCTGATCCCGCGGCTGGAGGTGCTGATCTCGGACACCGTGATCCGCCAGATCCAGGAGGATGGGACCTACAAGGTGGCCAGCTCCGACGAGGGCGCCGACGCGGTGCTGGAAGGGGAGGTGACGAGGGTGATCCGGCAGCCCTCGCGCAGCGTCATCGGCGATATCCAGGCCACCGAGGAGTACGAGATGCAACTGACGGTGCACTACCGCGTCATCCGGAAGGCGACGGGCGAGCTGATCGAAGATAAAAACGCCGTGGGCACCACGACGTTCTTTGTGAGCGGCGATGTGAACCAGGATGAACGGCAGGCGGTGCCGCTGGCGGCCCAAAGCGTTGCCTCCCGCATCGTCTCGGACCTCAGCGAGGGCTGGTAATCGCGAGGCCCGCCCCGCTCCCCGGCCATGCTCTACCTGGTGCCCACGCCGATCGGGAACCTGGGAGATATCACGCAGCGCGCGATCGAGGCGCTGCGGACGGCGGATGTGATCGCCTGCGAGGATACTCGCCACTCGCTGCGCCTGCTCAATCACCTGGAAATCCGCAAGCCGCTCATCAGCTATCACGAGCACAACGAGGCGCGCCGCACGGCGGAATTGACCGGGCGGCTGCGCGAGGGGGCGAATGTTGCAATCATCACCGACGCGGGGATGCCGGGCATCTCCGATCCCGGCCACCGGCTGCTGCGGGCCTGCATCGCGGAAGGGCTGGCCTATACGGTGCTGCCGGGGCCATCGGCGGTGCTCACCGCGCTCGTAGGCTCGGGCTTTCCGGCGGAGAGCTTTTACTACGGCGGCTTTCTGCCGGTGAAGAGCGGCCAGCGCGAGCGCGTGCTGGCGGGGGCGGCGGCGCGGGCCGAGACGTCGATTTTCTTTGAGTCGCCGCATCGCATCCAGCGGACGCTGGAGGCCTGCGCGCGGCTCTGCCCGGAGCGGCAGCTCTGCGTGGCGCGGGAGCTGACGAAGCAATTCGAGGAATACCGGATCGGGACCGGCCCGGAGCTGGCCGCGCACTACGCGGCGCATCCGGCGAAGGGGGAGATTGTTTTCCTGGTGCGGGCGGTGGAAGGGAAGCCGCAGAGTGAGGTTCTGCGACCCCTGCCGGGGTCGTGCCCTTGCGTTTGAGCTGTCCGGGGGTATCACCCGCTCAGAGCGGGATCGACCCCCGGCTTGGAATCTTTGAACCCTCCGGGTTCATTCTGGTGAGAAGTGGTTCGCTAGATCAGCTCGGCAATCTGGACGGCGTTGAGGGCGGCGCCTTTTAGCAACTGGTCGCCGGAAATCCAGAAGGCGATGCCGTTTTCCAGCGCGCAATCGAGGCGGAGCCGTCCGATCTCGCAATCATCCTTGCCGGCGACGCGCAGGGGGAGCGGGTACTCATTGCGGGCCGGGTTATCGACAAGCCGGAGGCCGGGGGCCTTGGCCAGGACATCACGGGCGTGGTCGAGCGAAACGGAGCGCTCGAATTGCGCGGTGACGGCGACGGAATGCGCGCGGTAGACGGGCACACGGACACAGGTGACGCTGGCGAGGAACCCGGGGTGATGCATGATGCGCCGCCCCTCGTTCTGCATTTTCATCTCCTCGCGGGTGTAGCCGCTCTCGAGGAAGGCGTCGACATGAGGGAGGACGTTGAACGCGATCTGGTGCGGGTAGACGGCCCACGAGGGCTCCCGGCCGGCGGCGAGCGCCTCGACCTGCTGGCGCAACTCCTCGATGGCACGGGCGCCGGTGCCGGAGACCGCCTGGTAGCTGGCGGCGATGACGCGCTGCACGCCAAAGGCGCGGTGGAGCGGCCAGAGGCCCATGAGGGTGACGGCAGTGGTGCAATTGGGATTGGCGATGATGCCGCGATTGAGCTTTACGTCCGCCCCATTGATCTCGGGCACGACCAGCGGCACGCTCTCATCCGCACGGAAGGCGGAAGAATTGTCCACGACTACAGCGCCGGCCTGCACGGCCAGCGGGGCGAACTGCCTGGAAATCGAGGCGCCCGCGCTGAAGAAGGCGACATCGACTCCGGCAAACGAATCTTCCTTCAATTCCCGCACGGTCACCGGTTCTCCGCGAAACTCGAGCGTGCCGCCGGCGGAGCGCGCCGAGGCCAGGAGCGTGAGCCTGCCCACGGGGAAAGCGCGGCGGTCGAGCACCTTCAAAAGCTCGACCCCGACGGCGCCGGTGGCGCCGACGATGGCTACGTGGAGTGGACTGCGGCTCATGAACGAACTTTACCCGCGCGGCAACGCCCGTAAAATCGAAAAAGAAGTTCCTTCAATGCAATCCCCGTCGATCCACATCTCGATTGACCGCCAGAGGCTCACGCTGCGCGGCGGGGAAATTGAGCGCGATTTCCCGGTTTCGACGTCGCGGTTCGGCCTCGGGACGGAAACCGGCAGCTTCAAGACGCCGCTGGGGCGGTTCGAGATTTCCCGAAAAATCGGCGCGGGAGCCGCGCTGGGCGCGGTGTTCAAGAGCCGGATCCCGACCGGTGAAATCGGCGGCGCGTCGGACCCCGCGGACCTGGTGCAGACGCGCATCCTCTGGCTGCACGGGCTCGACCCGGGGAATGCCAATACGCTGGAGCGCTACATTTACATTCATGGGACCAATCACGAGGAGGAGATCGGCCGGCCCGCAAGCCACGGCTGTGTGCGGATGCGCAATGCCGATGTGGCGGAGCTTTATGAGCTGGTGGCGGAGGGAACTCCGGTTTTTATACAGCCGTGAGGCGGGGGCGCGCCGAATCACTGCGAGCAAAATAGCGGGGGAAATGCGTTGTTGAATCCAAACAAAACTGCGTAAAACAGCCCCCAGCAACCAGCGATAGAAAGGAGGGAAACTTCAAATACATGAGAATTCTTGTCATTATCACGCTCGCCGTCGCGGCGATCAGCATGAGCGCCTGCGCCCACAAAGAGGAGCCGGCGCCGATGAAATCCACTTACAGCAAGTAAGCTCCCGCCTGCGCAAAGTAAGCACCTGCTTACGGCGGGCAAGCTGCACGCTTGCAGAACTTAAGGGCCAGACCGGATTTTCCCGCGTCTGGCCTTTACGTTTTCGCGGGGAGGGACGCTTACGAAGGGACTGCCGCGGGCCATGAAGCGCCAGGGGAGGTGGGCGGCCTTCGAGATGCCGATGCGGACATCGCTCTGCACGGTGGCGGGGAAGGGAGACCGGAGGAAGCCGACGGCGCCGCCGCCGCAAAGATCGCGGCCATGGTCGCGGCCATCGATGGCGAGGGCCTGGGTGAGCTTGGCCGGGCCGGAGCAGAGGGCGCGCAGGGAGAGAATGAGCGGGCCGGTCGAGTGGGCGAGCCGGCGCTCCTCCATCTCCCGCAGCCCGCGCACCGGCTCGAGCGCGCGAATGAGGACAAAACCGCTGCCCGCATCCCCCTTCACCAGCACATTCAGCAGCCAATGCATCCCATAATTCATATACACATAGGCCGCCCCCGCCTCGTGCGTGGCGATGAACTGACGGGCGCTGGGCCGGTGGAAGGTGTGGCATGCTTCGTCCCCCTCCTCGGCATAGGATTCCACCTCGACGATGCGTCCGCCGCAGCCATTCCAGACCAGCTCGCAGCCGATCAACTCCCGCCCGCACGTCAATGGGTCGCGCTGGAAGAAATCGCGCCCGAGGAAGGACTCGCCGCCATTCATAAGCCGGTGGGATGATCGATAAACTGCCAGGGCAGCCCGAATTCCTCCGAGACGCGCGCGGCGAGGGCTTTGACGCCGAAGGTCTCCGTCGCGTAATGGCCGCCATAAAGGAGATTCACCCCCATCTCCTCCGCGGCCGCCGCCGTCCAGTGCGGACCCTCGCCGGTGATGAACGTGTCGACCCCTTCCGCGGCCGCCTTGTAGACCTCCCCGCCAGCGCCGCCGGTCACCAGCCCGATGCACCCGGTTGTCTCCGGCCCGCCCCGGATCACCTTCACCGGCCCCGCGACGGCGGCTTCCAAACGCATGGCGACCTCCGTGAGCGGAAGCTGCACATTTCCCTTCAAGCCCAGGAAATGCCCCTTTTCAAAAAAGAATGGCTCCGGCAGCTCCAGCCCCGCCGCCCTGGCCAGCAACGCGCTATTGCCCAGCGTGGCATGCAAATCCAGCGGCAGATGCGCGCTGTAGATCGCCATGCCCTGCCGGATGGCAAGCGAGACTTTCCCAAACCGCGCGCCGGTGAGCGGCTGAAGCCCACCCCAAAAAAGCCCGTGATGCACCAGCAACAGGTCAACCCCGGCGGCCACCGCTTTTTTCACCGTCCCCTCGCCGGAATCGACCGCGGCCCCGATGCTCGAGACGTGCCCGGAGTTGGCAAGTTGGAGGCCGTTCAGCGCGTTTGGCCAGTCGGGCACGTTTTTAATATCGAGGAGGATGTCGATGAAGGCCGCGATATCCGAAAGGGAGGCGTTCATTAGTTTTGCTTTTGTTTTTTAAAAATCAGCATTAAAATTCCTTTAAAAGGAGATTCCCATGCCGGCAACCCTCAATCCTGAACCAATAACCCCCGCCCGCGCGAGTACCAATGTGGGGGCAAGCCTCTGCCCTCTTTGCGGCGCGCCGCTTCACGACCCCGAGGCCTGCGACCGGTGCGACTGGATCGAAGGGTACGGCCGGCAGCCGCCCGGGCTGCGCCGGAACCCGCGCGATGTCTTTGCCTGCATCCTGAGCCTCTTCTGGCCCGGCGCCGGCCATTTCTACAAAGGCCATGCAAAGATCGCCGCTGTGCTGGCGGGGCTCGGCCTCCTCTGCTTTCTCTGGAGCATCACGTTCCTAATGTTTGCCGGGCCGCTGGTCCTCCCCGTATTCTGGCTCGGCGTGGCGGCAAACGCCTACTTCCTCGAGGATATCAAGCACCCGGCGGCGGGCGTTTAGCAGCTCGCTGAAATAATCCGTGCACGGTGGCGGCGGATGCCGGTAGGGTGGCGCCCCTTCAAATTATGCTTAGCGCCGGTATCGTCGGGCTCCCAAACGTGGGCAAATCGACCCTCTTCAACGCGGTGACGCGGACGCGGAAGGCCCAGGCGGCCAATTATCCCTTCTGCACCATCGACCCGAACCAGGGAATCGTGATCGTGCCGGACGCGCGCCTGGAGGCGCTGGGCGCGCTCTCGCACTCGAAGAAGATTGTGCCGGCGGCCATCGAGTTTGTGGATATCGCGGGCCTGGTGAGCGGGGCGAGCCAGGGCGAGGGGCTGGGAAACCAGTTCCTCTCGCACATCCGCGAGGTTACGGCGATCGTGCAGGTGGTGCGCTGTTTTGAAGATGCGGACGTGCACCATGTGGCGGGCTCGGTGGACCCGGTGCGGGACATCGAGGTGGTGACCACGGAGCTGGTGCTGGCGGACCTGGGGGCGGTCCAAAAACGGGCTGATCGCCTCGTAAAATCGGTGCGCGCGGGGGATAAGGCGGCAAAGGCCGAGATGGCGCTCTGCGAGAAATTGCTGCCGCACCTGGATTCCGGGAAGCCGGCGAATACGCTGGCCTTGAGCGAGGAGGAGAGCAAGATCGCGCGCGGGTTCTTTCTGCTGACGTCGAAGCCGGTGATCTTTGCCTGCAATGTGGCGGAATCGGACCTGGCGCGCCTGGGCGCCGGCGGCGATGCGGAGGCACACCCGGCTGCGCGATATGTAAAGGCAGTGCGGGATTACGTGGGCACGCATCTGGCGACCGAGGCGGTGGTGATCTCCGCGCAAATCGAGAGTGAGCTGGTGGACCTGCCCGAGGCGGAGGCGAAGGAATACCTGGAGGGCCTGGGCGTGAGCGAGAGCGGCGTCGGGGCGCTGATTCGCGCTGTCTACCACCTCCTTGGCCTGCGCACTTACCTGACCACGGGGGAACAGGAAACGCGCGCCTGGACCATCAACGCCGGCGACAAGGCGCCCGCCGCCGCCGGGGTGATTCACAGCGATTTCGAACGCGGCTTCATCGCCGCCGAGGTGGTGCACTTCGACGAGCTGATCCGGCTGGGCTCCTTCGCCAAAGCCCGCGAGGCGGGGCGCCTGCGGATCGAGGGCAAGGAGTACGCCGTCCAGGACGGCGATGTCGTGGAGTTCCGGTTCAACGTTTAGGCAGAAGCGAGGGAGCCTCACCAAAGAGGCGCGCATACTCGGCCAGCAGGTAGCCGTCCGTCATCCCGGAGAGGTAATCGCACACGGAGCGCTCGAGCCCCTCGCGGCGCACGCGGCGGACGGTGTTCCGGCCCAGGAGCGAAGGCTTCCGGATGTAGGCGTTGAAGACCTCGCGCAGCATGCGGCAGGCGCGGCGGTTCACGCCGGCGACCTCGGGATGATAGTAGAGATTTGCGTAAAGGAACTTGCGCAGCGCGCGATTGGCGGCGCGCAAGCCCGGGCTGTAGCGGATGAGCGGGCGGGCGCGGCGGCGGGCGTCATCGGCGCTTTCCACGCGGCTGGCGGCGATGGCGCGCGCGCTGGTGGAGATGACATCCTGGACCTGGCGGTCGATGATGCAGCGGATGACGTAGCCATGCAGGTCGGGACCGGCGAGGCGGGGAAAATCGCGCCGCACCTCCTCGAAGCTGTGCCGCCAGACCTCGAGGCCATCGAGCTGCGCGGCCTGGATGAACCCGGCGCCGAGGCCGTCGTCAAGATCATGCGAGTAGTAGGTGATCTCGTCCGCGACATTGGCGATCTGCGCCTCGATGGAGGGGCGGCGCGCCGCCTCGCGGCCCGGCAGCGAGGGAAGCGCGCCATGTTTATGAAGCCCCTCGAGGACCTCGAAGGAGAGATTGAGGCCGGGGAACTCCGGGTACTTCGCCTCGATCAGCTCGACGACGCGCAGGCTCTGCCGGTTGTGATCGAAGCCCCCATGGCCACGCATCAGGCGATTCAACTCGGATTCGCCGGAATGCCCGAACGGGGCGTGGCCCAGGTCGTGCGCCAGGGCAATCGCCTCCGCGAGGTCCTCATTGAGCCCCAGCGCGCGGGCAATCGAGCGGGAGATGGATGCCACCTCGATCGTGTGGGTGAGCCGGGTGCGGAGGTGATCGCCGGTGCCGCTGAGGAAGACCTGGGTCTTGTGCTCGAGCCGCCGGAAGGCCCGCGAATGGATGATCCGCGCGCGGTCGCGCTGATACTCGGTGCGGTAGGGATGGCGGGGCTCGGGGTGGCGGCGTCCCGCGCTCTCGGCGGACTTTTGCGCAAAGGGGGCCAGTATGCCAAGCTCCTGGCGCTCGAGTTCTTCCCGCCCGCGGATAAGGGTGGGCTCAAGGTTCATCCGGATGCTCCCGCGCGCTCATCAGCTTCTCAAGCCGGCGCCGCTCGCGCCGGGCCGCCGCGCGCACGAGCAGCAGGTCCCAGAGCGCAAGCAGCAGCGCCGCCAGCGTCAGCCATCCGCAGATGCCCCAGTAGAGCAGGAAATCCCAGGGCGGCGCGATGCTGCCGGCCAGGAAGGTCGAGCCGGCAAAAAGCATGGCCAGCGCCGCGAGCAGGAGGATGAACATGGCCCAGCGGCGTGTGCGCGGGTCGAGCAGAATCCCGCGGGTGATGAGGAGGACCGTCCTCAACATCGCATTGGTAATTACGCAACAATCCGCCGCGTGGTCTCCGGATCAAAGAGATGGAGATGCGCGGGATCGATTTCAAACTGCATGCGGTGCCCGACGTCGTCATTGCCGATTGCCGCCTCCGTGCGGCAGACGAGCGTGTGCGCGCCGGTCTGGAGATAGACGTTCGCCTCGGCCCCCATGTGCTCGACGATATCCACGAGCGCCTGGAATCGCAGGCCGCTGGGACGCTCCGTGCCGGTGACGATCTCAATCTCCTCCGGCCGGATTCCGAGGACGATGCCCCCGCCGGCGTAACGCCGGGCCTCGGGCCTGTCGCCCAGCTTGAACTCGACGACGCCTCCCTCCGCCTCCTTGAAAATAAGGCCGCCCGCGGTCTCGCGCAGCTTCCCATGGATGAAATTCATGGGCGGGCTGCCGACGAAGCCGGCGACGAAGAGATTCTCCGGCTTCCGGTAAAGTGAGAGCGGGGCTTCGGTCTGCTGAATCACGCCGTCCTTCATGACGACGATGCGGTCGCCCATGGTCATCGCCTCGACCTGGTCGTGCGTGACATAAATCATCGTGGCCTGAAGGCGCTGGTGGAGCTTGATGATCTCCGTGCGCATCTGCACGCGCATCTTGGCGTCGAGGTTCGAGAGCGGCTCGTCAAAGAGGAAAACCTTCGGCTGGCGGACGATCGCCCGGCCCACCGCCACGCGCTGCCGCTCGCCGCCGGAGAGGGCCTTCGGCTTCCGGTCCAGGTAGCGCTCAATCCCGAGGATCGCCGCCGCCTCGCCGACCCGCTTCTTGATCTCGGCCTTCGGGAATTTCCGCAGCTTCAGGCCAAAGGCCATGTTGTCGTATACGCTCATGTGCGGGTAGAGCGCGTAGTTCTGGAAGACCATGGCAATGTCGCGGTCCTTCGGCGGCACATCGTTGACGCGCCTGTCGCCAATGAAAATGTCCCCCTTCGAGATTTCCTCGAGGCCGGCGATCATCCGCAGGGTTGTCGATTTGCCGCAGCCCGATGGGCCGACGAAAACGACGAACTCACGGTCATTGACCTCGAGATTGAAGTCCTGAACAGCCGGAACTTCGCGCCCTTTTTCCGCGGCGTAGATTTTGGAGACGTGTTGAACGGAGACTTTTGCCATTTGAAAGAATTGGAGGGCGCAGGAACCTAACCGTGCGTGGCCGGGGAGGTCAACCGCGTTTAGGCCGGTTTGACGACGTCCCAATTTGCGTATTCGATCACTGGATAAACCGAGGAAGGGTATCGAAATCAAACACTCCAGGCACAATCCCTGCTCGAAATGATTTTTAAATTTTAAATTGCATCCCACGTATTTGTGGACGAAAAAACTCTCGCGCTGGAAGTTGGGCTTTCTAGTCCCGACCGCGGGCCGCAAGGCCTTCCAGCGCGTTTTTTTGCACGGAGCGTTTTTCAATCCCGAGCCGGTTTCCCACGAAGGACTTTAAGACTGCTCACTCGACGCCCGTTATATTGGTAGAAATAAAAACACTTGTTCAACATCTCGAAATATTTCTTCGAGTGCGGGTGGGAGGAAAATCGCATTCCGATTACCGTTGTTACAAAATCTGCCAATTGAAGCCCGATATTCTGGGATTGGGAGATCGCGAAAAATGGCGTTTTCAGAATCGAGTCAAGCGACAGCCCTACGGCGCTTCGCTGGAAAAAGTTTGTGATGGCTTCCGCGTTTTTCTGGTTGATGCCGTAGTCCCTGTCATCAAAAACGAGTTTGGCCATCCGATCCTTGAATTCGATCTTCATAAACATATCAATCCGCTCGAAAACGTATCGAAAAGTCATATCCAGGGCTCGAACGTCATCGCATTGGAATTTCTGCATCCCTTTTTCAAAGCAAACGCACCCAAATACATAGAGGTGCTTCCGATGAAGATAGTCCAGCAGGTCCACGGCAAGTGCTAGATTTCTTGACTCAATCCCTCTCTCTGCCAGCCTGAAGATGGAATTCTTAAGCAATTCCTTTCCTTTGATTTCCTTCTCCCGGGCGAAATCATTTCCAAAGTGTTTTAGCTTCAGCCTAAAAACATCATCCGCAACGCGGTGAAGTTGCTTTTCCGGAATTGCCACTCCGCATAACGCCCCGAGAGTCGCCCCGGGGTATGAAAGCGAGGCCCGAAAAGTCTCGTCAAAAAAAATCAGCATCCGTCACTTATTTTGGCGGGGAGATAACAGATTTGAAAGGAGACTGGAAGCGGTTTGGCCCTAGCGCCAGCCGCATCGCCCATAAAAATGCCGTGACGCGGCCGCGCCGGGACCGCATATAAATCGGCACAATTTATGAGCAGCAAATTGCAGGTCACCGTTTGGGGAGAGAATGTCCACGAGCAAAAACACGAATCGGTGCGCGAGCATTACCCGCGCGGGATGCACCAGTGCATCGCCGATGCCCTGAACGAGGCCGGGGACATTGAAGCGCGGACGGCGACGCTCCAGGAGCCGGATCACGGCCTGACGGAGGAGGTGCTGGCACGCACGGAGGTGCTCACCTGGTGGGGCCATGCCGCGCACGACAAGGTGGAGGACCGCATCGTGGCGCGGGTACGCGCGCGC
>Ga0116230_10005317_pt1 | contig 12636 bp, 10 predicted proteins | sample S1TSphfallax_3_FD_88678 | JGI IMG/M metagenome (GOLD analysis project Ga0116230, IMG submission 88678) | Host-associated microbial communities from peat moss isolated from Minnesota, USA - S1T2_Fd - Sphagnum fallax MG | ecosystem: Host-associated > Plants > Peat moss > Unclassified | place...
AGTTTTAACCGCGCCCGGAGCTATCTGCATTTCCCATCTTTCATCGCTTATACTGTTTACCTCTTTATGCCTGCTACATTGTGGTTTCAGGGCAATGTATATATGAGTGACATGGCAGTTCACCTGCCGTTTGTGATAGGTGTGTATATAGTCCTGAAAATGGTCCTGCGCCGCAAATTTTATGTACCCAAATATATTTTAGGTTATGTCCTGATGCTCTTTATCATGATATATACTTCCTGGCTTGGGGTATTCTACGCATTTGGCGTACTAGTATATAGCCTGCTGCATGTGCGGGCCATCAGGGGTTTCCGGGTGCTGATCTGGAGCACTATTGTCGTCACCTTTATCACGCTTCGCCTCATCACCTACCAGTATTCGGAGATCAATGGCATGGAGGCATATGTGCATGAGATACTCTACCGCTACCTGCTCAGGGGCAGTGTGGCGCAGCTCCATCAAGGTTTCCTGCATTTCCTTCTCTCCTATTTTATTTTGTTCAAAGACCTTTTATACAACTACCTGGTCAATTATCTGGCGCTCTATTTATTGATAGCAGGTTTCGCATGGGTGAGTATCACTAAGTCAAAATTGAAGATCGTCTTTTCGGAAAACGGTTACCGCTTCATATGGCTTTCCGTATTGCCGGTAGTGCTGATGCACCTGGCCTTTTTGCAATATTCCATCCAGGATTTTACCGTGCTGTACGCTTCGTTATTTTTTAGTGTGCTGATAGGCATACTATATGATAAGGTAAAAAAGTCCGGCATATTTTCCGACAGGGCCGTGAATGGGTTTGTGCTTATTACTATCGCTGTATTGATAGCGCAGTTTTATATCACAAACCTCCCCGGCAGCCACTCTGTCAAAGGCATAGACTATGACCTGGACAAAAAGATGGGTGAAATAATAAAGAAAGGATGCCCCGGTGATGAAATAGCAATAATGGATGAAAAACCCGACCCGCAGCTGGTATTCTATGCTGGCAGAAATATCCTGGTGGTAAGATCTGCCGATGAAGCCTCAGGATTCCTTAAGCAAAGGAAGATCAAAAACGGGATGCTGTTCCATTTTGAGCATGGGGACCGCAGCTCAAGCCTCACATCAAAAGCTACTGTAATAAGTGCCGATGAAAATGAGACAAATACAAGTGTTAAATAAATTCATTATCTTTAAACGGCATAAAACAAACAAAATGAATAAAATAATCACACTCTCGCTCATACTTATGACAATGATCTCTGCTCATGCACAAACCACAGAAGGAGATGCACTCCTGGATGTGCTCGGCAGCAAAGTGAATACAGCCGCTGCTAAGCAGTTCCTGAGCGCCTATAGTATCAAACGTACGGCTGATGGCATCTTCTCGGCCACCACTACCGGCATAGATATCAGGACCAGCCATGATACGATAGTGTCTATGACACTATATCATGATAACCCTATCTATGGCAAGTACACCAATAAGCTGCCCAAAGGGATCAAGTTTGACATGACCAGTGCTGAGATCATTAAAATGCTGGGCAAGCCAGCCACTACCTATAGCAACTCGGGCTACTGTGAATACCACTTTGGCAGGAAGGTACTGACATGCTGGTTTGAGAAGGAAGTGCTGCGCCGGGTCACGGTCTCTCTCAAATAATGGCAACTAAAGGACCGGATGAAGTATAAGAGAGTATATACTGTCGCTGACGTTTTAAGGAGTACCTACAGGCTCTACTCCGAGCATGATGTAGGCACACTGAGCGCTGCGCTTTCATACTATATGATCTTCTCCATAGCTCCGGTCATTGTCATAGTCATCACACTGGTGGGAGAGTTTCTGGGCCCTCATGCGGCGCAGGGCGAGATCAAGGACCAGCTGCAGGGCCTGCTCGGGCAGAGCGGGGCGATGCAGATCGAGAACGTGATCAAGGCAGTATATAATCCCGGCAAAACATTTCTTACCACAGCGCTGGCCACTATTTTGCTGGTAGCAGGCGCCACCACTGTCTTTAATCAGCTTCGCAACTCTCTCAATACCCTCTGGGAGGTGAAGCCCCACGCCAAAAAGCCCGTCATACAATATTTCCTCACCAATGTCTTTTCGTTTGGCATGATCATTTGTGTTGCCCTGCTACTGCTGGTTTCGCTGGTCGTCCATGCGGGGCTTACTGCATTTTCCGATTTCCTTTCATCTACATTTTCGGGCCTTTCTTTCTGGCTTATCAGTATAGTTCATCACACACTTTCGCTAGTCGCATCCACCGTATTATTTGCTTTTGTTTTCAAGTTCCTCTCTGATGCCAAACTCAAATGGATAATGGTATGGGAGGGCGCCTTTTTCACAGCAGTACTTTTTAGCATAGGCAAACACCTTATCAGTTTTTACATAGGCACTACACATGTCTCGACCAGATACGGTGCGGTGGGAAGTTCGATCATGATACTGCTATGGGTGTATTATTCCTCCCAGATAGTTTTCTTTGGGGCGCAGTTTACCAGGGCGCTGGCCATGAACCGGGGCTATTCGCTTGACCCCCATGCCATCGAGTCGCATGAGGAGGCGCACAGCAGGGCAGATGATCATAAAAGCACCTCCCAAACCATTCCCGAAAGCGAGGGCATAAGCAGCCAATAGAGACCGCTTATTTAGGGCCTGCTGAATAAGTCCAAGAGTATAAAGATTCCCCGCCTGAATGGCTTTAGTCGGGCAGGCTCCATAGAGCTCCGCAGAATTACGGAATGAACAACAAGGACGGATAAAAAGCATTTTTGTCATTTCGTAGCTCTACGAAGTTCTGCGTAGAAATCTTTGACTCTGATGCAAAAGTTCTGATCATAAGTGTCCATAATCCATGAACTTGACTGCAATAATTTGGGTCAAGCTCATTGGTATATATACATTTGGATATTATTCAGAACACATTATTTATATTCGAGAGGTAGGGGCACGAAATCTGTTTCACCTTTGACTTTCCCAAATTCCTGCGCTCTCCATTTGGCTTTTGCCTTATCTATGAGTTCCTGATTGGTAGCTACAAAATTCCAGTAGATCAATCGCCCTTCGGGAAACGGCTCACCGCCGAAAAAGAATACTGTCGTATTCTCCTCCATCACAAACTCGCATAGCTTGCTGTCTTTGGCCACGAGCAATTCTCTGGGAGCGTAGCTGTTGCCTTCGCTTTCTATGCTTCCTTCGAGAATGTACAGGCCACATTCTCCGTAGAGCTTATCACCTATCTTGACGGATTGTCGCGCCTTGCTTTTCAGTTCCAGATAGTATAGCGGGCTATAAACAGGCACGGGTGACTTCCTACCGGAAAATTCACCTGCAATAAGTTTATATGAAATACCATCTTCTTCCCAATGGGGAAGGTCTTCTTCGTTGACGTGCACAAACGATGGTTCCATTTGTTCAAACTCTTTTGGCAACGCCACCCATATCTGGAGGCCATGCACAGACTTATCTTTATCACGCAGGTAGCCGGGTGTCCTTTCAGAATGAACGATGCCGCTTCCTGCGGTCATCCAGTTGACCTGCCCCGGTTTGATCTCTATCTCTGTGCCGAGCGTATCCTTGTGTATGATATTACCCTCGAAGAGATAAGTGAGCGTCGAGAGGCCAATGTGCGGATGCGGCGGCACGTCCATATTCTCGCTGATTCCCATTTTCATCGGCCCCATGTGGTCTATGAAGATAAACGGCCCCACCATTCTCTTAGTGCGAAAAGGCAGCAGCCTCCCTACCAGGAAATTCCCTACCTCACGCGGACGTTCTTCTATTATCAGGTTAATATTTGACATACTCTTTTTTGTAAATATAGAGAAGTGATCAGGAAATTTGAAATCGGGGAATTGGGAAATCAGTGCTTGTTTTCATTCCGTAATTCTGCGTAGCTCTATGAAGGAATCTTTCTATTCAGTCGCCGAAAGATTTCTCCGCAGAACTTCGTAGAGCTCCGAAATGACAGCAAAAAAACGCTCTGCTTTTGCGAAACAAGGCGTTTGGAAATATCTATCAGTAATAAAATTAAAGCTTCGCTGCCACCTCTGTCTGCTCGAATGCCTCTATCTGGTCGCCTGCCTGTATGTCCTGGAAGTCCTTGATCTGGATACCGCACTCCATGCCGCTAGTAGCTTCTTTGGCATCGTCCTTGAAGCGTTTGAGAGATGAGAGCGCACCGGTGTGTATCACGATACCATCGCGCACGAGGCGTATCTTTGAGTTGCGGAATATCTTGCCATCGCGCACATAGCAGCCTGCTATCGTACCCACCTTAGTGACATTGAATACCTCTTTCACATCGAGATTGCCTATGACCTTCTCCTCTATCTTAGGTTCCATCAGGCCCTCCATCGCGCTCTTCACATCGGCTATAGCATTATAGATCACAGAGTATAGCTTGATCTCTATATTCTCTGTCTCGGCTATCTTCTTTGCATTGAGAGATGGGCGCACGTTGAATCCTAAGATGATTGCATCTGCGGCTACTGCGAGGTTGACATCCGATTCGGATATTTGTCCGACACCTTTATGTATGATACGTACCTGTATCTCTTCAGTAGAGAGTTTGAGGAGTGAGTCGCCGAGCGCCTCGACAGAGCCGTCCACATCGCCTTTGATGACGAGGTTAAGCTCTTTGAAGTTGCCGAGGGCGAGGCGCCTGCCGATCTCATCGAGTGTGATGTGTTTCTTAGTACGGATACCTGTCTCACGGATGAGCTGCGCACGCTTGGTAGCCAGTTCTTTGGCCTCCTGCTCTGAGGTAAACACTTTAAAAAGTTCACCTGCTTGTGGAGCGCCGTTCAGTCCCAATACCTGCACAGGTGTAGATGGACCAGCCTCTTCTATCTTGTCACCCTTATGGTCAAACATAGCCTTGATACGCCCGAAGTATGGCCCGCACACGATTATATCACCTCTTTTTAGCACGCCGGACTGCACCAGCAGGGTAGCGGTGAATCCACGTCCTTTGTCAAGTGTAGCCTCTATGATCGTTCCAGAGCCACCTTTGTGAGGGTTGGACTTGAGGTCTAGCAGGTCAGCCTGGACCAATATCTTATCAAGCAGCAGGTCCACATTGATACCTTTCTTGGCAGATATTTCCTGGCTCTGGTAGGTACCACCCCAGTCTTCTACGAGTATATTCATCTGCGAAAGCTGCTCCCTGATCTTCTCGGCATTAGCCCCCGGTTTATCTATTTTATTAAAGGCAAATACCATAGGCACACCCGCAGCCTGAGCATGGTTGATAGCTTCTTTGGTTTGCGGCATCACTGCATCATCTGCCGCTATCACGATCACTGCTACGTCTGTGACTTTGGCACCCCGTGCACGCATGGCGGTGAATGCCTCGTGGCCCGGGGTATCGAGGAATGTAATATCCCTGCCGCTGCTGGTAGTGACCTGATAGGCGCCGATATGCTGTGTGATACCACCGGCCTCTTTAGCCACGACGTTGGCCTTGCGGATAAAGTCAAGTAAGGAAGTCTTGCCATGATCTACGTGGCCCATGATGGTGACTATAGGCGCACGTGTCACGAGTTCATCCGCTTTATCCGGCACATCTTCTTTAAATGCTGTCTGGTCCTCTATAGACTGGAACTCTACTTCAAACCCATTTTCGCCTGCCACCAGTTCTATGATCTCCGCATCTAGGCGCTGGTTGATAGATACCATGATACCGAGCTGCATACAGGTCTGTATGATCTTCACGGCAGGGATATTCATAAGGCTGGCCAGTTCGGCAGCGGTCATAAACTCAGTGAGTTTCAGTTTGCTGTTTTTCTGGTCTGCCTGCTCTGCTGCCAGTTTCTCCTGTATAGCCTCACGCTTCTCACGGCGGAATTTAGAACGGTCGCTCTTAGAGGTCATGTTCTGGATCTTGGACATGGTAGCCCTGATCTTGTCTTCTATTTCCTTCTCTGAAATTTGTACTACACCATTCTCATCACGGTGAGGCGGTCGGTCCTGCGGGTGCCTGTTATCCCCACCTCTTTGTCCGCCCGGTCCTCCGCCCGGAGCATTCTGCACGGGTGTGCGTTTAGGTTTTTCGATCCGTTTGCGGACACGTTTTTCCTGATTATTGCCTTGGTCCGTTTTTTTAGGTTCTTCTTTGCGCTTAGGTGGTAGCTCAGAGCGGTCCGGCTTGAGGTCTATTTTGCCCATTACCTTGGGGCCTTCCAGCTCTACTCTTTTGCGCTGTATGAAATTTACATCTACGGCATCCTCTTTGGGTAACTCCTCTTCCGGCACAATGACCGGGGCCACTGGCGCTTCTGCTATAGGTTTAGGTTCTTCGGTGGGTTTCTCGGTCTTTTTTGATAATGTCTTTGCCGGCTTATTGAGATCTACTTTGCCTACTACCTTCGGCCCGTCGAGTTTGTGTGTCTCTGTTTCTATTTTCTCCTGTACAGGTGCGGGTTCTTCTGCTTTGACGGCCCTCTCGGTTTCCTTTACAGCCAGGTTAGACTTGATCTGAAGTTCTTTTTCATCTTCGCCCTTCTTGGCAGTGACAGGTATCTCCTGAGTGAGCTCAAGGGTCTCTTTCTTAGGCTTCTCGATCATATTGGTCTTATCCGCCTGTGCCTTGAGGTCTTTATCCTTATTCAAGGTTTTGTTCAGCAGTTGGACCATTTCTACCGAGAGCTTGGTGCTCACATTGTTCTCTACAGCGAATCCCCCTTTACGCAGTTCCTCCACAATGTGGTCTATGCCCACATTGTATTCTTTAACTGCTGCGCCTAATCTTATGGCTTTGATTTCTGACATTTATTGTATTTGATAATTTAAATTCAACTCTTTTTAATCAATGAAAATACACATATCTCCCTGCGGTAAACTTTTGGCAATTTACCGCTTTTAAGCTATTTGAAAAGAGACAATATGTATATGCAAGATGGTTTACATCTTAATATTCATTTTTCATTTTAGTGAATTGTCTCATTATCAAAAAAACGACCCCCAAACCCCCAAAAGGGGCTTTAATACAATGCAAATACGATAAATCAGCAATGCAGGATACTATTTGCAGGCCATGATACATATATACTTTCTATGCTTCTTTTTTCTCTTCTTCAAATTCGGACTGCAATATCTTCAGTATGTCGTCCACGTTTTCCTCTTCCAGTTCGGTCCTGCGCACCAGTTCTTCGCGGCTCAAAGCTAATACGCTTCTCGCAGTATCACAACCGATCTTTTTCAGCTCGTCCAGCATCCATTCTTCTATCTCATCTGCGAACTCGTCCAGATCAATATCAAAGTCTGCCTCATCTTCATCAGCGCCCTCACGGTACACATCTATCTCAAATCCTACCAGGCGGGATGCCAATTTAATGTTCACCCCACGTTTGCCGATAGCCAGCGATATCTGGTCAGGGTCCAGGTAGGCAGAGATGCGTTTAGTCTCCTGATTGATATCTATAGAGATGATCTTAGCCGGGGCCAATGAACGCTGTACCATCAGGTTCAGGTTATTGGTATGGTTCAAAATGTCTATATTCTCGTTCCTCAATTCGCGGACGATGCCGTGGATACGGGAACCTTTCACACCTACACAGGCGCCTACCGGGTCTATGCGGTCGTCAAAAGATTCAACTACTACTTTGGCCTTTTCGCCCGGCTCGCGGACGATATTCTTTATCACAATCAGACCGTCAAATATCTCCGGTACTTCCTGCTCAAGCAATTTAGCCAAAAATGCAGTATCGGTGCGAGACAGGATAATTACAGGAGTATTGTTTCTAAGGTCAACGCGCTTAACGACGGCACGTACTGTTTCTCCCTTTTTGTAGAAGTCGGTTTTGATCTGCTCGGATTTAGGCAGGAGTAGCTCATTGCCTTCTTCATCGAGCAGTAATATTTCTTTCTTCCACACCTGATAAACTTCTGCGCTTATGATGTCGCCTATACGGTCTTTATATTTCTTATAAGTTTCGTCTTTTTCCAGATCGAGGATACGGCTCACCAGAGTCTGCCTGGCAGCCAGCACCGAGCGGCGGCCAAAGCTTTCGAGCTCTATCTTCTCATATGTTTCCTCACCTATTTCAAAGTCATCCTGTATCTTCTGGGCTTCGCTGAGTGATATTTGTGTATAGGGATTTTCTACTTCGCCATCCTCTACTATCGTACGCCTCTGCCAGATCTCGAGGTCACCCTTGTCTGTATTTACGATGATGTCAAAATTATCCGTTTCGCCATACTTCTTTTTGAGCAGCGTGCGGAATACGTCTTCCAGCACCTTCATCATGGTGGGGCGGTCTATATTTTTCAGTTGTTTAAACTCGCTGAACGAGTCGATCAGTTCTAAACTGTTCATGATTGATTTGTTTTGAAGATGATTGAATGGCCCCATCCCGGCCTTCCCCAAAGGGGAAGGAGACGAGGCTGTTATTTTAATATTTTATTCATTCCGTTTCTGCGTCTTCATTCAGGTCCTCCATATCCACTTCTTTGCTTTTTATCTTGCTCCAGTCTATCTGAATTATCGCCTTTTTGATGTCCGTATATTTCAGTTCAAACTCTGGCCTCACCCCGGCCCTCTCCAGAGCAGAGGGAGAAACAGCCGCTCCTTTTTTCTTCTTTCTTTCAGGCTTATTGAGTTCTCTTAGCTTTATTTTCTCTTCATCCGCCGCTATCAGTTCTGCCTCGACCTCTGTGCCATCAGTTTTGATAATATGCAGTATCCTGCCTATACGCTTTGTATATTGGCGGGGCACTTTGAGCGGATTGTCCATGCCCGGGCTGGAGACGTCGAGGGTATAGTGATCTGACACCAGTCCGCTGCCATCCAGGTGCTTCTCCAGAAACCGTGATATATCAGCGCACTGACTAATCGTGATACCCGTATCGCCATCGGCAAACACTTCAACTTTAGCTTTTCCGGCAGTTTTTACATCTACCAAAAAGAGTCCCATCTCCTCCAGCAGAGGCTTCAGCCATTCTCCTATTTGTTCTTTTAGCTCCATATCCGGACAATAAAAGAGGGGACTCTCGTCCCCTCATCTCTTTTTCGCTGGTGCAATAATAGGGAGAAAAAGTGAGAAAAGCAAATTGGGGTTCTTAATCTGCCGTTATTCGCCCCAGAGGGGCCGCCTGCTTGTAGAACAACAAAAATTGCAACCCTAGCGCACCATAGGTGCCGCCTGTTTGCATTGTCGCGACCACTTCATTATTTTCAATGCACAAATCCTTTAATTATGTCTAATACCTATACTCAACTCTATATCCAACTTGTATTTGCGGTACACGGAAGGCAAAATCTGCTCCCTAAACAGTATAAAGAAGAGTTACACAAATATATAACGGGCATCGTTCAAAAGAGAAACTACAAAATGCTTGCAATTAATTTTATGCCAGACCATGCCCACATATTTGTTGGATTAAACCCTACACTATCCATATCCGATTTAGTCCGCGACATCAAAACCAACTCTTCTACATTCATCACTGAGAAAAAAATAGTGCCCGATAAATTCAAATGGCAGGAGGGTTACGGCGCATTTTCCTATTCACAGTCACAGGTGGATGCGGTAGTCAAATACGTTTTAAATCAGGAAGAACATCACCGCAAAAAGACCTTTCGCGAAGAGTACATTGATTTTTTAAAAAAGTTCAATGTAGAATACGATGAAAGGTATTTGTTTGAATGGATTGAATGATTTTACGCGAAATGCGACAGGCGGCACCTATGGTGCGCAGAAAAATGCATCAATATTTTTGCTGCAAACAGACGGCTCCTATCGGAGCGACATAGAAGAGATCAAGACTTATTTATTGGTTTAGCCGTTCTCACCCAGCAGTCCACCATATGGTCATCTACCAATCCTACTGCCTGCATGTAGGCGTACATGACCGTGCCTCCTATAAACTTAAACCCTCTTTTGGTCAGGTCTTTTGTGATAGCCTTTGATATATCTGTCGCAGGGACCAGGTCTTTGAGCATTTTAGGATTATTAACTATTGGTTTGCCTCCCACAAGGCCCCAAATGTATTTATCAAAGGAGCCAAACTCCTTTTGAACGGCCATAAATTGTTTGGCGTTATTGACTGCGGCGTGGATCTTGAGCCTGTTTCTGATTATTCCCTCGTCCTGCATCAGGGACTCAATCTTTTTTTCGTCAAATTTGGCAACCTTTTTCACTTCAAATCCTGCAAATGCCTTGCGGAAATTTTCCCGCTTCCTGAGTATCGTGAGCCAGCTCAGCCCCGCCTGAAAGCTCTCCAATACCAGAAATTCAAATAGCACTTTGTCATCATGCACAGGCCGTCCCCATTCATGGTCGTGATAGTCTATATAGATTGTATCTGAGGTACACCAGCCGCAACGCACCTTGCCATCTGAGATCACCGGAAGGATATTTTTTGCCATAGTAATACAGTTGTATATGGCAAAGCTATAAAAATCATCAGCCAGGGTTGAGAGAAAATTATCCTTTCAAAATGCCTACCTTAGCCAGTACAATGAAATTAGATTTCACCGTGTTTATGCATGCTCCCGCATGGGCCAGCCTGCTCACGCTCATCTTCCTGGAGATCGTACTGGGAGTGGACAATATCGTCTTCATATCCATCGTTACACAAAAACTGCCTGCTGAGCATAGGAAACTGGGGCAGAATATCGGTCTCTTTCTGGCTATGATCCTGCGGATCATTTTATTGTTCTTCCTGGGTTGGGTACTCGGCCTGGGAGACAATCTGCTGCCTGCATCGTGGAGCTTTAAAATGACTGGCAAGGGATTGATATTGATAGCAGGCGGTATATTTCTATTGTATAAGTCCACCACAGAGATACACCACAAACTGACGGGTGATAAAGATGAGTTCCATATAGATAAAAGTAAAAATAAAGGTGCTTTCTTCATGGTGCTGATAGAGATAGCTGTGCTCAATCTGGTATTTTCATTTGATTCGATCCTCACAGCCGTGGGTATAGCAGATCAGCTCTCTGTGATGATGGTAGCGGTGGTAGTGGCTATCCTCATTATGATGCTATTCACACAGGCAGTGAGCAAACTGCTCGCCAAATACCCGACCGTACAGATGCTCGCGCTGTCACTGCTCATCATGATAGGAGTGACCCTGATCATGGAGGGTTTCGGCAAGGAGATAGACAAGACCTTCGTCTATATTTCTGTAGCTTTCTCGCTGGGCGTGGAGATACTCAATATCCGATTCAGAAAGCAACAAGGGCTATGAAAATTCGGCAATTTGAAGATTTGAAAATGGGAAGGCAAAACTATAAAGAATTAAAATGCCCTATCCCAGTCTTTCCATACAGGTGCATAGCCATTGGCAGCGATCATGTCGGCCACCTCGCGGGGAGAGCGGTCATCACTGATCTCAAACTGCTCCAGCGAATCTTCCTCTACACTGTAGCCGCCGGGATTTGTCTTAGAACCTGCGCTCATAGTCGTAGTGCCAAGTTTAATCAGGTTATTTCTGAATAATTCCGACTCACGGGTAGAAATAGATATTTCCACATCTTCATTCAATAAGCGATAAGCGCATATGAGTTGCACGATCTCTTTGTCATTGATATGGTAGTCGGCTATATTCACCCCCTCTGCCGGGCGGATACGGGGAAATGAAATGGAGTATTTAGTTTGCCAATACCTCTTTTGTAAATACATCAGATGCAGAGCACAGAAAAACGAATCTGTGCGCCAGTCCTCCAGGCCCAATAAAACCCCCAGGCCGATCTTGTGCATGCCTGCCAGGCCTATCCTGTCAGGTGTTTCGAGGCGATAATAAAAGTTAGACTTCTTCCCCTTAGGGTGGTAGTCTTTGTATTTCTCTTTGTGGTAGGTCTCCTGATATACCAGCACTGAATATACTCCCGCCTCGTGTAATCTTTTGTATTCTTCCTCTGATAGGGGCTGCACTTCTATTGAGATATTGGCGAAAAAAGGTTTGATGATCTCAATAGATTTAAGGAAATAATCAATATCAACTGTGTGGTTTGACTCACCCGTGACCAATAGGATATGATTAAAACCCTGGCGTTTGATTTCCTGTATTTCTTCCTGTATTTCTTCTCCGGTGAGTGTCTTCCGTTTTATCTTGTTATTCATACTAAAACCGCAATAGGTGCAAATGTTATTGCATTTATTGCTGAGGTACATAGGCGCGAATAGCTGTATGGTCTTACCAAAACGTTTCTGTGTAAGCTGATGGCTGAGTTGTGCCATCTGTTCTAGATATGGCATTGCCGCAGGCGAGATCAGTGCTTTGAAATCTTCCAGTGTCCTATGCTGCCTGGATAAAGCAGCTTCGACATCTTTAGCCGATTTGAGCAGAATGGAGGCCTTTACCTCCTCCCATGAAAACTCATCAAAGATGTCTTTAAACTGTTTCATGGAGGAATTGGGTTAAAGGACTCGAAGCAATAGCCTGCTCTGCTGTATTACCGAGTTTACTTTCATAAGCCATACGGCCTGCCTGCACGGCCAGTTTGAAAGCAAGCGCCATCTGCACAGGGTCACCTGCTACTGCGATAGCAGTATTGACCAGCACTGCATCTGCGCCGGTCTCCATGGCCCAGGCCGCATCTGACGGTGAACCAATACCCGCATCAATAATGACAGGCACCCTGCTCTGTTCAATAATAATATGCAAGAAATCTATTGTCTTCAATCCTTTATTGCTGCCTATCG
>Ga0116230_10005318_pt1 | contig 12635 bp, 10 predicted proteins | sample S1TSphfallax_3_FD_88678 | JGI IMG/M metagenome (GOLD analysis project Ga0116230, IMG submission 88678) | Host-associated microbial communities from peat moss isolated from Minnesota, USA - S1T2_Fd - Sphagnum fallax MG | ecosystem: Host-associated > Plants > Peat moss > Unclassified | place...
TGGTTGTATATAGGGGATCCATGGACTTTTGGAACACCATATGAAAGTGATGAACATTTAAGTGCTTTTGGGCAAATGTGATTGCAAAGCAAAGTATGCGAGAAGAGGAATATGTGATTTAGGAGCTACAAGTTTTAAATCACAATATTTGCCCAAAGATGATGTTTACATAAATTTTAATTCTTATGATGTCCACTATCCATGTTATGTAAAGTGAAAGTTAAATGTTTGACAACCTAGAAACTTTTGCAAAACTTTGAATTTGTTTTAAAAGTGAGGCATCCCCAATTTTTTAATTTACACTATGATAAATCACATTTAATTGTCTTTTTGGAATATGCAAGGAACCATGATTAGGACTAGTTACTTCAAATTCTTGGACCAACTTATTAGCATTAAAAAATTTAAACATGATGGAGAATGTCAAATTGTACAAGAACATTGCTCCGTGACCTCCTCCATCAAAGATTGAATGACAACTATATGGGAATGGATAACTATTTGAATAAAAAAATTGTGAGTTTTTTTAAAACATACATGCAAAAATATTAAGTGTCTTTTGGGGGGTCAAATTAATTGATAATGCTAAAACCAAACTAAAATTTGAATCATTTTTTCCATAAAAAATACATTATACTTGAGAGATTTTTTTTAATTTTTGAAAGGAAAATAAACCTTAAATTTGGAGGTTATCAAATAATTAAAAAATAATAGAGAATTGTACCAAAGGTTCATTAAAAATATTAAACAACAAAACTCAAGAATACAAATGCTTAAAAAAACAAGGAATGAGCCAACACTAGTCAATATTCAATAACCAACATTTATACTTTTGTTTGTTTCATCAATTCATGCATACAAATAGACTATCATCCAAAGTCCACCCTACCTTTTCCATCATATTGATGAGTTTCATTGTGTGATTCTATGTATGAAATTGGTAACCTATGTTGTGAAAACATGTTATAATTTACTAGAAAAGGATTTTTTTGGGGTTGCATATCAACTTATAATCAAATGCTAGATTTTGCATTGCCAATTTTATTACTAAAAAAATTGGTCATGAGTTCAACTTAGCCATGACTCCTAATAACCTAAGCCTTTTTTCCAACCATTTTATCTCTATTTGAAACCTTAGTTAGAAATTTGGTCCAATTTCCTCATTTATGAATGAGATTACAAATCCAATGGATTCAAAGTTTACACATTTAACAATATTGGGAAATTTTCCAAACATAGTCAAACAAAGGATGATGAAATAACAAAACTAGATTGAGGTCATACAAGATTTCCCAAGGTTGGATTTCCAGCTTCTTGGGCTAGAAAAAAACTTTTCACATGACACTAATGCATGCATCCTAATATGGCATTCTCAATGACCAAGTTAAGTGTGGATAAAAAAAATTCAAGCCAAAATGAAATGTGGTTCTTCAAACAAAAATGAAACCTTGCAATTTTTGCAATGTGAATGTGAGGATCTTTAAAAATAGCTAACAATTTAAAAGGGGTCACAATGCTTGAAATGGGTTAACTCATAAAAGAGTTTTCAAAGTTAACCCCCTTTTACCCACCTATGATTCCTACCACTTCATTGGTGCAAGTCATAAGTGTAGGTATCTAGGTTCACTAACTAGAAGCCCAGTGCATGCACTTATTTGATTGAGACCTCACCCACAACCATTTGAAATTCCACAAAAACCAAAATTTGATTTATTAGGCTTTTAAAAGCTGATGTTGCCATAAATGATCAAAACTATATAAAATTAGGCCACTAGGTAAATTAATTATCCAATGAGGAACAATTTTAAAATCATGCTTTTCCTTTAAGGTTGGTATAACTTCATTAAAGCAACATAATCACACTTGATTAACTTCATATCATATTTTTTCTATTATCCATCATTTTTTAGTTAGAATAAACCACAAATGCACATTGACATTAAAAAAATTGACAATTGAACTCAAAACAATGTTTTCAAAGTGGATGCTCTTTTAGCATGTAAAAATATTTATAAAATAACATAATTCCATGTTTCACTTCAATTTAATGATAATGATATGTCTTTAAAATGTGTTATTGACATTGGTCAATGTGAATTGGTGCTTTTAGGGGTGTGCTTGGGAATGGGGGGGAGTGGAGGGGGATTCCACATTTTTCGACCTAATTTTTTTTTTCAATTCATACAAAGGATTTTTGTGAGATAAATGGCCCTAAATTTCTAGACTTTGAAGAATAAAATAAAATTCAGTGTTTTAGATTTTAATAATAGGTTTTAGAAGGTTTTTTGTTTTGGAAAATGGATTTCATAATATCAACAAAGTTCAAATCAATTTACTTGGTAACCATTCAAGATTTTTTATTATTTACCAAGTAGGACATCTAAATTTTATAATCTTTTGTGTTTTTATTTACTAAATTGTTAATCATTTTAAACATTATAAAAAAAAAATCTCATGTTTATCATTAGAGTGTAGACACATTATGGGGAGTTAATTAATACTAAAAACATGTCCTTTGTAAATATCATATTTTATCACATTTGAAATGTGATTTCCATGTTTTAGCTAGAGCTCATAGAAAGATAATAGTGCCAACTTTAAATGTTTAACCTATATGTGTTTTCATGAATTTTCAAATAAAATAAAATAAAATAGATTTACTAAATGTTTACTCTTTAAAAAAAATTTAAAAAGTAGACACCTCAATTTTTTTATAAAAAAATAATTCGAAACCTTCAATGATATATTGTACTTTAAGTTTATCAAACATAACATTCTTCAACATCATTCCAAATGCAACAAAACACATTCACCATATATTCATGTAATTTTATATAGCACATCCAATATCCATGCGAATACAACCATGCCTTCATCTATACAACAATAAACATTTTTTCTTTAAATAAAATACTCAATTTTTGTAATATTATTGGTCAAAACTTGTTCAAATATTTTTTAAAAACTATAATGAATAAAAAAAATTAAAACATACATTCAAGTTCTTTTCAATACTAGGCCTTCATATTCATCAACATATGACAACCCACAAAATTTCATAATTATTGGTTTAATTTACATAGGATAAAGGACATTTAAAGTTTTAGCCCGAAATCAATATCAAGTTGTACACTACTTTCTATTCACTTTTTGACTAATGAAACATCTTGGAATTCCACAAAAATAATTGAGATGAAAATCCATAAATATAAAAACATTATGCATTTGATTTCATTAGATTCCAATTCTTATGACTCATGCAATTATTTTTCAAATTCATGGGGGTGTAAGAGTTTATGCAAATCAACACATCTTTGGTTCCTTTGGTAAGAAATGAACCCTTCAGGGAAAATCAACTTTGTACTTCAATTTGGATGCCTCTAAATATTGACATATATTGTGTGTATAATTTATAGACATCAACAATGTATCAATCATGACAATTACCTTGTAGAATTTTAATTTCAAAGGTATAAGAGAAAGTTCAATGTTGGGTCCATAAAAGGACTATTTAACAAAAAATTACAAACCCATATACACTTGGGTTCATATCTTTTTCACTTGACCCCAATGTATAACATGAGTAAAATGGCTTGTAAAACTCATGTTTCCATCAACATGGCATGGTGTGACCCATTGTGTCACATCAATTGTAATATTTCCTTCATATCCTCCAATTGTTTTGGAGTTTAGTGTGACCTTCATTATGTGACACCAAATTCAAGAGTTCCCAAATGAATGAACCACATCTTGGATGAACTTGTAAACCTTCATTATGCAACATTGAACTCAAAAGTTCCCCCACAAAACTGTGTGTTGGAGTTAGGTGCAAATTCTCCACTATGTGATATACCCTTAAGAAACTCCATCACAAACTACTTGCTAAAGTTGTATACAACCTCCACTATCATAATAACTCAAAAACTCCCTCATGAACTATATTTACTAAAGTTGCATGCAACATCTACTATGCGATGATAATGTTCTCAAGAGTTCCTCACAACTTGCATCTTAGAGTTGCAATGTTCAAATCTATACTTAAAGAGTTCAGTTGAAAGTGAATCTTTGATCATATGGTTTTTTAAAGGTGGATGAATGGCAAGTTCAATGCACAACTCCAAGATGAGTTGAATAGGACAAAGGTGAGAAGACAATGTGGAGGAACCTACAATATGACTTGTAATGGATCCAAGCCTAAATGATCTCTAAATGTTATTAAAGATAAAGAGGCAAGGCATAATCATTTATCTATCTTGATTACTCTGCACCTACACTTGTCTATGATTAGAGATTGTTTGGAAGTCAATATTAGATGAACATGGCATTATTTCTTTGAATTATGGATGATGTGTGTTCACATGATTTTATTGAAATGATATTGGAATAAATTGAGGTTTTCTTCCATCTAGAAATGTGTTGTTTCATTACACATGCTTGCATATGGTGTGGTTACATATGTTAAACGTGATTGTTGCATGTTATTTGAGAATGTGACAATAAAATCATTTCATAGTCAATTTGAGGTGGCTTTGAGTCCAACTATTTGATGCAACCTTGAGTATGATAGATGTTATAAGAAAATGAGAATAAATGAGAATAAATTTTTTATAGAATGTTCATGTATCTATAGACTATATGCATTGGGATTGGGAAAAATGTCTTGTGCATGGGAAAGGTAGTTTCAAAATAAGGTGGAAACAAAGATAATCATGAACATCATTTTGGAAGCAATAACAAATCAATCACTATGCATTTCACACATTTCATTGGTTTATCCAATGGCAACAATTGCTTTATAGGTTTCCTTCTTGGTAGATTTAATAACATGCACAAATCAATTAACTTGGAATTCACAATTAATGAATTTACCTACATGTGGTACTATTATCTTGTAGACAACACTTACACAAAATGGAGCTTCTTCATATAGATTATATACTATATACACAAGGTACATGACAAAAAAGAAAACATTTCATTCAAATGCAAAAAAAGGCTTAAAAGGATGTGGATAATGCTTTTGGCATCTTCTAATCTCAATGGACCATGATAAAAATTTGTCACAACCTAATGGGACATGTCAACAATTTATGACATCTTGCTCACTTGTGTTGGTGTGCATACAATGACAATCAAACATGAAAGTAATATCAATTTGAAAGATCCATTTTAACATGGACTTTAAATGCACCTAAAAGACATTTGATGGATTTCAAGATTTCACTTGTGAGATATAAAATCAAAATATTCACTTTGCATTTCAAATAAAGAAAATAAAATATACATAATGAAAATCAAACATGAGAGTGATATCAATTTGAAATACCTATTCCAACATGGACTTTCAATGTGCACGAGTAACATTTGATGAATTTGTGGATTTCACTTAAGAAATACAAAATTGAAATATACATACTATAAAAGGCCATAATTGTTATTGAGATTAAACTTAATTTGCAATGAAATTTCAATTTAAAGTCTAAGTTTGAATCACCACTTGGATTTTTAAACAACTTTGTTGAAATTATCAATTCTAGTAATATTTGGATGTCTGCAATGTTCAAGTTTGGACATTTGTGCATTCGGTACAACTCAATTAAAATTACCAATTTTGACAACAATTGAATATTTGTAATTTTCAAGTAAATTACATCTTTGTGCATTTCTTACAACTTAATTGAAATGATTAATTATGGCTACAATTGAATGTGTACAAACTTCATGTTTAAGTTCATGTTTATTTCCTACAATTCAATTGAAATTGTTTATTTTATTAACAATCATAATCAATGTACTATATGCAAGGGGATGGCTTGGTATTGTGGTTGCTTTGGGCAAGGGTGTCAAGATTGTTGAATGTGGTGGTTCCAAGTTCAAAGGTGATTCTTAAGGGGACACTAGGTGTTAAAAATTTACACTACTTGTGTCAAACAATGTATTATCACAAGGATATTATACGAGATTTCTTTTCCCCCACCTTAATATTACATTTTTTTTTAAATGCACATATTTAAGCAACCTTTTTAAAATATATATATATTTGCATCAAATTTTGGTACATTATATTTATTTGAACTTTTTATTTTTGTTATTGAAGTTATGGGGAATGATGACAATGTAACTAAACATGGTAAGATCATGTGATAAGATTTTTTTTTTTCAACATACCATATGTATTTAACATTTTAACTAAGTAATTGAGGGTTGACAACACAAAATACCCATTTATAATATAAGTTTTTTCAAAATGGTTTGACTATCAATAGTGTGGAAGGATTCGTAAGTAACAAAGCTTACATGTTTGTTTCCCACGTACTAACATACTAATAATTAATATCTAATATAAATATTCTTTTGCTTCATTCAAGTCACAAGTTCCTTTGCCATGGTAAACAATTGCAATGCAAGTTGATCTCAAAGATTTTTGGCTTTAACTTTGTTGCTATATATTACCATGCTTATGGTTGGTTTTGTTGGTGCCCTTGGGTAAAAGCACATTAGGGTAGATCAAATGTGACATTTCATAATCTATTTTGAAAGCTCATTTCCTTTGTATATTAAAATTTTCAAGGTGAATTTTAAGCCTAGTGCATTGGTTTGATTTTCAAATTGGTTTTGAAAATGATGTTAAAGTTAATATTTTTTTCCAAATCCAAGTTTGGGCCACCATTTTAAATTATTTTAATAATAATAATAATTATTATATATTAGTGTTGAAAAAATGAAGTTAATATCAAAAAAATCATTGTTGTTTTGAACTTAAAAAAATACAATATTATCCAATATCTTCACAAATAGGATATTTCCTTACTTAATTTTTTGACATTAAGTGTTATGTTTCAAAGTTACAAAAACATAGTACAAACACATTGTTAGATAAAAGTCCATATTTGAATTTAGATGGATTGACATAACATTTATTAAATCCATTTAGGATTGACCATTCATTATTTTGTTGTGTTTTCTTCATTGTTGAAAGACTTCATGTGTTAGCTTCACATAAGTGAATCCTTTTTTGTGAAATACATATTTAATTTTTTTATACATAACAATGATTAAAAAAAAATTATTGAAACATTCATTTTGTCTAGCGTGGTTTGCAACTACCCCTTCAATGCACATTTTAAAAACTTCATAACTTTATGTTCATCATTTGTTGACTTGTTTCATGGTGGGTTTCATGTTGATGCACCCCTACGTTTGCTAAATGGTATTGGGGGCAAAAAAAATGATGATTCCAATTGTAGTAGGATGTATGCATAGGAGTGTGCTTCCTAATTCCCACAAAGAAAGAAGACATGGGAGTTTCAAGATGGGACAAGGGAAAGTTCACAAAGTTGATTTAAAAGTGAACTTAATTTGCACAATCAAAGAAAGAGGGCAAAATTAGTGCAAATGGGAACCAAAATGTTGCATAAATGAAATCATGGGAAACATGCATTCAAATGACTCATTGTAGCCCAAACTTGAAAGGAATCACCATTTTCATCTCTATAGTATATTTTATAGATGGTGATTGGGACTACATAAAAGTGACACAACTTCCAAGGACTCCCAAATGGGGAGTTTTGAAATTCCCAAAAAACTTCAAATTTTGAATCTTGTAACTTTGTAAGCTCATAACTTTTACATATCTAATTCAAAAGATCTCAAGGGTAAATTTGTGCTCTTGAAAACAACTTTCCAATATTATATCACATGTTCCAATCCTACACATTTTGGCCCTTTTGTCAAACATTTTAATGGTCAAGAATTGAACTATTAATTTGATTGTCAACCATTCATTGGCCATAACTTGTGTTTTAGATTATCAAATTGGGAATGTGACCCACTTGTGGGAGTGTGCTTAAATTTGTAGACACTTTTCTAGCCCACTTCCCTTGTCATGTTTGGTCACGAGCCTCAAGCTAGGATCACACATGTGACAATATGAAGGACCTTATAGTTGTTAAAAAATTTGACCTTGATTGTGGTTGATGGAATTATAATCTTGTGCTTTGAGTGCCTAGGGAAATCACTTGCATTTTTCTTCAAACATCTTGCAAAAAAAAGGTGCAATTAATTCATTAAAAGGTAAAAATTATGATTTATTTAAATGTAAATAAGGTGTTTATAATTCATTATGAAAAGATACCAAAATATATATTTAAAATATTTTCAATTTTAGTAAAATATTCCTTCAATATTTCACTATTTCATAACATACCAAAGAAAAACCCTTTCTATTTCAAATATTAGTGTTTATTGGATTGGTGTTTCATTAAATATACAAAGAGTAACCCCTCTTCCCCCCCCCCCAATCATCACCATTATGGCATTAATCATTCATTGGGAGCTAAAGAAAAAGAACCCAAGAAAGTAACTCTTGGTGGTGTCATGATTTTAATGATCTTTTGCAAGCACCATTGGGGTACCCATTCTTTGTGTGTAATGTTGGAGGTAGCATGCATACCGTTATTGTTTCTCATAAAATATTTTGAACTTCTTTTGAATAAGGCTTTGGTCTTGAGATTTTATTATGGGAGTAGACATTAAACACCTTTTTGAACCTAAAAACATTAACTATCTATATTGTTGTCCTATTTAAATCTTTACCTAGTTGCTCATCATTTCACCATGGAAAAAGAGGGATGTTATCTGAAGCTAGCATGATCAACATTTCTTCCTCCAATTTTTTTTCCAATTTCGAAACTAATGTGACTTTTTACAATTAGTTGACCTACAAAAGATGACCACCCTATATTTCATCAATGGTGATGAATTGTTTACATAGAGTAAGGTTATGGTAAGAATGGGTTTTTGAATTCATTTTAAAGTAAACAATGGTAGATGAAATGTGTTGACAATGTAGCTTGTGGAAGCAACAATTTGAAACTTCAACTTAAAAAATGGTTATCATTTTAAACTTAAAGTAAATGGCTATCATTTGATGGCTACATCTTCAAGTTTTCACCCTATTTTTTTTTTTCAAATTTACAATTCTGAAACCTTACAATGATAAAAATTAATTAGTTTATTTAAAACCATTTATAAGTTTAAAAGGTTTGGTGAATAAATGAAATGTCACGTGAGAATTGGTGCCTAGTGAATAAAGATCTTGTGTCGGTGATTGGTGAATATAGAACTAAGGTTGTTTTGCATGAAGAGATGTGGGGGGAGAAGAAGAGCCAACTTCACTTAACCTTGATGAAATTTGATACACAAGCTTCAATCATATTTTTCATATGGAAACCCACTTTAGCAACTACATGTGGGACTAGTGAGTTACTTAATGCCTTGTTAAAAAAGGTTGCTAAATCAAATTCTTAGGCTTTGGCAAATTTTGACAAAATATGATCTTCAAATTACTTCCTTCATGACATGGGCCTTTATATCAATTTTGGAGGCTCACATTCCAAGTTATTTTTCACCTTGCAATGCTTCACTTGGGGAATTCAATACATGGGATCATTTAGTGCCCATCTTAGGTCAATAACAACCCTAGGTCTTACACAATGAAAAATTATTTGGTAGTTTGAGAAATGAATATCCACATGCATGGGTGTGGGTGACCTTATGGGATTAATGAATGCCTTGTTCAAGGTATCAATTACCCATGCAAAGGCTTGAAGACACATATGACTTTCACACACAAACTAAGAATTTAGAGGTAATTCATGTAAAAAAAATAACAAATGACCTATTGCATTGTTATTCACATAGCCAATGTGACGTTTCTTACATGCTTTTTCACACAATATATCTAGAACACCAAAGATCTCAACCCCACCTACTTCCCTCTCCTCTAAAGACCCAAATGCAATTTACATAGTTAACATGAAATATGGACACTAATGTACACAAAGCTAAGTTGCAATGTCATACTTCAGAGTGGTGACCTGACTAGATTAAGTGTAACATGTTGTTATTAGATGTATTTAAAAACCTAATTAGAAAATTTTTAAGCAAAAAAAGGCCTTGCAAGCTTCTCTATAGCCTTCCATAAGCCCATCCAAGGAATCCTTTAAGCAATTTCCTAAATTATATTCATTGTGGTTATGAAAAATGGCTATTGTTGATGGATGAGAATGAACGAAAAATGGATTTCGTTCCATTTGGATGAATTTAATGATAATTCAGTAGTGAACAACTAGCTAAATCTCGCGATCCATTTGATGAGATTCCATGAACTCTATTAATATTCTATAAGTATGGTGTTTAGGGCTTGCAACTAACATCACAATAATGCCAACAAAATGTCACAATATCAGAATTTCTAACATTGCAAGTTCCCATCAACCTCCTAAACATCATTTCGAGATGCTCACAAATGATGTTAATTAATAACTAACATTGAAGTATCTTTCTATAGTTTGCAATCCAATCCACACCTACAAAAGTAATCTTTCCTGGAAGAAAAGAACTACCACTACTGTTGTTTCCAGTGTTACCTCACTGACTTGAGTACTGTAGCTAGACTTTCTCCATGTAAGATGCTCGAGACAATTACAACGAACATCCAAATCAGTGAGTTCTTTACCGTAATGCCAGGGCCCAGCGCTTAAGTATTATCTGTTCCATTTCAACAACAATCACCCACTATCACCTAACAAGTATACACAGGTGCCACCATGCCACAAGTGTTCCAGACTCTGGCTCTTTGTTTTGAAGTGCTAGTAGAACTTGCCACTGGTTGAGTTGCATTTGTCTAAGATGTGGCCCCCAGAAGATAGTAAACTGCAAAGTTGGCACATTTTAATATGACTTCTCTGTGTAAGCTGTGATACAATTTGGTGCTCTGACAATTTGCTTTCCTTCATTGAAATAACTTGTGGGGATTCCCATCCCTTCTCGGCCCTGTACACAACACGTGCTTCAAATAGGAACATAGAACATGAATGTTTTTGTCATCACAGGGCACAACAAAATCAAACACCTGGGGCAAGGATCACACTCCAAGAGCAAGAGGAATAATGCAAGTATCAGCTTATAATCCACCAATTGTCCAGTTGACTACCCCACCCCTGGAGAGAGAAATTCAACATGGGAATCATGGACTCCCTGGTCACCAGCATCTTCAGGGCTGAATTAAGATTCCAGGTTGCTGGGCACAATTGCAATGATGAAAACTGTCCATGATCCACACATTAGTGAACAGCATTCACTTTGTCAATGGAAGAGTGAAAACTGAAATCACCAAACACCTTGTGCAAAGTATCAGATTCCACCATGAGATAGATATCATTTGACCAACAACACTTCCTATACCAAATAACCAAACACATACATTCTGTATAAAACATAGAATGGGTTAGTTAATGACACATGCCATAGTCACACATATGCTTTTGAATGCCTAAAGAAAAGCAGGTAAGCCCAATGACTCCTTACAGAGTGAAACAGATTCAGCCTCTTCCTTTTTACCTATGATATTGAAAGGAACTAGAGTGAAGATAATACCTTAATATTCTCACAGCATAACACCAAGGCCTAATATCAAGCCCTAGCACCAAAGGGTACAACATGCACTCTACACATGCTTCGCTTTTAGAGACTCCAGTGGGCACTAACAAGGAAGAGTGCTAGCATAACATAATGTTTCCTGGCAAAGATCAGGGCTCTATTCTGGTGCACAACCCTCAAGTGTAGGATTTCCAATTGCCTTTACATATGCTAATTGTGACTCTTCAATGGAAATAATAAACACAGTATGGGATTTGCTTCCATAGAAAGCTACAATAATCACAATAAGAGTGACCCTGGGTATGATAACCAACCTCTGTAAGGCTTCAGGAGTAACTTGGCTGACCTCTGCTCCCAACCATTGGGTGTGCAAGACCTTCAACAGCTCCAAAACAGATGGGGGTTCATATGCTGTGTACCTGCAACCTAAAAATCACTTTTTATCCCCCTTACTGAACTTCACATTGGCATCGCTCTCTTAGCTTCCTAGCACAGAAAGAGTAGGCTCTAAAAATTCAAGAAGCCACTTAACTCACAGCAGATAAAACTTCTCATATCAACAGGCTACATCCTCACAAGCTTTCCATGACCAATCCAAAAAAAAAGTCCCTTCACCCAAAAATAAACAGTGATACATTCTTTTATATTGAGGGTCAACAAATATCCATTGCTCCATCTGCCTCTAATAATAGAACAAGGAACAGATAAAAGTCCTTTCAAACAGGTCAAAATTCTGCAGGGTGTATATAAAAATAATTGCAAGAAACATGACTTTAAACCATTACACAAACTCTATATGAGATCCACTCTCTGTTTTGAGTGGGCCATTGATGAAAGCAAGTAAATAGAGATCAGTAAAAGACTGGTTCCAAGAAATGACTAGAGAAAATAGATGAGGAGCATGAAGATGTGCTGAAAGAAGTGCTCAAAATGCAAACATCAATATGTTTATCACCAGGAAACTTCATTAAGAATACAAAGCATTGAATGCCCATCTCCTAAGGGCCATTCTAAGTTTGCAGATACTCAGTTGGAAGAGAGTGGAGATGAAGTGGTGACAAGTGATAAGGTGATTGATTGGGCATTGGGCCCAATTTGAGGAATGGAAAGAATTATGATGAACTGGTCACTAAATTACATCACAGGTAATATGAAGATGTGTACAAAGAGAAAGCTTGGCTGTTGAACCCAAA